>OFGL01000300.1_pt1 | contig 49067 bp, 34 predicted proteins | sample 1521801 | NCBI WGS metagenome assembly OFGL01 (sample SAMEA3504085, study PRJEB24116) | mouse gut metagenome | biome: mouse gut; feature: mouse-associated habitat; material: faeces | place: Denmark | collected 2011 | reverse complement strand
TATGTGTCTGTATATCAGGATGCGACCTTAATACCGAAATTTGTCATGTGCTATGTGCCGGCACAAAAATATGGAATGTGTGTCCGGTAAGCGAAAAACTGCCGTCTACATAGTATCTACCGAATCTTAATATATGGATTTACAACAATTTAAACGCAGCTAAAGCAAATCTTTGAGTGCCTGGTCGAGGTCGCTGTCGGCCGGAAGCTCCATCTGCGAGCGCAGACGCCATCGCGCCTGACGCACCGACTCGGGACGTATGTTCATTACGCGCGCTATATGCCGTGTATCGAGTCCGAGCGCTATGTAGCATGCCAGACGTTCCGACGAGCGGCGCACGTTGGGATAGGCGCGGCGAAGATTGTCGGTAAACGCCGGGCTTATGCGTGCGAATACTTCGGCGAAATTCTCGCTCTCGGCTTCGGCGGCGGTGACAGCACGTATGCCGGACTGCACGGCCGATATGTCGCCCGCCGATACGTTGCCTTTACGCGCGAGGTCGGCAAGGCGTCCGTCGAGTTCGTCGAGCATGTTCTCTTTCTCGGTCATGCGGAGCGTCATGGCCAGTTCCGCGCGCTGCGATTTAAGCCTGTCGAGCCTTTCGGCATGATGTCGGTCGCGCAACCGCGTCATGCGCCGGCGCACCTGAATCCACACCACTACCACGGCTATTATAAAAACGGCTATCACAGCCGTAAAACGGAATATAAGCATGCGGCGCTCGCCCCGCGCCCTCTCCTCGGCCATATCTATCTGCCGCGATGTCTCGGCACTTATCAGCTCGCCGCGCTGCCGCTCGGCATTGAGCGAGTCAGTAACCTCGGCATAGCGGGAGAAACACTCTACGGCCCGCCTGTCGTCGCCAGTCGCTTCGGCAGTCTCAGCCATTGTACGCAGCATGAAAGCCTTGTGGTCGCCCTGCGTGACGGCAGGCAGAAACCTGCGGGTATCGGCTATATATTCCCGTGCGCCGCGCGTATCCCCACGGTCAAGGCTTACGCGCGCCATAAATGCCGATACAACACCACGCAGCCCTATGCGCACACTGTCGTCAGACAGACTGTCCCATACACGCCGCAACGCTACGGTGTCTCTTGCAGTGACCCACAGATTGAAATCGATGAGCGACGATGTATAACCGTCGGCAAGCACTTCGGGGCGCTCCCCTATCTCCCGCAGCATATTCGCGGCCCTGAGAGAGTCGCCCACCGTGCAATACATGTCGGCGAGGTTGATGCGCAGACCCGCGCGTACCACCGTCAGCTCGTCAATGCTGTCGAGCAATGAATCGGCCATCGACAGATATTCTATCGTGCGTGCCGAATATCCGGCCTCAAGCATCAGCCAGCTCATATCCAGGTAGCGTGATACGAGCATATATACGCACGAGTGCTTGCGGTAAAATTTTATTTCGTCGGAGATATGCTCATACCATTGGTCGATGCTGTAGGCACCTCGGTTTTCGACAAGCCAGCGGTAACGCCGTATTTCATACGGATATCGCGCCGAGTCGGTCAATGCGATTGACTCATCAATCAGTTTTCTTGTCTCACCGAAGCGTCCGAGACGGTATTTAAGACGTGCTTTCCAGAACAGAGCACAGCCTCTGAGATGACTTTTCGCCTCATCGTCACCTGTCATACCGGATACTACGGCCTCAAACTCATCGACAAGGCGCGCAAGAGAATCGACGGGCACCTCTCCGAGAAAAGCATATTCCATACGCACCGTCAGCGAATCGGCCACCGGATTTTCAGCCGTCCAGCCGAAAGGCGCCACATAGTTGCGGCGAGAGTGGCCGCAACCGGTGAATAAGGATATGACTGTTACGGTCAACAACAAGAGAAATATACCGGCAGAATTTTTCATACGGCAAAATTAGTCATATTTCCAAAATTTCAGCCGTATCAAATCAATCATAGTGCCATCGACATCCCCGACACACCATCTACAAAATATCTACCGATAGACTATATCCTGTCTACCAGCATTATACAAGTTCAAGTATCGAGGGAGTTGCAAAACTATAATTAGCGCTCAAAAGTCGCAGCAAATTGTAGGGACGCGATTCATCGCGTCCGCGCCCTAACGGGGTAATACATTAAATATCACAACCATAACGCGGAGGGTGTTGCAGAACTAAGCTTTCCGCGGTTGAAAACCGCGGCTACTAAGCAAAGTCTCCTGATAATCAGCTACGTAGTAGCCGCGGTTTTCAACCGCGGAAAGTTAAAGCCGAGTTTTGCCACACCCTCCCTACAATTTAGTCCGTTTTGTGAGGTTTGCAATACCCATTCATATCGTGAAGAACGGGCGCGATTTTGACTCGCGCCCGTTCGGAAAGAATCCTTGGATAAGGATAAATAAAGAATATATATAAAGGAGCATATTTTCAGTGAAGTGCTCATTCAGCGGAGTTGAACCACTGGTAGTCGGTGGGAGTATCCTCGGCGATACCGGTACCAGTTTCGCCGGCATATTCCTCGTCGTGCTGAGAGCGGTCGAGACCGATTTCCTCGCTATGGCGCGACACGCGCATCGGTATCATCTTGTTGGTAATCCAGTAGATGGCGTAGCTCATGAGGAATGTGTAGGCGCATACACCGGCCAGCACAAGTATATGGTTCCAGAAGAAAGTGGTACGGCTCACGCCCTCCATGCCATTCTCAGCGAAGAAATTGTAGGCGAAGATACCGGTAAGCACCGTGCCGATGATGCCGCCGAGCCCGTGGGTGGGAAACACATCGAGAGCATCGTCGAAAAGATTGCTTGACTTTTTCCAGGTCACGGCGAGGTTGCAGCAGATGGTGATGACAAACGAGATGAATATGGACTCGCCCACAGTCACCCAGCCGGCACAGGGAGTGATTGCCACGAGCCCCACCACGGCTCCGATTGCGGCACCCATGGCCGAGGGTTTGTGTCCGCGGAGAGCGTCAAACACCACCCATGTCACCATAGCGGTCGCAGCGGCGGTATTGGTGTTGAGGAAAGCCGAGAGCGCCACACCGTCGGCTGCCAGCGAGCTGCCGCCGTTGAAACCGAACCAGCCGAGCCACAGTAATGCCGCACCGAGAAGCACGAAGGGGACGTTGGCCGGCTTGGCATTCTCGGTCGACGAACGCCGTCCGAGGAACATCGCTCCGGCAAGAGCGGCGATACCTGACGCCGCATGCACCACAATACCGCCAGCGAAATCATGTACATGAAGTTTGCCGAACAGACCCTCGGGATGCCATGTACAGTGAGCGAGCGGACAGTATACGAGTATAATCCATATCATCATGAACACGAGATAGCCCGAAAAACGCACTCGTTCGGCAAACGACCCCGTAATCAGCGATGGGGTGATGATGGCGAACTTCATCTGAAATAGGGCGAAAAGCACCAACGGAATAGTTGTGGTAGCCATGCCGATTTCACTCGGCACTTCGGCACTTGTACCTGTCACATTGCCGACACCCACGTTGCTGAACAGGAAGAAATCGCACGGATTGCCTATGATACCGCCGATGTCGTTGCCGAACGCAAGACCGAAGCCGAACAACACCCAGATGACACTGACAAATCCCATCACGATGAAACTCTGAAGCATAGTGGAGATGACATTCTTAACCCTCACCATACCGCCGTAGAAGAATGAAAGTCCCGGCGTCATCATCAGCACAAATATCGTGGCTGTAATCATCCACGCTATATTCGCAAACAAGCTGTCGTTGGCAAGATTGTACAGACCTTCGGCGGGCGATACAAACAATCCGATGATACTGACCGCCAATATGACGGTAAACAGTATTATCCATCTTTTCTTTACTCTTTTACCTTTAACTGTAAGCATTGGAATATAATTTAAAAATTACACATATCGTAAAAAAACAATCATTTTTCTACCACCTCATACTTTCGTTTATCAAAAGTTTATAAATTCAACAGCAAAATAAGCAAATAGTTGTTGAATATGCAAATATTTTGGCAAATTTCTTTAATTTTACTGATATTGTTATCTTTTAGCTCAATTACATTCAAATTTTATTTTCCGACTTTTTGACCAATTTTAGAGAAGCAGTCCATGTATGGCGATAGATTATTAATAAGTAACTTTGCAGCTGTCAAACCTTTGTATTCTATATTTCCATATCACAATGAAAATCCTATTTATCACAATTGCGCTCTCGGCTCTTTTAGCGACAAGCAGCTGCAAAAAACATGACGACAGCGACAAACGCGCCGTTCAGCCGGTAAAGATATGCAGGGCTGTGGCTACGACCGACGGTTCGCGTCTGGTGTTTCCCGGCAAAGTGGTCAGCGACGACAAAGTCTACACCGCGTTCAAGGTGGCGGGACGTATCGCTTCACTCAGTGTGAAGGAGGGGGATAACGTAAGGAGCGGTCAGGTCATCGGGCGTCTCGACGACACCGACTACCGCGTGGCTCTCGATGCCGCCGAAGCCGAATACAACTCCGTGCGCAGCGAGGCCGAACGTGTAATCGCGCTATATAATGAGAATGCCACGACCTCGGTGGCACACGACAAGGCCGTGTACGGTCTGCAACAGATAACGGCCAAACTGCAGCATGCACGCAACCAGCTCAACGATACTCGTCTTACGGCGCCCGCCTCAGGCGAGGTAAAGGCCATACTGCGGCACGCGGGCGAAGTGGTGGGCGCAGGCACTCCCGTACTCGAGATAGTCGACAACAGCACGCCGCTCGTCGAGATAAAGATACCGGCTGCCGCATTCTCCCGCATCAGCGATTTCACCGATTATACCTGCACATTCGACATATACCCGGGAAGGACATTCCGGCTGAAACCCTTTGCCGAACAGAGCGTGGCCAACGCCAACCAGCTGTACACGGTGAAACTGTCGTTTGACGACGCCGGTGAACCGCTTCCCTCCGTAGGCATGTCGACAACGGTAGTGATGCAGGCCGGCGGCGGCAGCGAAAAAGATGACAGCAACCGGTGGATTGTACCGTCGACATCACTTGCGGGCGCAGGGTCCGACTCATATATTTTTACCGTATTACCAGACAGCACACTCCGCAAAGTGCCGGTGGAAGTTGTAAGGCTCACACGCGACGGCGAGGCCGAAATATCATGCGCCGCGCCGCTCGACGGCATTGACATCGTAGCCGCAGGTGCAGGACGTCTCCGCGAGAATGAGAAAATTAAGCCGCTGGCGCCCGCATCGCCGACCAATGTCGGCAACCAGCTGTAAATCACCAATCGTTTCGCACAATCTATCAGAGTCAGAGAACAATGAAATTCAATCTTAGCAAATGGGCGTTCGCCAATAACAAGCTGGTACAGTTTCTTGTAGCGGTACTGGTGGTGGGCGGTATATTTTCCGCCTGGGCCATGAGCAAGCTCGAGGACCCGGAAATCAAGGTCAAGCTGTCGGTAGTCGCGACAGTATATCCCGGTGCATCGGCCCATCAGGTGGAGCTGGAGGTGACCGACCCGCTTGAGAAAGCCATCCGCTCGATAAGCAATGTCAGCAACGTGGAAAGCGTGTCGATGAACGATCTGTCAGTCATCAACGTGGAGCTGCAGTCGACGGTCAGGGACGAGGATGTGGAGCAATGCTGGGACATGCTGCGCCGTAAGGTAAGCGACTGCGCGGCCACGCTTCCGCCCGGGGCGCAGACTCCTATGGTACAGGAGGATTTCAGCAACGTGTACGGACTGTTCTACGCGATGACGGCCGAGGGGTTCTCGCCGCGGGAGATGGAGGACTACGCGCAGCTCATACGCCGCAGCATTCTTGACCTCGACGGAGTGGACAAAGTGCAGCTCTACGGAGTGCCGGCAGAGGTAATCAACATTTCGCTCAACCGCGACCGCATGGCCAATCTCGGAGTGAAGCCGCTTGAGGTAATATCGACGCTCAACAATCAGAACGACGTGACCTACGCCGGATATTTCGACACCCCCGAGCAACGCATACGCGTCAACGTCACCGACCGCCTGAATTCGGTGGAGGCCATAGGCGACATGCTTCTCGCCGGCCATGAGGACGACCGTCTTCACATCAGGGACATAGCCGACGTGGAGCGCACGCTCGCCACACCGCAACGCAACCGTTTGCTGCGCGACTCGGTGACATCGATCGGCATCCTCGTGTCGGGACGCCATGGTTCGGATATAGTCAAGGTGGGCAAGGAGGTCGACGAGCTTCTGTCGCAGCTGCGCCGGGAGCGGCTTCCGGCAGGGATAGAGGTGCACAGCGTGTTCAATCAGCCCGAACGCGTCACCGACGCTCTCACCACATTCTTTGTCAACCTTGTGGAGTCGGTGGCAATCGTGGTGCTCATACTCATGCTGGCTATGGGACTGCGGAGCGGTGTCATGATAGGCATTTCGCTTGTCACAATCGTACTCGGATCGTTCCTTTTCCTGTTCAATTTCGGTGGCACGATGCAGAGGGTGTCGCTCGGAGCGTTTATCCTCGCCATGGGCATGCTTGTCGACAACGCCATAGTGATTATCGACGGCATACTTGTCGACCTCAAGCGAGGCATACCGCGCCACGAGGCTCTTACCGGCATAAGCGCACGCACGGCCATGCCGCTGCTCGGAGCCACACTTATCGCAATCCTCGCGTTCCTGCCCATATTCCTGTCGCCCGACACCACGGGCATATATGTGCGCGACCTCTTCATCGTACTCGCCGTGTCGCTGCTGCTGAGCTGGGCGCTCGCCCTGGTGCATGTGCCGCTCATGGCCGACAGGTATCTGAAAGGAAAAAGCGTGGCGTCGGCTGAAAAAGATCTTTACAAAGGACGAGCCTACCGGTGGCTGCGTTCGCTCGTGACATCGGCGATACACCATAAATATGTCACGGTCGGCATAATGGGCGCACTGCTTATGCTGTCGGTATTCGGATTCCGCTTCGTGCGGCAGGGATTTTTCCCCGATATGGCCTATGACCAGCTGTATATGGAATACAAGCTACCCGACGGCACATCGCCCGACCGCGTGGGAAAAGACCTCGCGGAGATAGAGGCTTACTTCAAGACGTTGCCCTACGTGAGAAATATAACGACCTCGACAGGTGGCGCCCCGGGCCGATATAACCTCGTGCGCTCCATTCCTACTCCCAATCTGGCATACGGCGAACTTATCATCGACTTCACATCGCCCGGCGAGCTGCGCGACCACATCGAAGAGATGCAGCAGTATGTGTCGTCGCACTACCCCGAGGCATACGCCAAGCTCAAGCGCTACAATCTTATGTTCAAGAAATATCCCATCGAGGCGCAGTTTACCGGACCCGACCCCGCCGTACTGTCGGCGCTCGCCGACTCGGCGGAGCGCATCATGGAGCGGCTGCCGCAGGTAAGGCTTATCACCCGCGACCTCGAACCGCGTGTGCCGGTGCTCCAGGTTGAGTACAATCAGGGCGCGGCACGCATGTCGGGACTGAGCCGCAAAGATGTGAGTCTGTCGATGCTTACAGCAACGGGCGGAGTGCCGATAGCGACACTGTTTGACGGCACCCATCCCACACCTATCTACCTCAAGCAGACCACACCCGACAACGGCATGATTGAGGACATTGAAAACATATCGGTATTTTCCACGCTTCCCGACGTAAGCGCGCTCGTCGATGAGGATGTGATTACAAGCATGGCTACGGGAGTGATTGACAAGGATATGATTATCGACCGCATGATGTCGACCACGCCGCTGACACAGGTGGCCGACGGAGTAGCGGTGGAATGGGAGCATCCGGTAATTCCGCGCTACAACAGCCAGCGGTCGGTACGCGTACAGGCCTCCCCCGCTCCCGGCATAGAGACTGAAAAAGCGCGTGTGGCCGTGGAAAAGGCGCTCGAAGCCATAGAACTTCCCACCGGTTACGCACTGTCATGGCAGGGCGAGAAAGCCGCTTCCGACCAGTCGATGCGCTATCTGTTCCAGAACTTCCCGCTTGCCATAATTCTCATGATAGCGTTGCTTATTATGCTGTTCAAGGATTATCGGAAACCATTGATAATATTCTGCACCATACCGATGGTGGTGGTCGGAATCGTCATAACCATGATAATAACGGGCAAGACATTTGACTTCGTGGCTATAGTCGGGACGCTCGGACTTATCGGCATGGTCATCAAGAACGGAATTGTGCTGATGGACGAGATAGAACGCCTCACAGGCGAAGGAATGGAGCAGCGCAGTGCGCTGATACAAAGTTCGGTCAACCGTCTGCGCGCCGTGTCGCTGGCCGCACTGACCACCATACTCGGCATGCTTCCGCTGCTGTCGGACTCGATGTTCGGTTCGATGGCCGCGGCCATCATGGGCGGACTGCTGTTCGGCACGGTAATCACGCTGGTATTCATCCCTGTGTTATATTCACTCTTTTTCCCTGTAAAGAAATGAGACACCCTCTAAAGACAATCGCAATCATAATGGCCGCTGCCGCAATCAGCGCGGAGGCCGATACCCTTACCGTCGACGACTGCGTTGAGATGGCTCTGGGCGCCAACAACTCCATAAAAGCCTCGGAATATCAGACGCGTCAGGCCAAAGCCATGGTAAAAAGCCTGCGTGCCAATTATTTCCCCGACATCAGTGCGTCGGCCACCGGCATTTACAGCAACGCGCGCGGAAGTTATAGTATCGAAGGGGGCAATCTGCCGGTATTCGCACCTGACGGAAACGGAATGCCTACCCCGACAGGCAGCTTCGCATATTTCCCGGGAATAGGACTTGACTATAAGGTCGGCCCGATGTTCACTGCCGGAGTGGAGGTGACACAGCCTGTCTACATGGGTGGCAAGATACGCAGTTCGGTAGCTATGGCCTCGCACAAGGCCGAGATGGCGCATGCCGCGCTTGAAATGACACGTGACGAGGTCATCGTGGCAGTCACGACGGCCTACGCCGATGTCGTGAAGGCCGAACAGCTGCTCGAAGTGGCGAAATCGTACAAAAGTGTCGTACTGGAACTTAAGGCCAATGTAGAGAGCGCGATTGCCCACGGCATGCGCCACAACAACGACCGGCTGAAAGTGGCGGTACGCATCAACGAGGCCGACCTCAACATACTGCGTGCGCGCAACGCCATACGTCTCGCCAAGATGAATCTGTGCCGCGTTACGGGGCAGCCGATGATTACCGACTTTGATGTCGTCGACCGGTTTCCGGAGGTGACATTGCCGGCGGCTATCGAAAGCAACGAGGTGATATACGACCGTCCGGAATGGAATGCGCTGCAGGCCAACAGCCAGTCGCTCAAATCGCAGATTGACATGACCCGCAGCGAACTGCTGCCTCAGGTAGCGGTAAAAGCCGGATATTCCTACAATTACGGATTTGAGCTGAACAAGTCGACACTTTTCGACAGGGGCGCGTTTGCCGTACTGCTCAATGTATCAGTCCCGATATATCATTTCGGAGGCCGCAGTGCCAAAGTCGACGCATCGCGCGAGGAGTGGCATCGTTCGCAGGCCGAGATGCACGACAAAGAGGAGTTGCTCATGCTTGATCTGCATCGGTCGTATACCAATCTTGAGGAAGCGGAAGCGGCACTCCGGCTGTCGGAAACTTCAGTCGAACAGGCGGCAGAAAACATGCGTCTGAGCCGTGTGATGTTTGACAACGGCATGGAAACACTGAGCGATTATCTCGAAGCACAACTATTGTGGAGCCAATCATGCAAGCAACATGTCGAAGCGGGATTCGCGCTCTACACCGCCCACATAGCCTACCTGCGCGCCTGCGGCAAACTGTAAATAGACGCAGAAATAGCGTCGCAAAGAACTAAACCTTCCGCGGTTAAAAACCGCGGATACTAATCAAAGCACACTGGTAATCAGCCGCGTAGTAGCCGCGGTTTTCAACCGCGGGTTAAAATTTCCATGCAAATATATGGGGATTTTACGGCTATACACTACGTGTACTTATGGCAATGGGGTGACGCTGGAACAGGAATCAGAATACGTAGCCTATCGAGATGGTTACGGTGGCTGATGAATAGCTTTTTACGAAGGTACCTTTTGCTTCGAGAGCCAGTTTGAGTGTGGGAGTCACACGGTATTCAAGGCCGGCACCGCCATTGATGCCGAAACGGTTTTTGCGTGATGTCACATCGCCCGCGCCGTCAGACGAGCTGTCGCTGATGTCGGGATCGTCGGTATGATGATAATTCCAGCTTGTATAATTCAGTCCGGCAAGAGGATAGAAGGCAAAGGCACCGGTCAGGCCGAAATGGATGGGGAACTGGGCGTTGCAATTGATTGACAATGCGTCGGTATTATCCTTGCGGAAGATATAGTCGACATTAGGCGCAAGACGGAAATGCGGGGCAAATTCATGCTGGAACCACAGTCCGGCGGTAGGCGATGAATTGCGCGAATTATACCCAATCCGCACACCCATAGAGTTTTCGCGCGCCGAAACGACAGGCACGACCGACAAAGTAAAAGCTACAAAAGAAATAATCCTGGTAAATTTCATAAATAAGAAGTAAAAAAATATCAACAAGCCGAGCTTTCAATACTAATGGCACAAGCTCCATCGCCTATAGCCAACAAAGATATACAAAAACTTCTATCCTACAAAAAGAATGACAGGATAGCTCCACATTATGTGAAATAAAAGATAGTCGGGCACGGCGATTTTTGCAGGGGAAGATGGGTGTAGTTATAGGAAATTTGCGTAACTTTGTATGCTTTGCCTGAATGTAGATTTACGCTGTTTCGGCAGAAGGTATCATTGCAATGAAATTAAAGGGAATATTCAAAATAATACGCGGGGTGGTGATGACATGCATTGTCCTCGCTGTAGTCGTGCCGGCATTACTGTATGTGGCGCTATCGTTGCCGTGGATTCAGGATGCGATACGCGAGAAATGTGAGAATGTCCTCAGCGAGAAACTCGGTGCGGAGGTCACTGTCGGCGACCTCGGACTGCGCCCGTTCAACCGTGCGACGATGCGTGAAGTCGCTATTGTCAACCAAGGCGACACGCTGATGAAAGTAGACCGTCTCGGTGCCGGCATCAATATTTACGAGCTTGTAATGCACGGAAAGATTGCGGTGGACTATGCCGAACTGACCGGTCTCGACATGCGCCTGCACCGCGCTACGCCCGACGCTCCTCTCAACATACAGCCTGTAATCGACGCGCTGTCGGGGAAAGACAAGGAGAAAGAGCCGACGAAATTAGACTTGCGCATAAACACCGTAGTCATACGACGGTCGACCGTCAGCTATGACGTGGATTCGGCGCCATATCCCGAACGCGGCGTATTCGACAAAAACCATGTACGCATCTACAATCTGCGCGCCGACCTCAACATACCACGGTTGAGCAATGACTACTGCCGCGTCAATCTCAAGCGGCTGGCTTTCGCTGAGCAATCGGGAATTGAAATAACCGACCTGCATTCAGGATTCTGCTATTCACCCGAAGAAATCGGATGGGAGAACATGGTCATAGAGATGCCGGGGTCAAAAATCGAGCCTATGGATTTAAAGGAATCACTGACGTCGCTCGGCGGTATCGCAACAGGGATTTCGGGACGTTCGCTCAATCTCGGCTTCAAACCCGGCAGCCATATCCATCTCCCCGACATCGCCCCCCTCGCGCCGGAACTTACAGGAGTCAACGCGACGCTCAATTTCAATATCGACATCGAAGCGGGACCTGACCGCATCAATCTGAAAGATATAGCCGTAACCGACAACAGCGGAGAACTTGCAATCACCCTGCATAACGGCATTATAAACAACCCGCTTGACAAGGAGAAACTTCACTATAAGGTCAATGACCTGTCGGTGAGAATAGGCGGAAAACTCCACACTCTTCTTGCCGGAATGAACCTGCCGCTGCCCGGCAATATCAATCTGCCCCACGGGATTACGCTCAAAGGTAATGCCGAGGGCAACGCGAAGTCAGGACGCGCGAAAGCCGACGTCACTCTCGACGAGGGATTCGTGACTGCGCAGATGGCATATATGAAGCCGAACGACAACACTCCGTTGTCGGCCAAATTTGACATCACGGCGAAAAACATCAGTCTGCGCGAGGCTCTCGGACGTGATGACCTCGATGCGCTCAACGGTAATTTCAAAGGGGAAGCCACTCTCGCAGGGCGCAGTAGCAAAGCGCATCTCGAAGGAAAAATCACCGACTTCACCTACCGCGGGCACAACTACACGCAGCTCATGGCGGCACTTGATTACAAAGCGGGAGCTTTCGACGGCAACGCCACGCTTTCCGACGCCGCGGGAAACATAGATGCGGCATTCCGCGGCGCTATGACTCCGGGGAAAGAGAATCTGATACTGACGGCATCGCTCGACAATGTCGATCTCAACGGCTTTAATCTGACCGACAGATTCGATGGCTATCTGCTCAACGCGCACATTGACGCCGAACTTGAGGGATTGCTGCCTGACCGTGCCGACGGCACAATACGCATAAGCGGCCTCGACATCTCGTCGAATCATGACAAATCGCTTTCAATCGGCGACATAACGCTTACAAGCAAAGCATCGGAACTTCCCCGGCGCTTTGAAATCGAAAGCGACATCATAAACGGAGACATTACCGGAGACTTCCGGTTTGCAACCCTGATGCCGACCCTGCGCGATATTGCAATGCATGCGTTGCCTGCACTCTCCGGCTCTCCCGCGACGGTAAAAGGGCACTATCCCGCCGACAGCGCCGGCAACGATTTCAATTTCGATTTCAGGCTCGACAATCTCGACGGCGTGACTGAATTTTTCAACCTCCCCGTATATGCCATATATCCGATCGACATCGACGGCAATATCGACGCAGCCACGTCGCAGGCAACGCTCAATGTCGATGCCCCCTATCTGCGACAGGGCAACAAACTCATCGAGGGGACGCAGCTCACGGCGCTTATCGACGGTGCGGAAGGCGTGGACCGTGCGGTGCTCAACACCTCATTCCCGTCGAAAGACGGCATGACGGCCGTCACCCTCGCGATGCAGGCCAGGGAGAATGTGGTGGACACCGATGTCAAGTGGAAGATTGACCGACAGCGCGAATACAGCGGAGCGGTATCCATGTCGACATTGGTCGACAGATACGCCGGCGAACTCAATACCTACACCGACCTGCACCGGTCGACCATGACATTCAATGACTCGGTATGGACAATAGCACCGGCCCTGATTGTCACCCACGGAATGTCACGGATAAATATTTCCGACATCAACGTCAGCCGTCAGAACCAGTTTGTAAAGGTCAACGGGGCCGTGTCGCATGACCCCGACGATGTAGTTGACATCGATGTGCTCAATCTCAATCTCGACTACATATTCGAGGCTGTCGGCATAGACAAGGTGATGCTCGGAGGTGATGCCACAGGGCGCCTGACGGCATCAAGTCTGCTGACCGACGCGCCCCACCTGTCGACCGATGGCATACACGTCACCGACATAAGCTACAACCGGTGCGTGCTCGGCGATGCCGACGTGCTGTCGTGGTGGGACAATGACCTCAAGGCCGTGGCCATCGACGGAACTATCCATCAGCCCAACGGCAAGACTGCAAAAGTGGAGGGTGAGATATTCCCGTTGAGCTCATCGCTCGACATACGCCTTAAGCCAGACGAGACACCCGTAGGATTCATGGAGGAGTACATGAAGGCTTTCGCTTCCGACATAAGCGGTCTCGGCTCGGGGTCGGCCCGCATTTTCGGCACATTTTCCGACATCGATATGGAAGGCGACATCTACGTCAAGGACCTGCGCCTTAAACTGGACTTCACCAACACCTACTTCACGGCATCCGACTCAATCAAAATCACCCCCGGGAAGATACGTCTCGAGGATGTGACACTGAGCGATCCCTACGGACACACGGCGCGTCTTGACGGCACGGTAACCCACGAGTTTTTCCGTAATCCGACATTCGATTTCGCCATCTCCGACGCACGCGGTATGCTCGTATATGACGAATCGCCCAAGCAGAACGCCGACTGGTACGGCAAGATATTCGTCAACGGTGGCGCCACAATCAAAGGGGAGCCGGGCGTGGTGAAAATCGATGTAGAGGCCACGACCACCGCAGGGTCGACATTCTCGTTCGTACTTTCCGAACTTGAGATAGCCGATGAGTATACATTCCTCACATTCCGCGACAAGGATGCACCGGCAGTGGAAGAGGAGGAAGTTAAGGTCGACGAACGTCTCGGCGCGGTAGAGCACCTGCGCGCTCTGCTCAACAAACCGGCCGACGAGGAGTCGTCGGACTATATCATCGAACTGCGCGTCAACATCACGCCCGAAGCCGAGATAATCCTGGTGATGGACCCTGTGGGAGGCGACCGCATACGCTCGCACGGACAGGGAAATATGCGCATGGTTTACACGTCGGCCGACAACGACCTGCGCATGTTCGGCACATACACGCTCGACCGCGGCACGTACAACTTCACGCTGCAGGACATCATCATAAAGGATTTCATAATCAACTCCGGAAGCCAGATCGCGTTTACCGGCGACCCGCTGACCGCGCGCCTCAACATAGAGGCCATATATCCGCTCAACGCCAACCTCAGCGACCTCGACGAGTCGTTCCTTCAGGACAAGGAGCTCAACCGCACGAACGTACCTGTTCATGCCGTGCTGAGGGTAAGGGGCGACATACAGCAGCCCGAAATCAGCTTTGACCTTGCGTTCCCCACCCTCACGTCAGACACATACCGCAAAGTGCGTTCCATCGTGAGCACCGAGGAGATGATGAACCGGCAGATAATATATCTGCTCGCGCTCAACCGCTTCTATACACCGGATTATATGACATCGACAACGAAGGGCAATGAACTGTTCTCGGTGGCGTCGTCGACCATATCGTCACAGCTGAGCAACATTCTCGGTCATCTGAGCGACAACTGGAGCGTGTCGCCCAATTTCCGCAGCGACCGCGGCGACTTCTCCGACATGGAGGTCGACGTGGCCCTTTCGAGCCGACTGCTCAACAACCGCCTTCTGCTCAACGGCAACTTCGGCTATCGCGACAATCTGATGAACTCCAACCAGTTTATCGGCGACTTCCAGATTGAATACCTGCTCAACCGCACTGGCTCCATCAGGCTCAAGGCATATAATTTCTACAACGACCAGAATTACTATCTGCGCACGGCCGACACGACGCAGGGCGTAGGCGTGATGTTCAAGAAAGATTTCGACAACATTTTCTCATTCCTGCGGGCGTGGAGAAGGAAGAAACCGACGACGGATGCCGACGGTGACAAAAACAAGGATGAGGGCAGTGACATGAATACAGACAGCACGGCTGACGCCGATAAGAATGACGTGCAGCATGACCGTGCGCCTTTCCGGCCGACAGCGCCGGCCGACACGACCGTACACGCCGGCGACTCCACGGCAGTTCCGGCGCCGCTTCTGCAGTTCAAAAATCAATAAACAATTGTAAAACCAGACAAACAGCATCATAAAATGAGCGTAACAATACTTGGTATAGAATCGTCATGCGACGATACGTCGGCGGCTGTAATCCGCGACGGGATATTGCTTTCCAACGTCATAGCATCACAGAGCGTGCATGAGGAATACGGCGGCGTGGTGCCCGAACTCGCATCGCGCGCCCACCAGCAGAACATTGTTCCGGTGGTCGACACGGCTCTTCGCCGGGCCGGCATACAGGCATCCGACCTGAGCGCGATAGCATTCACACGCGGTCCGGGACTACTCGGTTCGCTACTTGTAGGCACTTCATTCGCCAAAGGAATGTCGCTCGGGCTCAGGATACCGATAGTGGATGTCAACCACCTGCACGGACATGTGCTGTCGCATTTCATACGCCGACAGCCTGACGACACGGTACCGGAATACCCGTTTCTGTGCCTGCTCATATCGGGTGGCAACTCGCAGATAATCCTCGTGAAAAACTACAACGACATGGAGATACTCGGGCGCACCATCGACGACGCGGCCGGCGAGGCGTTTGACAAGTGCGCCAAGGTGATGGGTCTTCCCTATCCCGGCGGCCCTCATATCGACCGCCACGCAGCCAACGGCAATCCCGACCGCTTCAAATTCGCCAAGCCGCACATACCGGGCTACGACTACAGTTTCAGCGGCCTGAAGACGTCGTTCCTCTACACGCTGCGCGACAACGTAGCCGTCGACCCCGAGTTCATATCCAAAAATATCGACGACCTCGCGGCTTCGCTGCAGCGCACCATAATCGAGATACTGATAAACAAACTCGACAAGGCTGTGAAAGCTACAGGCGTCAAGACGGTAGCCATAGGCGGAGGCGTATCGGCCAACTCGGGCATACGTACGGCCATAGCCGACTATTGCCGGCGCCGCGACCTCAAGGCTTTCATACCCGAACGCGTATTCACCACCGACAACGCGGCAATGGTGGCCATCGCCGGCTATTTCAAATATCTCGACCAACAATTCTGCGCCTACGACGCGGCTCCCTTCGCACGCGTCGGCGTGTAAACCGACATACCTCTATGATTTCCGTTATTATTCCGGCATACAACGTTGAGAAATACATCGGTGCATGCCTCGACTCCGTATTGGCACAGGAAGGTGTCGACCTGGAGATAATCGTCGTCGACGACGAATCGACCGACAGCACGCGTGACATCATACGCCGATATGCACGGCAGCACAGCTGTATAAAAGCATTGTATAGCAGGCACGGCGGACTGTCGGCTGTACGTAACAGGGGACTGCAGGAATGTTGCGGAAACTGGATTACTATGGTCGACGGCGATGATGTACTTGTGCCCGGAGCGCTCAAGTGTATGAGGGATTGCGCAACCTCTGAAAATACCGATATTGTGATGGGTGCTTACAAAATTTTCACAGACATCTGTAACGTCACACAATCCGACATAATCAGCCACGTAAAACATCTGACAGGGAAACAGGCGGCAGAAATAATGCTTTACAAAAGCAAATACACTTCATCGGCACATTCATCGGCCTGGGGGAAACTATACCGTCGGCAAATGTGGGACGTTCTACGGTTTAAAGAAGGCATATTGTATGAAGACCTGGAGGTTATTCCCCGGCTGATTGCCGGTGCAAAACGTGTGGCCGTAATAAAAGATGTGGTATACGGATACCGTTACAACACCGGCAGCATCCTGCACGTATTTACGCCAAAACGTCTTGACGCGCTTGATGTCACTGAGAGTCTGGAGAAATATTTCGCTGATGACAGCGAGCTCTATAAAGCCGCACGCTCACGTCATTTCAGCGCGGCGTTCAATTTATGGCTTCTCATGGTTGCCAATGATGCCGTTATTCCTGAAAAAGCGGCCGAGTGCCGACGCGTGGTCAGGAGGCTTGCCGTGAGCCAGCTGTTCGGGCGCAAGATCAGGCTGAAAAACCGTATCGGCGCCCTGCTGCAATATTTCCCGTTTATATTCAAATCAACTTACTTATGTAAAAAATTACTGGCAAAATGAAAACAGCGATAATAGCAATAGGCGACGAACTGCTTATCGGACAGGTCGTCGATACAAACTCGGGAGCCATAGCCCGCATGATTGACCCCGCGGGGTGGAGCGTGGAGTATGTAAAGGTAATCCGCGACGATGCCAACGCCATAACGGCGGCCGTCGACGAGGCGTTCCTTGCGGCCGACGTAGTACTCACAACAGGCGGACTCGGCCCGACCAAGGACGACATAACCAAACTTACATTGTGCCGGTACTTCGGAGGCGAACTCCGTCATGATCCGACCGTGCTCGACAATATCAAGGAAGTGTTCGCCAAACGCGGCATTCAGCTCAACGCGCTGACCGAGGCGCAGGCCATGGTGCCTACCTCATGCCGCGTGATACAGAACCGCGTCGGCACGGCGCCAATCATGTGGTTCGAGCGCCCCGACGGCAAAGTGCTCGTGTCAATGCCCGGAGTGCCGTTCGAGACATTGCAGATGTTTCAGGCGGAAGTATTCCCGCAGTTGCTGGCAAAATTTCACAGCGACGAGCATATCGCCCACCGCTGCGTCATCGTCGAAGGCCTTACGGAGTCAAAGGTCGCCATGCAGCTCGACGAATGGGAAGAAGCGCTCCCCGCTTTCGTACATCTCGCCTATCTGCCCAAACCCGGCATAATACGCCTGCGTCTTGACGGACGCCATACCGACGAAGCTCTGCTGCAGTCGACGCTCGACCGACTGCATGACGAACTGTGCCTGCGTTTTGCCGACCATCTGCTTGCCGACGACGACATGACTCCCGAGGAATCGCTCTTACGTCGTCTACGTGCAAAAGGATATACCGTGGCCACCGCCGAGAGCTGCACCGGAGGCAACATCGCGCACCGCATCACGGCTATTGCCGGCTGCTCCGACTGCTATTACGGCTCCGTTGTGTCATACGACAACAAGGTAAAAGTCAATCTGCTCGGTGTCAAGCAGGCTTCAATCGAAGAATACGGCGTCGTAAGCGAGCAAGTCGCCGCACAGATGGCCGAAGGTGCGCGCAAGGCTATCGGCACCGACTGCGCGATTGCCACCTCGGGCATCGCCGGCCCTTCGGGAGCCACACCGGGTAAACCGGTAGGAACCGTGTGCATAGCCATATCGACTCCGGCGCGCACCGTCGCCGCCACCTACCATTTCCCCGGTACGCGCGACCGTGTCATCGACCGAGCATCGACCACCGCCCTCACCCTTTTAGCTATGGAACTGAAATAATGCGGTAACTGCAACACTTCAATCGCCGAACATTATCCCGACCACTATGAAAAAACTGGCTCTATTTATATCGCTTGCTGTGGCCTTAATGGTTATGATTATGCCATCGGGCTGCCGCCATAAGACCGCGGCATGGAATGAGATGGACATTGCTGAAAATCTCATTGAGACACACCCCGACACTGCATTGTCGATATTGTCGGCGATTGACAAGTCGCGACTCGGCGACAAGGAGGAGCGCGCCCGTTACGCCCTGCTTATGTCGATGGCACTGGATAAAAACTACATCGACACCACATCGTTTGCCGTTCTCCAACCTGCCATCGACTACTACCTCAAGCACGGCACCCCCGATGAAAAATTGCGCACGCTCTACTATCAGGCATGCATATACCGCAACCGCGGCGACGACGGCAACACTATGGCCTCATGTATCGAAGCGCTCAATCTCGAAGGCGTGACCGACACCTTGGTACTTGCGCGAACGCTCGTGGGACAGGGCGCTCTTTACGACAAGCAATACAAGATTGATGAATTTGCTGAAAATAATCTTAGAGCCGCCACATTATATCGTGATATCGAGAATTATTCATCAGCAATCAGATGTTATGCCAAGGCACTTAATTCAATAGTAGCCATCAACAATAAGTCAAAAGCCGACAGTATTGCCAAAATATGCTTGCCTCTTATTGAGAGTAATCCGGATATGGAGGAATTCTTCAATTGTAGTTATCTTTCGTATTTAATCGAATACGGAACAGTTGATGAATTCCTAAACTTGGCAAGGGAACTTTACCAATACGACTTACCAAATGATACGAAACTCGACATTGCGAGAGGATATGCTTCAAAAGTAAATATTGATACAGCACTGTCGCTTCTTGACCATATTGATATAATCCCGACCACTGCAGACTCATTAAAATATTATGCCGTGGTATCCGATATACATGAAACCGCACGACATCCGGATAAAGCCCTGGACGCTTATAAAAAGTATATGTACGTAGCTGAGCGTTTTCATGTCAGGATGTTCTCTAACGACCTGCTTTTTGCCGAAAAAAAACATAAGCTGGAAATATCGAGTCTGATGGAAACGCAAAAGAGAGACAGAATAATCAGGTACAGCCTGTTTGCTGTAATTTTCATGATGGCTATCGCCGGAATAATTATTTACCGGTATTACAAAATCCGCACTAAGCGAATGATGGCCGAACAGGAGAATCTGAAACTGAAATTGGAAAAGCAGGCAGTCGAACTTGAACTTAACAATTTGAGATTGGAAAAATCAGAACTTGAAAGCGAGCGCAATAACTTGAAAATATTGTTGCAGAAACATCAGGGACTTGATGGAGCCGTTCAGAATGTAATAAAACAGCGCCTTGACATGCTTAACAGTCTCCTCGCAAAAGAAATCTCCGATAACGAATCACATGCTGCGGCCTATACAAAATGGATTGAACATATACGCAAAAACAAAGAGGAGTTTTTGGACTCCACACGCATAGCCCTTACAGCATCCTATCCTGCATTCATGAAGAGTCTCGAGACCTGCGGCCTTACCGATGATGAAATCAAATACGTATGTCTATATGCTATCGGACTTAAAGGCAAAGAGGTCGGAGAATATATGCAACTAAAGCGGCACTACAATATAAGCAGTGCTATCCGCAAAAAACTCGGCATTGATGAGCACGAAACAAATATAGGGCTATATATCCGACGCCACTTAGACAAGCCCGCCAACAAGTCTTTCTCATGACAGCAAAAAATGCACGTTGACGGCATGCCGTTAAACTTTTTGACGCCCCGTTAAACTTTATCGAACCAATAATTTTCAACGCACTGTATTTCAGCCGCATAAAAATGCGGCTGTTAAACTTTTTATTTGTTTGAAAACTTATAAATTCTTAATTTTATGAAAAATAACCGCTAAAAATTCTTGACAATGAAAAAGTTTTTTTTAATTATTGCTGTAATTTTTACAACTATGTTTTCATCGTTTGCCGAAGATGAAAAAGTTCCAGTTACAATTCATAAAGAAGATTGTAACACAAAGAAAATGACGCCTGATAGAGCGCCGATGCGTATACCGGTTGATGTCTATTATAACATAGAAAATCGGGTAATCAAAGTCGAGGGCAGTGAAACAATCGACGCCGAAGTATATCTCTATAATAAATATGAAGAATTGGTAGACTATTCGTCAACAATAAACGCCGAATTCCAGCTAACTATGCCCGGTGAATACACCGTTCTCATTCAAAGCGAATCCTGGTACGCCGAAGCCGTAGTAAACGCGGATTAATATGTATTAATAAGATTAATGATAATGATTTCGAATAAATCTATAAATATATCAAATGATTTTGCTATGAGAGTTTTTTTATTTTTAATGGCAATTATAACCTCAAGTGTAATCGGAGTCTTTTCTCAAACCTCAACCCCGAAAAAATATACTATCAGGTATGAAGAAAAAGTCAGACCGGGCGATGCAAGTTTTGAGAATCAAAAACTCCCGGCTAAAATCCGTCGTTCATCAAGCAATAAAGGAGAAATAAAGTTAGTATATTTTGACGAGTTCCCGGATTCTATGAAGGTAGCAATTACCGCTGCAGCGGATTTATGGGAAGCCAAGATTTCCAATAAGCAACCAATATATATAGGAGTATGCTTCGGTACACTTGACCCAGATGTCGCAATGGCTGCAGAAGTCGATTATTGTGACGACGATGAAAATAATCTATTTGGATGTCCGACCGCATTAGCTTCTCAAATAAGGGATGCGGAATATAGCGATAGTGAAAGTCCGGATGGATGGATAATCCTAAACTCCAATACTAATTGGGATTGTAACTTTACAGGTAAACAATCGGGAGGATACAACTTGACTACAGCAGCATTACGAGGTATTGCCCGATGCCTTGGTTTTGGATCAAGTATTATATATTTCGACAACGCTTATAGTTATTATCATGGTTGGCCTACCTATTTTGACAAATTGCTTTATAATAATTCAATATTCTTGTCTGAGCTTACTCAGTTCAGTTCTGAAATGGCAAATTTTGTAAAATCGGATAATGTATTTTTAGATACACCATCTAATACCTATAAAATTTACGCCCCAACCAGCTATAAGTCTGATATATCATTAAATTATCTAGATGAAGACAAATCTTTAATGACTTATTCTGTTGGTCAAGGCAACTGTATACTATCTATTGATGAAAAGACTTTTGATATTCTAAGGACTATAGGTTGGGACTTACCTATTTCCGGATTACGAATTAAATGCTCTAATATTCAAGACGATGGCATTGGTTCTTCATATGAAAACCATTCTTTCCACCTCGATACTGATAATAGTAGTGTATCCAATTACAGGTGGAGATTTTATCTAAAAGACAAATCTGAAAAATTCATTGAAATATCTTCGGGAAATACTGCAGAATTTACTATCAATCAAATAAACTCGACTGAAAATTATTTCATAAATTTAAATGGTGATTTGGAGGGCAAAATTGAATGTGACTATACATTTGATGGGGAGGAATACAGTGCAATACCTTTTAAAATATCATTAGAATTAAAACCAATAATCATTTCAATTGATAATGTATCCAAAATAAACTCCGTGGATTATGGCTTTTCACTGATGTTTAATGTAAATTACATCGGTGCAAATAAAATTAATGTGAATGTAGAAGAAGATTATAGTACCTTTGTACGAAATTATCAATTTGATGAACCTTTTATCGCACATGTAATAACAGGGAATATATCCGCATTAAATTATAGTTGGGTTACAATTGAAGCGAATAATCAATATGGTAGCACTTTTGAAACATTGGAATTTGAACCTGATTATAATTTATATCAAGCAACTGAAAATATTGCCAAAATAAATGGACTTTTTAACAATCAGCCAATTAATAAAGTCCAGATATTAAACATCAATGGGACAATCGTATTCGACGGAAAGCCTTCTGAATTTTCAAAAAAGCACCTTTATACCGGCATATATTTGAGAAAGGATATCTATTATAACGGAATATCTAAAACGTCAAAATTTATTATATTATGAGAATCATCTTACTAATTGCCTCAATTTTATTTCTCACTCCACAAATATCAACTGCATTGCCACTTAATGATTTAGCAGCGGACAAATTGGTTGAAATCAATAATATTTCATATAATTACGAAATGTTTGTATCAGGGAATGAGACTCCCAACTGTAATGGAACTTTGACGTTAGATTTAAACTTTTCAGAGAACTGCACCAGAATTCTTTTATTTAAATCCAAAGCTCACATTTTGAATGATGATAAAATTTTATCATGGGCAGTATCTGAATATTCAATTCCTTTGTTCACTTCCAAATATGAAATCTCACTAATTGATATAAGTTGGGGAACATATTTTAAAATACGTGCCGATTTCGAAGATGGGACTTACATATACTCGCCGATATATTGTACTAATTCATATATAAAAAAAGAAGATTTAGATATTATTCTCAGACAAACATCAGTTGTCCCAGCTGATGTTGATCCTATTGAGATTTCTATCAAGGGCAAAAACTTATTCATTAACACTTCCACGTCCATAAATTTTACCGTTGCAGACTTGACCGGCAATCTTATTTTTACTGGAGTCGTATCACAACCAACATCGATCCCAATAGATAAAGCAAAATCCATGTTCATAATAACCCGTTATAAAATTAATGGTTCAATTATCACAAAAAAATTCGCAATAAAATGAAAAAATTTATCTTGTCCCTAATATTACTTCCTTCATTAGTCGTAACAACCAGAGCAGAGGATTATATTGAAAGTCTTAATATCGTATCTGATAATTACAGCAACAGTATTGAGGACGTTCAGGTTATAAGATATATAAATGGGGGTACGGTAATAATTCCTGAATTTGACGAGACATGCCCACAAGAAATGAAAGTTCCGTTTACCTATGCGTGCAAGATAGTAGAAGAGTATATGCCACCATGCCTTCCTATTAAAGTTAAAATATCTTGCAATCAGTTGGTCGGTTCTCAACGAAATGCAATTTCTAAAGTCTTATCTCAGTCAAAAGAAAACTTTGGCTCAAGTTCATATTACAGAAACGCCACTATGAGCACAATTAAAGGCGTGATTTTAGGAGAGTATTGTCTTAACACATCAGTGACTTATCTGGATTATATATCCGATGTTAATTCTCTAACCGAATATCCTGACATTGCAATTACATATAACAAACAACGATTGGATGAAATATATTTTTCTATAGATACTAATCCTGGGGAAAAATATGATTTTGTTTCCTTAGCAATCAGAGATTTGCTTATAGGATTGGGAATTTCACATTCTTACGTATATAATCCTGTAACAAACGGATTACAGAACCCCTTTCAAGAAATGACGCCATTTGAATGGTATATAGATAAAAAGCTGGGGAATAATGGAGATGCAGTTACCAGATTAGCAAATGCGACCAAAGGGGAATTCTCTTTAGGTTCCCTTAAATTATTCGCACCAACAACATGGATTAATGGCGTATCTTTAAGATATTTTATCCCACAAGATAACAGTTGCGTCTCAAAAATCTTGTCTTATGATTTCTGCAAAGGAATGGTAACCAGATCGCTCAACGATAATTATTCTTATTTTATTTTTAGGGAATTATTAGGATGGAAATACAGCTTTCCGGTATCAACATCTACACCTTCATCTTCGGCTGCGGGTAGTACATCTCTGTTTATGCCATACAATGGCACATTCAATATAGACGATTGTGAAACTATGGAGATTCGTTCGGAAATTGACTATCAAGAATCAAAATATAAGACTAATAGTTTGTCAAGAAGTTATAGCGCAGAACTTGAACAATACATTGAGCAATTTTTCCCATTTCTTAATGATGGTGAATTCGACTATTCATCGGGTGTTTCAGTTTCCATTTTGAAAAAAAACGGAACATGGGATTTAGTCCAGTTTATTCCGGTTTACGAACCAAATATGGAAGTAACATTCAACATGCAGGATTGGACATTTCATTTCAGCAACGAAGAATATGCCCGTACAGTTGACGGATATCTCAAAGCAAGGATAACTAAGAAATTCATGGATAATTTCGGCAAGACAACAATTAGTTCTACATTTATTGTATTAGGTTATTTGCCGCAAAAAGTAGGCATAAATTTTTCATATACAGATACTACAGTCGATGAAATGTCAAGAGTCGCTGCAACTAATAAAAATATCCGGTTATACTTTTCTGACACAGAGGGTATAGACCGAATTGTGCTTGAGCGTCTTAGAGAAGGTTTCAGAGTTCCTAGTAAAATTGAAATAACCGATATAAAAAAAGGGTATTATGATACAACAATTGATCGCAATACGACTTTTACAGCTGTCGGATATAATGAAAATGGCCATACCCGTGGCGTTCCTGTCACTGTTGAATATCAACCTGCAAGTGTGGCTGCCGCTTTGAGTTTCGACATGCAGAATGATGCAATCATGATTAAAGCGGGAGATGAGGCTGTCGGGGATTTAAATTACAGTATTGCTCCGCTTAGTGCTGTGGGACGCCAAGCTGCCATCAACGGCAATGCCGTCGGTAATGTCGACATTTCATCGCTGGCCGAGGGGCTGTACGTACTTACGGCCATTGACGAAAAGTCAGGACTGCAGGGCACATTCAAATTTCGGAAATAGGGTTATCTGCTGTCGGGTCACATTCTTATAAATCAATATAAAATGTGACCCGACGGTTTTATTTTGATAATAATATTTAAATTTTACCGTTAAATAAGTGATAATAGAAACAGGTCAAAGCCGGATTCAACAGCAATATTATCGGATTAAAATTATATTATTGTGAAAAGAGTATTTCTATCATCGGTATTGGCAATTACAGCGTTTACCTTGCCCGCTTTTGCTCATGATTGTGCCGACACTACATTTTCCGATACTTTCAGCGAAACGAGTGAAGACACTCTTAGCCCATACGTAATAAGCATATCGGGCGATGAGGTTCACGATAACGGACGTGCGTCGGCCTACACATCACATTGTTTCAGGATAAATACTGATGATTTACCCGGCAATGCTGCTATTGATAATCCTGAATGGACACTGGAGCTACCGCTTGCCAACGGCAAAATACAATCATTGAAACTGGCTGACGAGCACCTGTCATGTACTACCGCTCCCATCGAAAACGAGGAAATCTACGAAATCAATTCCAGAGGCGATATCGAAGCTCGATTAAAATTCAGATGCACAATCGACGGGGCTGAATACAATACATCATTCAATATATATTTTGAGCTAAGACCGTTCATTGAATCCGTTGTCATAGACAGGATTGAGGACAATGCCCCACTCGATTCGTACAATGCGTATTACACTGTCAAATATCTGGGTACGGACCGTATACAGGTATATGTAGAACAGGAATATTCATCAAAAGTAGACTTCAGTTATATAACCGAGCCGTATATCGCAAATGGAGTTGCCAATCATATAGCCAGTCCGTACTATGCATGGATCGATTTTACAGCTCAAAACAAGTATGGCAAATATGTCTATACTATTGAATTGCTGCCATACGGTGTAGTATCTGACAATTCGGGGCCTGCCGACGATTTCGCGGGAGTACGCTCAGTCGGGATTGACGAGCCGACCGACTGCCGGTATGAAGTGTATGATATTTCCGGCATATATCTCGGACAATTTGCTGAATTATCAGATATAAGAAATATTCCTGCCAAAGGAATACTGATAGTAAGAAGCATCAGCAAAAACAATATCGAGACTTTTAAATTTCTCAACAAATAAGACAACACTGTCATCAAATCTCCTGTTCTACCGGATAGTAAAATTCCCTCCTGTTCTACTGTGCTATTGTTGAAAAACAAGCACAAAAATGATTATTTGATTTGAACAGGAGTACAGTAGGACAGGAGATTATCTTATATAAAGCCAACCTCTCCAAATACTTCTTTTACATTGGCAATCCGAAATTAAAGCGCATGACAATTTAATAATTACCGATGTTGCTATCCGCGGTTAAAAACCGCGGCCACTATAACACTATGCAAATCAACACGGTAGTAGCCGCGGTTTTTAACCGCGGACAGCAACGTTAAACTGGGTCTGTAATATGCACTGTAATTTCGGCTTGATTCATATTATATTCAATCAATCGGTTATTCCGTTAAGCCACAGTGCGGAGGAGGCGTCGGAGGGCATGCGCCAGTCGCCGCGGGGCGAGAGGCATACGCTGCCAACTTTGGGGCCGTCGGGGAGGCAGGAGCGTTTGAACTGCTGGTTGAAGAATCGGCGGAAGAATACCTTGATCCATTTCTCTATTTCTGCTTCGCGAGAGGGGAACGCGCGGCATGCGAGATATTGTATCTTTTCGGGAGTGAAACCGTAGCGGAGGGTGTAATAAAGGAAGAAGTCATGAAGCTCGTAGGGGCCGACCAGATCCTCGGTGCGCTGCGCGATAGTGCCGTCGGCAGCCGCGGGCGTCAGCTCGGGACTTATGGGGGTGTCGATAATATCGATTAACGCCGTGCGCGCCTCTTCGCTGTCGGTTATTCCGACAAAATATCTCACGAGATGGCGCACCAGCGTCTTTGGCACACCGGCGTTCACACCGTACATCGACATGTGGTCGCCGTTGTATGTGGCCCATCCGAGAGCGAGTTCCGACAGGTCGCCCGTGCCGAGCACCATGCCGCCTGTCTGGTTGGCTATATCCATAAGTATCTGCGTGCGTTCGCGAGCCTGCGAGTTTTCGTAGGTTACGTCGGTTACCGCCGGGTCGTGGCCGATATCGCGGAAATGGAGGTTGACAGCGTCGGCAATCGGTATCTCGCGTATCGTGATGCCGAGCGCACGCATGAGCGTCAGCGCATTGTTGTAGGTGCGGCCTGTGGTGCCGAAGCCGGGCATCGTCACGCCGACAATACCTTTACGGTCAAGCCGGAGGCGGTCGAACGCCTTTACGGCTATGAGCAACGCGAGGGTTGAGTCGAGTCCGCCCGAGATGCCTACAACGAGATGCTTCGTGCGGGTAACATCGAGGCGCCGCGCCAGACCGGCCGCCTGTATGTTGGTAATCTCGTTGCAGCGCTCCTCCATGTCGCCTGTCGACGACGGCACGAACGGCAACGGATTTATGTCGCGCAACAGGGTGTCGTCACCGACACGTTCCGGCGTTGTGACACGCACCATATTGTAAGCGGCCGTGACCTCACGCGCGGCGGTGTCGCCCCACGTCGTGGTATGCATGCGGTCGCGGCGCAAAGCATCGATGTCAACGTCGGCTACCACAATCTGCGGCTCCGGTTGCCAGCGCTTGCCCTCGCGCAATATGCGTCCGTTCTCGGCGATGATTGCCTTGCCGTCGAACACCAGGTCGGTCGACGACTCGCCATATCCGGCGCCGGCGTATACGTAGGCCGCCATACACCGCGCCGACTGCTGCGCGACAAGTCCGCGCAGGTAGGCGTATTTGCCGATGACGTCGTCGGAAGCCGAAAGGTTGAGTATCACCTCCGCTCCTGCCAACGCATGGCGCGACGACGGAGGGACAGCCGTCCAAAGGTCTTCGCAAAGCTCGATGCCGACTCTTACGCCATTGATTTCGACCAATTGATTGCGTCCGAAAGGCACGTCGCCGAAACCGCCGATACTTACCGACGAGAGAGCATCGTCGGCAGGATGCCACCAGCGGCGCTCGTAAAATTCATTGTAATTCGGCAGATATGATTTCGGTATTACCGCGAGAATGGCGCCCTGCGCTATCACCACCGCGCAATTATATTGCCGGCCGCCGCTGACAACCGGCGCACCCGCCACGATGACCGCATCAATCGCCGTGCTCTCGCGGGCTATATACTCCAGCGCGGCCGCCGCACCCTCGGCCAACATGGCATTGTGAAACAGATCGGCACACGTATACGCCGTGACCGACATCTCGGGCATCACTACAACCGCGGCGCCCGCCTGCGCGGCCTGCCGCGTCAGGTCGACAATAGCCTTCGCGTTGCCGCCGCAATCAGCCACATTCACCGCCGGAACTCCGGCCGCCACTCTGAAAAAACCATGCTTCGTCATATCTTTGTATTGTTTTAATTCAATTATACGATTAAGAGGGTGTCTCATAACAAAAGTTAAACACTGAGTCGAAAATTTTGAGATGTATTTGGCGTTGAGTCGAAGGAGCATAGCGAGCTATGTGACTGAGACGAAGCGTCAAAGACGCTCAAAATTTTCGATAGAAAAGGTATTTTTATATTCTCGGTCATATTATAAATTTATATGTTTTTAATATTACTGTCGCCTTGATGTCTCTTTTGCTAAATTTTTGTTTCTCGTCGGTCACATAGCTCGCTATGCTCCCTCCTCAAAAACAAAAATTTATCTAAAAGATACATCACTCAGTGTTTAACTTTTGTTATGAGACACCCTCTAAGTAATCGACCGGCAATCTGTCGTGCCGGTGCAATTCAAAATATCACTCAGTGATGCGAAATTACGCAAATATTTTGATATATTTGCAATCAGGTAGATTTAATCATAGAGGCATGTGGAAGTAAATTCTAATAAAAACATTGTATTCAATTATATAAAATTCATCCTTATTTTAGGCGTCGTCGCAGCTCATAGCAACGTATATGCGGATTATGATGCTCCCGACGCCCCGCTCGGCCTGAATATTGTGGAATTCTTTTCCGACAGATTGATAAAAGTATGCGTGCCGTGTTTCTTTATCCTGTCGGGCTACCTGTATTTCAACAACACGACCCAATTTAACAAAGCGACATATCTGAGCAAAACCCGACGCCGGATTCACACGCTGCTTATCCCGTATCTGCTATGGAATGTCATAGGTCTGACCATCAACCTGCTTAAGTACCGCTACTTTAATTATCCGTCGTTTGGCGTAGTCGAAAACGGGCATATCTGTCTGCCGCGCCTGATTGAAGGATTCTGGGACTATGCTGACGGTTATCCCTACGCGTTTGCATTCTGGTTTATCCGCAATCTGATTATATTCGCAATCCTCTCCCCTCTCGCATATTTCTTAGGAGGGAAAAACGTATATCTCTTCGGGGTACTACTTCTTACACTTGCGGCACTCGACATTTCATTATGGGGATTTGAATTTTTCATTCTCGGCTGTTGCATCGCCACATTTTTCAAAAAGCGGCTGAGCGGCATAAAATGTCATACAGCCATACTTTCCGCTATAATCTGGTTCGTTATCGCGGCTGCCGGACTATGGATTGATTTTGGAAAAGCCGGCTGTCTGATGCTGAACGTAGCCTCTATATGTGCGTTCATATTTCTGTTTTGGCTCTTTCTGAATGCCGCGCCTCACCTTGAGAACCGCACCATAGGGACAGTCATCTCCTCGACTTTTTTCATCTACGCCGTGCATCAGTTTTTCTGCACCATTACCGATGATTTTTACAGCGGCGTCTTCGGATTAGACTGCACCTTAGGAGGAATAGCCGCTTTCCTGTCCTCATTCCTGACAATGTTGACAGTTTCGATGCTCGCGTGGCTGATAATGAAGAAATTCATGCCGGGTATCACCGGAATACTCAGCGGCGGACGGTGATGCACGTCTCCGTCACATACGCCGTTCTCCGTTTTTACAAATCATTATGCAAATAAATTTGTCGAAAATGGTAAAAAAATTTGGTTAGTTGAGAAAAAATCAGTTACTTTGCACACTGTTTTATGGCTCATCCTGTAAAGCTTGGGAGAAATGATGCGCTCTCTTGCGATATGAGACTGAGATGGCGGCCATGAAGCGATACATTCAAACAACGAAATAATATAGATAAATTCATTAACAGCCATGTCAAAGATTTGTCAAATTACGGGCAAAAAAGCGATTACCGGCAACAACGTATCGCACTCAAAGCGCCGTACCAAACGTCGCTTCAATGTCAATCTTTTCAACAAAAAGTTCTATTGGGTTGAACAGGACGCGTGGATTTCGCTCACCATCTCAGCCGCCGGATTGCGTACAATCAACAAATTAGGTCTTGACGCTGCCCTCAAGCACGCTGCAAGCAAAGGTTACATTTCTGAAATCAAATACATAGAATTCTAATAAAATGGCAAAGAAAGCTAAAGGTAATCGCGTGCAAGTTATCCTCGAATGCACAGAGCACAAGGCAAGTGGTATGCCCGGCACTTCACGCTATATCACCACCAAAAACCGCAAGAACACCACAGAGCGTCTCGAGCTCAAGAAATACAACCCCATCCTCAAGAAGGTAACCGTACATAAAGAAATCAAATAATACGATTAGGATATGGCAAAGAAAACAGTCGCCTCTCTTCAAAAAGGTGAAGGTCGCACATACAGCAAAGTTATCAAAATGGTAAAGTCGCCCAAAACAGGCGCTTACATGTTTAAGGAAGAAATGGTGCCCAACGACGCCGTTAAAGACGCCCTTAAATAATCACGACAAAAATCATCCCCGGCCAGCCCGCCTTCAAAGCGGTAACGCTGCCGACAGAAATAATCCAAAACAGGCATCGGCCCCAAGGCCGGTGCCCGTTATGTTTTACCAGCGCTGATTCAATGACAACACTATATAATACCGATGTAAGGGATTTCACGACGTTCGGCATTTCGGCACAAGCAGCATGCGTCGTATATTACGACAGCCTTGACGAGCTCCGGCGCGTTCTCGCCGACAATACATTTCCGCGTCCGTTGAAACATCTCGGCGCCGGAAGCAACATGCTGTTCACCGGCAACTTCGAGGGAACAATCCTCATATCGCGCATCGCCGGGTGCAGGATTACCGACGCGGCACCAGACGGAAGTGTGCTCGTCGCTGCATCGGCAGGCGTGGTGATGGACGACCTGTGCCGCGACATGGCACAGCGTGGCATCTGGGGACTGGAGAACCTGTCGGGCATCCCCGGCACGGTCGGGGCATCGGCGGTGCAGAATGTCGGTGCCTACGGCGTGGAAGCCGGCGACCATATCGTGCAGGTCGACGCTATCAACGCGGCCACCGGTGAGCACCGGGTATTCACGCACGACATGATGCAGTTCGGCTACCGTCACTCCATATTCAAGACCGACGCCATGCGCGACCGCTTCATAATAACCGACGTACACTTCCGGCTGACAGTCACTCCGTCGCCACGGCTCGACTACGCCAACCTGCGGTCAATCGTCGGCGAAAACCCGACAGCTTCCGATATGCGCGGAGCTGTAATATCCATACGCGACACCAAACTCCCCGACCCCGCCGTGACTGGCAGTGCCGGCAGTTTCTTCAAGAACCCCGTCATCCCGCAGGAGCATTTCAAACGTATCGAAGCCATGTATCACGACGTCCGCGTGCCGCATTTCATCGTAGGCGACGACGCCGTCAAGGTGCCCGCGGCATGGCTCATCGACAAAGCCGGATGCAAGACAATGACCGAAGGGGGCGCCTCCCTGTGGCCGACCCAGCCCCTCGTGATAGTCAACACCGACGGACAAGCCACCTCCGCCGACATCCTCACCCTCGAACGCCGCATCATCGATGCCGTCCGCACCCGTTTCGACATAACCCTCCACCCCGAAGTCGAACATATCTGACCAAGAGATTATATTTCCGTAACGTCCCGCTACCCGCCCTCGCCGTCATCGTTTTGCCATGCATGGTGATAAAAAGTAAAAAGTAAGATGTACATCTGTACAGCGTACTGACGATAAGCCGTAAAAATCCGGCACGCGTCCTCCGTGCTCTTACAGTTTGCTAAGATTGGCTCCTTAGCGAGCTTGCATACTCTCAAAACGAATCGGGCTACACCGGAAATATCCGTTATACCCGGAGCCGGTTACTCCATCAGGTCATACGTCCAGTTGGCCGACTGTATCTCGCAGTCCGTCTCGCGCAGACGGCGCGAACATTCATCGGCCCGGTGTCTCACCTCTTTTACATCGACCGTATTGACATACCGTATCTCCTGACGCGAATACCGGTCAGGACGTTCCGAGAGGAACAACAGCAGGTTCTGCAGTTCCTGAACCTTCAGTTTCAACACATCTCGCAACGCAATCTTATCGGCAATCGTCGCGCCGTCGGCAAGCACGACACTTTGGTTCGTGCGGTTAATTTTCCTGATAAGCTGTTCAAGCTCATCGATACATCGGTTGAATTCCTCAAAAAGAGCTTCAGGCCGCTCGGCAGGCTCATCGCCCTCCTGCACCTTGCAGGCCGCCTTCAGCCGTCCGTCCATCTGCGCGATGCGTTTCTGCAAATCCGCCCTCTGCGCCAAAGCCTCAGCAAGTTTCATATCATCAATACTATTTATAAATTCATAAATCTGTATGTACCCGATAACTCGCGTACATATAACTATAACAAACAATCCGGCAAATGTTTCACCGTTCATACCGGCGATACAGCACGATGAGGAGCACCGTGCCGATAAGTGTCAGTGGCAACCCTGCCAATACTGCGGGACGACATCCGTAGCCCGCAGCTATCACCATACCTCCGAGCCATGCCGAGATTGCATTGCCGAGATTGTATGACATCTGTATGAGCGAACCGCCAAGCAGCTCTCCGCCGGTCGAGTATTTTATAATCAGGCTTTGCAACGGTCCACCCGACGCGAAAAGCTGCGCGGCACCTATGACCATGAGAACGACAGCAGCCGCCTTATCCCACACAAAGAAATATATCAGCACGAGTGTAATCATCGATGTGCCCTGCACGAGTGCTGCAACAAACGCCCTGTTGTGGGTGACGGCACACCGTCCGCCGATTATGTTGCCGGCAAAGATACCAAGTCCGGCCACGACCATAAGCCAGGTCATATCGGCAGGTGCGAATCCCGCCACCCCCGTCATCAGCGGATCGATATAGCTGTACCAGCAATAGAGTCCCGCCTGTCCGAACAGCGGACCGGCAAAAATGAGCCACGGCGCCGCCGACCGCAGGAATTTAAACTGCCCCTTGAATCCGGTATCCTTCACCTTGCCCACATCGCCTATCCATGCATGGATACCGATGAAAGCCACGGCACCGCTCAGCGCCACAAAGGCAAATGTCAGGCGCCACGACAGATATTCGGAAAACACCGTCCCGATAGGGACTCCCACTATCGTAGCCACCGTCATTCCCGCGATGACCATCGACACGGCAGCCGCCTCCTTGCCCGGAGCCGACAGACGCTGCGCCACAATAGCGCCGACGCCGAAATAGCATCCGTGGGGCAGTCCCGAGATGAACCGCGCGGCGAGCAGTCCCCAGTAACCCGTAGCGACAGCCGCCAGCGTGTTGCCGACCATGATGAGCGCGGCAAGTATCATCATTATTTTCTTCAGCGGCATCTTGCGCGCAAACAGCAGAAACGGCGCGCCCACTGTCACACCCAGTGCGTATGCCGAAATAAAATGCCCGGCCTGCGAAATCGATATGCCGACACCCTCCGCCACATTACCGAGAATAGCCATAATCACAAACTCGGCTATCCCAAGGGCAAAAGTGCCCAAAGCCAATGCAAAAAGACTCTTGTTCATAAACCTGAAACACTACAACCGGCTGAATGAAACCGGCATTATAAAGTACGCTATCTGATCAATACCTTTTGGAAAACAACGCCGCTGTCAGTCGCTGAAACGGCGCTGCAAAATTCGCGCGAATAATCGGTTTATGCAAAATTTTTCCAATAAATTTTCCGGTATCTCCGCAACTAAATTTTGTATTTATTATAATCGGCATTGCCATTCTACTATAAATTCTTACCACACCCCACCGCTACCGCCATCAAGACCGGCTTATCGACAACAATTCGGAATAACCAACGGAATAATACCGTTGCAACGGAAATTTTCAGCATCAACACAACCATAGGCTACCGATAGCGTTATATTTATAACTGAACAAGTGACCGGTATGATAAACAAGCTATTACTCATAGTCGACCCACAGATTGATTTCATCACGGGAGTGCTTCCAGTCCCCGGGGCTGTTAGCTCCATGAACTCCCTGACGGGATACTTGCGTCGTAATAGCGCGCAATATGCCGGTATCATCGTTACCGCCGACCGACACCCGATGCGTCACTGTTCGTTCAGGACGGAAGCCGGGCAATGGCCGGTGCATTGCGTTGCCGATTCGGTCGGAGCCGCTATATGGCCTCCGCTTATGTCCGCGCTTATCGACGCCTCCGATAAAACAGTAATACTCCATAAAGGTGAAAATGCTGAAACTGAAGAATATTCCATATTCAAGAACCGTGATGCTGCCGACATAATATCACATATCATAAAGTCAAGGAATATCAGTCATATCGACATCTGTGGACTTGCCGGCGACGTATGTGTGGCCGCCACGATTCGTGACCTGCTGACATTGGATGGCAACATCCGGCTGAACGTACTGAAAAAGTTCAGCCCGTCGATTGACGGCGGCAATACTCTTGATTCTCTAATCTCAAAATATAGCTTGTCATGCACCAGATAATCCGACATTTCACAGATGATGACCTGTATAAATTCACCATGTGCTGCGCGGTTATAGAAAATTATCCGCGTACCCGTGTACGCTACAGATTCACCGACCGCAACCATACTGTCTATCCTCCGGAGTTTGCCGCCGAACTTCGCCGACAGATCGAAATGCTCGAGACTGTCGTGATAACAGATGAAGAGATTGCATTCATGCGCAAGCGGTGCAGCTATATACCGGCATGGTTCTACAGTTATCTTAAAGGATTCCGTTACGACAGCGGCTGGGTCACGATACGGCAGGACGAAAGCGGTCATCTCGACATCGAATTCGAAGGTTGCTGGAGCGATACAATTCTGCTCGAAGTAAAAGTACTGGCCATAGTCTCGGAATTGTACTACATGATGACCGGCAACGACAGATCATTCGACTACGACGTCTACTACGGCAAATCACATGACAAAGCGGAAAAGCTGATTAAGGCGGGATGCACGTTCAGCGACTTCGGCACACGTCGCCGCGCCTCTTTTCAGGCTCAGGATACGGCCGTAAAAGCTATGAAGGAGTGTCAGGACGCACTGCACGGCCCGGGAAAATTCATCGGCACAAGCAATGTGTATTTCGCCATGAAGTACGACCTTGTACCTGTAGGCACCATGGCGCATGAGCTGATATGCGCGATTGCCGGAATGTACGGGCCGCAGATGGCCAACTACCTTGCCATGAAGACATGGGCAAGCACCTACCGCGGAGCTTTGGGCACATTCCTCTACGACACATACGGCTGGCGCATCTTCAGTCTGAATTTCTCGGAAGACTATGCCAATATGTTCAAGGGACTCCGTGTCGACAGCGGCGACAATTTCAGGGAACTGGATCTGATAGTCGACAAATACCGCAGCCTGAATATCGACCCGCGCAGCAAGCAGATAGTATTCAGCAACGGGCTCGACGTGGACAAAGCCATAGAGATACAGCGGTACGCCGAAGATAAATGCATCCCCTCCTTCGGCATCGGGACACACTTCACCAATGACTTCGACGGAATCGACCCGATGAATATCGTCATCAAGCTCGTTGCCGTAAAAATCACCGAATCGTGGCCGTTCTACTGCACCACATGCAAACTGAGCGAAGACCCCGGAAAATACTCCGGCGACAAAGCGACAGTCGACCGCTTCCTCGAAATCCTCCACCTCAACAGCAACAACCTCGTATAAGATTCATCATGAAAAATAAAGTGTTTCAGAAACCGTGGAATATACGAAAGCATGTACCGCCATAAAATGCGGCCGCGCTTACGGGTAAATTGCCAAGTCGTTATTCATGAAATAATTTGTACAACCGGATTATTATAGGTAAATTCGTAGTTAAAACGACATAACAGCACCGCAACCCATGAAAGGAAAACAGGTCAAGAAATCAGGAAAACGTAATTCTCTCCCGAAATACAATCCCAACAGACGCCCGGAAGATATGAGCCTTGAAGAGTGGCAAATCGCCCTGAGGCGTCAGGCAGCCTCAAGGGAATGCCTTATAGTCAAGCCTATAGACTTCGCAAGGGAAGGATATTTCAATGTGGACAATCCACAGACCGGACGAAAGTATTCCGTAGTCTACCGTGGGCAATCCAGTCCATGGAATTATTGTTCCTGCCCCGATTTTCACACCAATCAGCTAGGCACATGCAAGCATCTTGAAGCAGTCGGACTTGCTGCCGACGGTAAATACGCCCGCAAGACATACCGTCTGCCTGACCGTTCCACCGTCTATCTTGATTACAAGGGGCAGCCACGTGTCAGAATCAGGCTGGGAGGCGAACATAAGGAGGAGATGACCGTGCTGGCTTCAAAGTATTTCGACTCCGACCTCACGCTCCTCGATGAGTACTACGATAAATTCGGCGAATTTCTCGAGGCGGCCAAAGAAATAGACCCGGCGACGAAATGCGTTGATGATGCATTCAACTTCATAATCAGGAAACGTGCAGACCGACTGCGCAACAACCTTGCCGACGCAATGCCCGACATGACCGACGGACTGCTCAGTACCGACCTCTATCCCTATCAACGCGAAGGAGCGGAGTTCATATTCCGACACGGGCGCGCCATCATAGCCGACGAAATGGGCCTTGGCAAAACCATACAGGCAATAGCCGGCGCAATGCTTCTGAAACGGAATGGCTTCGTAGGGTCAGTATGGATTATTTGCCCCACTTCGCTCAAATACCAATGGAAAAGCGAGATTAAAAAATTCTCTGGTGAGGATGCACTCGTTGTCGAAGGAAACGTGACGGAACGAGCAAAAACCCTTGACACCAATCCGGCATTTTTCAAAATCATATCATACCATTCAATGGTAAATACCATCAGATACGGTTTGAAATCCATGCCTGACATGGTGGTTTATGACGAAGTGCAACGCCTTAAAAACTGGGACACCAAAATGTCCCGGACAATGCGTCTGCTCAAAAGCGACTATACGGTAGCCCTTTCAGGCACTCCGCTTGAAAACAAATTGTCGGAACTCTATTCCGTAATGCAGCTTGTCGACCAGTTTGTCCTCGGCCCATACTGGAAATTCGTAAACGACACGACCGATACCGACAGCACAGGCAGAATTACAGGATATAAAAACCTGAACAGCATAGGCGATACCCTCAGGCAAGTCATGATAAGGCGAACGAAAAAGTCAGTAAAGATTCAGATGCCTCCGCGCGTAGATAAGAACCTGCTTGTACCGACAACCACAGAACAGCTGGCAATCCATGACGACTGCAAATGGAATGTCAGCATCCTGATAAGCAGATGGCGCAGATTGGGATTCTTGTCTGAAAAAGACCGTATGCGGCTTATGCTGCTGCTGTCGACCATGCGTATGGTAGCCGACAGCACATTCATACTTGACCAAAAGACCCGCCACGATACTAAAATCGACGAAGCTATCAGCATAGTTAACGACGTCGTAGAGTCAGGCGATGATAAGATAGTGATATTCAGCCAATGGGAACGAATGCAACGACTCATGGCCGCGGAACTTGAGGCGCGGGGCATCGGTTTCCGTTTCCTACACGGAGGCGTCCCGTCGACCAAACGCGGCGCCTTGATAAATGACTTCATGACCGACCATGCGTGCCGGGTATTCCTGTCGACCGACGCCGGCAGCACAGGCCTCAACCTTCAGGCTGCCTCCATAGTGATAAACCTCGACCTGCCGTGGAACCCCGCAGTGCTTGAACAACGCATAGCCCGCGTCTACCGTCTCGGCCAGCCACGCCAGATACAGGTAATCAACATGGTATCAGTCGGGACCATTGAAGTCAACATGCTCGACACCCTTGCATTCAAGACCGGCCTCTTTGAAGGCGTGCTCGACGGAGGAGACGATACAGTCATACTCAACGACAAAAAATTCGACCGCATCGCCGAACTGCTCGACAACAACCTCGACCTTGAAAAAGAAACAGTCAATTTACCCGACAATGAAACAGAAACCGGCGCCGACACCGAATTCGAAACGCCGGAATCTGAGGACGATAACGACGAAAGCGAATATGAATATATATCCGAAGCCGACGACAATGAGTCTGACAGTCCGGAACTGACCGAAACAGAAAACAGTCAAGAAGAAAACAGCGAAGAACCCTCTCCAGAAAACGACCCCACGTCAGTTCAGCCACGCCCCGGCGAAAACGCTTTGCCCCGCGAGAAGCCCGACAGCCCGACAGCTACACCCGAAAGCGAACTTATAAACAAAGGCATGGAATTCCTCGGAGGACTTGCAAAAGCCCTGTCATCGCAGGAATCCAGAAAGAGACTGGTCGACAGCATCGTAAAAGAAGATCCCGCCACCGGTCAAACCACCCTCTCCATACCCGTAGCCGACAAAGCCACAGTTGCCAACGTTCTCAACCTAATGGCCGGCATATTCTCCTCAATCAACAAATGACGCCCCGACCAACGATAATAAAATGGAGTGTAGCTCAATCAGCTACACTCCATTTTGTTATCGTTGGTTGGTGGACTTACTTCACCTCTTCAAAGTCTACGTCGGTCACGTGGTCGTCGGCTCCGCCATTGCTGCTGCCGGCTCCGGGGTTGGCGCCTGCGTTGGGGTCGAAACCTGCGCCGGGGTTAGCGCCGCCCTGTGCCTGAGCCTGAGCGTTGAGGATATCCTGCTGGGCTGCCTGGAACTGGGTCTCGATGTTCTTGATTGCAGCGTCAATACCGGCAATATCCTGAGCCTTGTGAGCTTCCTTGAGCTGGGCGACAGCATTTTCGATAGCGGCCTTCTTGTCGGCGGGAATCTTGTCGCCGAGGTCGGCAAGCTGTTTCTCGGTCTGGAAGATGATTGCATCAGCCTGGTTGAGTTTGTCGATACGCTCTTTCTCTTTGGCGTCGCTTGCGGCGTTGGCTGCGGCTTCGTCCTTCATACGTTTGATTTCAGCGTCGGTCAGACCCGATGATGCTTCGATACGTATGCTCTGCTCCTTGCCGGTAGCTTTATCCTTGGCGGATACGTTGAGGATACCGTTCTTGTCGATTTCGAAGGTGACTTCAATCTGAGGTATGCCACGGGGAGCGGGCATGATGCCGTCGAGGTGGAATTTACCGAGAGTCTTGTCATCCTTTGCCATGGGGCGTTCACCCTGCAATACGTGGATTTCAACCGAAGGCTGGTTGTCGGCAGCGGTAGAGAATGTCTCGCTCTTGCGGGTAGGTATGGTGGTGTTGGCTTCGATAAGCTTGGTCATCACGCCGCCGAGAGTCTCGATACCGACCGAAAGAGGCACAACGTCGAGAAGAAGCACATCCTTCACATCGCCTGAGATGACGGCGCCCTGAATTGCGGCACCTACTGCTACCACTTCGTCGGGGTTGACACCCTTTGAGGGAGCTTTGCCGAAGAATTTCTCTACAAGAGCCTGGATAGCGGGGATACGGGTCGAACCGCCCACGAGGATTACTTCGTCGATATCCTTGGCTGTCATGCCGGCATCCTTAAGAGCCTGCTCACAGGGAACAAGTGTACGTTCGATGAGTTTGTCGGCGAGCTGCTCGAATTTGGCACGTGTAAGAGTCTTTACAAGGTGCTGAGGTATACCGTTTACAGGCATGATGTACGGCAGGTTGATTTCGGTCGAAGTGGTCGACGAAAGTTCGATTTTGGCTTTTTCGGCAGCCTCTTTAAGACGCTGGAGAGCCATCGGGTCCTGACGGAGGTCAACGTTGTGTTCCTTGATGAACTCATCGGCGAGCCAGTCGATGATCACGTGGTCGAAGTCATCACCGCCGAGGTGAGTGTCGCCGTTGGTAGCTTTCACTTCAAACACGCCGTCGCCAAGTTCGAGGATAGAGATATCGAATGTACCGCCACCGAGGTCGAACACTGCAATCTTCTGGTCCTTGTCGCTCTTGTCAAGGCCGTAGGCCAATGCGGCTGCGGTAGGTTCGTTAACGATACGCTGTACGTTGAGACCTGCGATTTCGCCTGCTTCCTTGGTAGCTTTACGCTGTGCATCGTTGAAGTAAGCGGGCACGGTGATTACTGCGTCGGTGACCGACTGTCCGAGATAATCCTCGGCAGTCTTCTTCATCTTCTGAAGAATCATGGCCGAAATCTCCTGGGGAGTGTACTGGCGGCCGTCGATGTCGACGCGCGGAGTATTATTGTCGGAACGGACCACCTTGTAAGGCACGCGTTCGATTTCGGGGAGCACCTGATCGTAGGTCTCACCCATGAAACGCTTGATTGAATATACCGTACGCTTGGGGTTGGTGATAGCCTGACGCTTGGCGGGGTCGCCCACCTTACGTTCGCCACCGTCCACAAACGCAACTACCGAAGGAGTAGTGTTGCGGCCTTCGCTGTTAGGAATTACTACAGGGTCGTTGCCTTCCAATACTGATACACATGAGTTGGTTGTACCTAAGTCGATACCGATTATCTTTCCCATAATGATATATATTTTTTATGTTTATTATTCTGAAATTATTTAGAAATATCACTTTTACACCGGCTGTCTCAAGCCGTTGCATTTACTAATCAAACAAATGTTATGCCAAAAAGTTTAAGCCACGGCCACGGCCTGCCAAATTTTATAATTTAACTTAATTACTGCCAAAATGTCGCATCGGGCATGCATTTTTGTCAGTACCACGCATAAGAAAGCGAGTCATAATTTATATACGAGTCATAATTTATATATATATGAGAAAGCGTTTCATTACCTGCTTGATATTGGCACAATCCGGAGGTTCTTTGGCGAATTTTTGCTTTTTATAATTATTGTGTCGATTTATTTGTTAAATTTGCACTTTGTTAGCCGGAGCATGTCGCACCTGCGCCATTGCCCGCGGCCTTAACCCGTTTATAAATCTTAAATTTTTCATATTGTCATGAACATTTCTCACATCGAACATGTCGGCATAGCCGTTCCCTCGCTCGACGAGGCAATCCCTTTCTACGAAAACATCCTCGGTCTCAAATGCTTCGCCATCGAAGAAGTGGCCGACCAGAAAGTACGCACCGCCTTCTTTAAAGTAGGCCAGACCAAAATCGAGCTCCTCGAAGGCACCTCCGACGACAGTGCCATCTCCAAATTCATCGCCAACAACGGCGGCCGCGGCGGCATACAGCACATCGCATTCGCCATGGAGGACGGCGTGGCCAACGCTCTCGCCGAAGCCGAAGAAAAAGGCTGCCGCCTCATCGACAAAGCACCCCGCAAGGGCGCCGAAGGTCTCAATATCGCATTCCTTCACCCCAAATCGACCTGCGGCGCGCTCATCGAGCTCTGCGAAGACCCCAACAAATAATCCCCTCTCACACAACGATATTTCATATTTCTCTAATATTTAACATATATGAGTAACCAACTCGAAAAAGTAAAAGAGCTTATCGACATGCGCGCCGAAGCCCGTATCGGCGGCGGCGAAAAGGCAATCCAGAAACAACACGAGCGCGGTAAATACACCGCCCGCGAACGTATCGCCCAACTCCTCGATGAAGGCTCGTTTGAAGAGCTCGACATGTTTGTGCGCCATCGCTGCACCAACTTCGGCCAAGAGAAAAAATCATTCCTCGGCGACGGTGTCGTCACCGGCTACGGCACAATCGACGGACGTCTCGTCTACGTCTTCGCCCAGGACTTCACAGTGTTCGGCGGCTCGCTCTCCGAGACCATGGCACTGAAAATCTGCAAAATCATGGACATGGCCATGAAGATGGGCGCTCCCGTCATCGGCCTTAACGACTCGGGCGGCGCACGTATACAGGAAGGTATCAATGCCCTCGCAGGCTACGCCGAGATATTCCAGCGCAACATCCTCGCTTCGGGTGTGATACCCCAGATTTCATGTATCCTCGGCCCCTGCGCCGGCGGTGCCGTATACTCTCCCGCCCTCACCGACTTCACCATCATGGCCAAAGGCATCTCCTACATGTTCCTCACGGGCCCGAAAGTAGTCAAGACGGTGACCGGCGAAGATGTCACCCAGGAAGCGCTCGGCGGCGCCGAAGTTCACTCCGCAAAGAGCGGCGTGGCCCACTTTGCCACCGAGGACGGCGAGGAAGCCCTCAAAATCACACGTCAGCTCCTCAGCTACATGCCCCAGAACAACCTTGAGGAAGCACCCCTGGTTGAATGCACCGACCCGATCGACCGTCTCGAAGACTCGCTCAACGAGATTATCCCCGACTCGGCCAACCGTCCTTACGACATGTACGAGGTCATCGGCGCCATCATCGACAACGGCGAGTTCCTCGAAGTGCAGCGCGACTACGCCAAGAACATCATCGTCGGCTTCGCCCGCTTCAACGGACAGGCAGTCGGCATCGTGGCCAACCAGCCCAAATACCTCGCCGGCGTGCTTGACTCCAACGCATCGCGCAAGGGCGCACGCTTCGTACGCTTCTGCGACGCATTCAACATCCCCCTGGTGACACTCGTCGACGTTCCCGGCTTCCTCCCCGGCACCGGTCAGGAATACAACGGCGTCATACTCCACGGCGCGAAACTGCTTTACGCCTACGGCGAAGCCACCGTGCCCAAAGTCACCGTCACACTGCGCAAGAGCTACGGCGGTTCGCACATCGTGATGAGCTGCAAGCAGCTTCGCGGCGACATGAACTACGCATGGCCTACTGCCGAAATCGCAGTAATGGGCGGCGCAGGCGCAGTCGAAGTGCTCTATGCCAAGGAAGCCAAGGCTGCCGAAGATCCCAAAGCCGTTCTCGCCGAGAAAGAGGCTGAATACAACAAGCTCTTCTGCAACCCCTACAACGCTGCCAAATACGGCTACATCGACGACGTCATCGAACCGCGCAACACCCGCTTCCGCGTCATCCGCGCCCTCCAGCAGCTTGCCACCAAGAAAGTGGTCAACCCCGCCAAAAAACACGGCAACATACCCCTTTAATATTCACATCACTGACCGTAAAAGCGTCTTATTTTATGAAAAAATCAATATTACTGCTTCTTGTCGGTGTGATGGGTTGCTTCTCGGCCGCTGCACAAAGCCGCGGCGGACTGCGCATCAACGAGGTGATGGTCAACAACACCAACTCCATAGTCGACGACTACGGCGAGAAAGGTGCGTGGATTGAGCTCTTCAACTCAACCTACGGCCCCCTCGAGATTTCGAGCGTATATCTCACTACCGAGAGAGCCGAAGACGGGAAATCAATCGACAAGTCCAAAATGTATGCAGTGCCCTTAGGCGACGTCAACACACGTATCCCCAAGCGCCAGCATATCATATTCTGGGCCGACGGAATGCCCACACGCGGTACATTCCACACCAACTTCACCCTCAAGGACGGCGTAGAGAACTACATCGCCATCTATGATGCCGACTGCAAGACCCTCATCGACGAAATCGTAATCCCCGCCGACCTGCAGCCCGGCCATTCCTACGCCCGCAAAATCGACGGCGAAGGGGGCATCAACAACCCCGACGACTGGGAGGTACGCGACGGCTCCGACCTCAAGTACATCACCCCGTCGAGCAACAACGTAATCGAGGACACCAACGAAAAAGTCGATACATTCCATGAACGTGACAAGAGCGGAGTCGCCCTTACCATCATGGCCATGTGCATCGTGTTCACCGCGCTGCTGATACTCTGCCTCTGCTTCATGCTCATCAGCAAAATCGGAGCCAGAATCAACCGTGCCAACAAGATGAAATCGCAGGGTCTGGCGCCCAAGGAAGTAGCACGCGAGGACCGTCCCGAGCACGACTCGGGCGAGGAAATCGCCGCCATCGTAATGGCTCTCCACGAACATCTCGACGCACACGACACCGAGCAGACCGTCCTCACCATCAACAAGGTGAAGAAAGCCTACTCACCCTGGAGTTCTAAAATCTATTCAATGCGTGAACTTCCCAAACGCTAACCATCTCACATCACAACAAAAATGAAAAATTACAATTATAAAATCAACGGCAACACCTACAAGGTAGGCATAGGCGACATCGAAAACGGCATCGCCCAGGTTGAAGTCAACGGTATCCCTTACAAAGTGGAACTCGAGCAGAAGGGCACCCCCGTCACCGTAGTCAAGGCAGCTCGTCCGTCGGCTGCGCCCCGCACCACCTCCGGCGAAAAGATCATCAACAAACCCAATGTGGCAGCCGGCGCCATCGCCGTCAAGGCTCCCCTCCCCGGTGTAGTAGTGCAGATACCCGTCAAGGTAGGCGACGCGGTCAAGGCCGCCGACACTGTGGCTATACTCGAAGCCATGAAGATGGAAAACGCCATCCACGCCGGACGCGACGGCAAAGTAGCCGCTATCAATGTCAACCCCGGTGACTCGGTACTCGAAGGCACCACCATCATAACCCTCGAATAAGTCACTTTTGAATAAACCACATTGCAAATGGAAACATTCAGTGATTTTCTCACCGGCAACCTGACGGAATTCTGGCATCTGACAGGTTTCTACAACGCGACATGGCAGCACTTCGTCATGCTCGCCGTCGGTCTGTTCTTCATTTATCTCGCGATAAAGAAGAATTTCGAACCAATGCTGCTCGTCCCCATCGGTTTCGGTATACTTATCGGAAACGTACCCTTCAACACCACGGCCGGCCTTGAGGTAGGCATCTACGAACAAGGCTCCGTGCTCAATATCCTTTACAACGGTGTAAGCGCCGGATGGTATCCCCCGCTCATCTTCCTCGGTATCGGCGCCATGACCGACTTCTCGTCGCTCATAGCCAACCCGAAACTGATGCTCATCGGAGCGGCCGCCCAGTTCGGTATCTTCGGAGCCTACATGGTAGCCTGCGCCCTCGGCTTCATGCCCGACCAGGCAGGTGCCATCGCCATCATCGGCGGCGCCGACGGCCCCACAGCCATCTTCCTTTCGTCGAAGCTCGCACCCAACCTCATGGGAGCAATCGCGGTATCGGCCTACTCCTACATGGCACTCGTGCCCGTGATACAGCCGCCTATCATGAAGCTCCTCACCACGCGCAAAGAGCGCCTGATAAAGATGAAACCGGCCCGCGCCGTCTCGCAAAACGAGAAAATCATCTTCCCCATCGTCGGCATGCTCCTCACCTGCTTCGTGGTCCCCTCGGGTCTTCCCCTGCTTGGTATGCTCTTCTTCGGCAACCTGCTGCGTGAGTGCGGCGTCACCACACGTCTTGCAAAGACAGCGTCCAACGCCCTTACCGACATCGTGACAATCCTCCTCGGCATGACCGTGGGTGCCTCGACCCAGGCCACCACATTCCTCACCAAGGAGACCATCTTCATCTTCTGCCTCGGCTTCATGGCATTCATCATAGCCTCGGCATCGGGTGTATGCTTTGTCAAGCTGTTCAACCTCGTGTTGCCCAAATCGAAGAAAATCAACCCGCTCATCGGCAACGCCGGCGTATCGGCAGTGCCCATGTCGGCGCGTATCTCCAACAACCTCGGTCTGCAATACGATCCCAGCAACTACCTGCTGATGCACGCCATGGGTCCCAACGTGGCCGGCGTAATCGGTTCGGCAGTAGCCGCCGGTGTCCTTCTCGGCTTCCTCGCCTGATAACAATGTCGTTGCAACCGACGACACCCGCATAACCGGAGCGGGCGGCCAAACACAACAGTTTGCCGCCCGCTCTTCTTAACAACCGGACAATATGGCCTAAAAGACCAATTGGTCTAATAAGTCTAATTGGTCCTATTAGACTAATTGGTCTAATTGGACTTATAGGCCCCATCAGGCCTATAGGGCCTATAACTCTTATAATTCTTATAACTCTCAATCATGCAGCACAACATCAACGAAACAGACAGCATCAACCGCGAGATGGACGTGGCGTGGCAGTTCATTGCCAACACCGGAGTATCGGTTTTCCTTACCGGAAAGGCGGGCACGGGCAAGACTACATTTCTGCGCCGGCTGCGCTCGGTGTTGCCCAAGCGCATGGTTGTGCTCGCGCCCACCGGTGTGGCCGCTATCAATGCCGGCGGACAGACCATACACTCCTTCTTCCAGTTCGCTCCCGGCCCCTACGTACCCGGCGCACAGAGCAAGGAAAGCAACAGCTATTTCCGCATGGCGCAGCAGAAGAAAAACCTCATACGCACCCTCGACCTGCTCGTCATAGATGAAATATCAATGGTGCGCGCCGACCTGCTCGACCGTATCGACGACACGTTGCGCCGCCACCGCGACCCGCTCAAACCGTTCGGGGGCGTGCAGCTGCTCCTCATCGGCGACCTGATGCAACTGTCGCCCGTCACAAAGAACGACGAATGGTCATGGCTGTCGCAATATTACGAGACCCCGTATTTCTTTTCCAGCCACGCGCTGCAGCAGCTCCCATACGTCACAGTCGAGCTGCGCCATATCTACCGCCAGCAGGACAGCACCTTCATCGACATCCTCGCCAAAGTGCGTGCCGGCAAACTCGACCGCGCCGGCATCGATACGCTCAACTCGCGCTACATACCCTCATTCAATCCCGACGAACGCGGCTGGATACGCCTCACCACCCACAACCACTCGGCACAGTCGCACAACGACACCCGCCTGGCTCGTCTCACCTCACGGCCATATACCTACACCTGCCGCGTCACCGGCGACTTCCCCGAGCAGAACTATCCCGCCGAAGCCGAACTGACCCTCAAGGAGGGCGCGCAGGTGATGTTCATCAAAAACGACCTCTCCCCCGCCCACGCCTACTACAACGGCAAAATCGGCACCATAACGAAAATCGGCGCCGACACCGTCGAGGTGACATGCTCCGACTCCGACGAACCTATTGCCGTCACACCCGTGACGTGGGACAACACCAAATATACACTCGACCCGGTCAGCAAGGAAATCAAGGAGGAATCCGCCGGCTCGTTCACACAGTATCCCCTGCGTCTGGCATGGGCCATCACCGTGCACAAGAGCCAGGGACTCACATTCGAGAAAGCCGTGCTCGACATCAACGCATCGTTCGCCCACGGCCAGACCTACGTGGCCCTGAGCCGCTGCCGGTCGCTGCAGGGCATGGTGCTGTCGGCGCCTATCGAGCCTCATGCGCTCATCACCGACACCACCGTCAACAGCTACATCGACGCCGAGACAGGCAAGACGGAAAGCAACATCAGCCGTCTGCCGGCGCTCCGACACCAGTACACGCTGTCGCTCCTCGACGAGCTCTACTCATTCAGCGAAATCGACCGCGATTACCAATGGATGCTGCGCGTGGTCGACGAACATCTCAGCTCCCGGTATCCCAAATTTCTCATACGCCTCAAGGCCGTAAACCGCCCGCTTCAGGAACGCCTTATCGACATCGCCGGTCGATTCCGACCGCAATACACCGCCGCGATGGAACTGTCGGGAGGCGACATCGCAGGTTCGCCGCTCGAAAAACGCATCACTGATTCCTGCACCTACTTCGCCGCCACGATGAAAGAGATTTTCGAGTCGCTCATCACCCGCGACGCCATCATCAATATCGAGAACAGACGCGTGGCCGAACTCTACAACAACGCCCTCTCCGCACTGCGCCAGAGCGTCATGGTCAAGCAATCACTGTTCAGCGGTCTCGCCGAAACCGTATTCTCCACCGGAGCCTACCTCAACATCAAGGCAAAAACACTCCTCGACAGCATCGACGGAAAGCCCGCACGCAAACGTCGCACCGACCGCCCGGCAAAAGAAAAACCTGTCAAGGAGAAAAAGACAGTCGAAAAAGCGCCCAAAACCGACACCTATCAGGAGACCCTGCGCCTCTACGAAGCCGGCATGTCGCCCGACGAAATAGCCCGTCAGCGCAACCTCCAGCCCTGGACCATCTACGGCCACCTCGGACGCCTCGCCTCACAGGGACTTGTCGACATCGACGACATCGTATCGAAAGAGCACCAGCTCATCATACGCAACGCCGCCGCCAAATTCACCTCCGCCTACACCCTCAAGGAAATCCGCGAACTCGTCCCCGACAACATCTCCTACGCCGAAATCAAAATCACCCTCGCCCAACACTCCCCCGACAACCAATAACCGCCCCTCTCCTGCCAAATTACCGAATAAAACCCGGCCAAATTACCGAACGAATCAATGCCAAATTACCGAATAGCTCTTTACAACATTAATTTTCAGCACATTAACCGCAAGATTTGAGATATAGAATTATTACCACAACCCGCCCGTCCCGGGCTTAACCCTTGATAACAGCCAACTGCCCCGGTCTGCGCCCGCTCCGCGGTCTCCGAACCGGGGTTAATAGTAGACCCACGCGCCTCCGGCCCTCAGTTATCACTTGTCTGTTTGGATTGAGAATTGTATTGTCGGACAGCAATAATTATGTAACTTGTTACAGTTTTATAGGAGAGCCAGCGGCTCGTGGGTCTACTATTAACCCCGGTTCGGAGACC
>OFGL01000292.1_pt1 | contig 49763 bp, 35 predicted proteins | sample 1521801 | NCBI WGS metagenome assembly OFGL01 (sample SAMEA3504085, study PRJEB24116) | mouse gut metagenome | biome: mouse gut; feature: mouse-associated habitat; material: faeces | place: Denmark | collected 2011 | reverse complement strand
AAATCGAATATACGGGTCTCAGCTCGTTGTAGTTGCCACCTTTCCTTCCCTGCATCGACATGGCCTTGGATGAGTAGAACACCGTCCGGTTTTCAAAGAAATCGTGGTAGACCTGCTGCATCTCCACGATGATATGCTCCTTTTCCCCTGCTGAGACGCAGTATATGTCGTACAGAATCCTTTTCCCGTCGGGTCCTTCCGGCAAGACTTCCGTATCAAGGAAGGTCACGTCTTTGACCTCCTTGCCCTCGGGCGCGAAGAGGATGTTGAGAAATCTCAGCAGGATTCTTTTGTTTGCAGGTTCACCGAAGAGCTTTTTGAAAGCGAAGTCGGTCATCAGATTCATGAAAGTTTCTTTTCCCATCCGTCAACTCTTTTTATTCACCGCTAAATTACAAAAATATCATCATATTACCAAATTCAAGTTTTCACAAGTAAACATCAAGCAAACCTTTCAAGATTCAAATCCCGGTTTATCGGTTTGTCTCTGTAGGGACATCGCTTCGCGATGTTTGGGTTATCCACGTTTAATGTACTGAAAACATGATTATCCTCAATCAACATGCCAAAGGCATGTCCCTACAAAGTCGATACCGATAAACCGGGATTTGGTTAATATCTTTTCGATGCAAATTGCCTTCGCGCATTCGCCGACAGAAATTAACAGTTTATACACATTATATTAAAATCGGGCCATTCCTTAAAAATTTGCAAATATTTTTTTTAATTTTATTTTGCATTTAAAAATAATTAATTAACTTTGGAGCGATAATCCTTAGATTAACGAAAATCTCGGAAGCCTAACAAGCTGAATTCATAAGCATGGGTACAGAGGCACTCATGAAGATGGTTGCAAAATCTAATGATTAAAAAAGTTTAATTAGTTATTTGAGTATTAACCAAACATTATGACTATGAGAACAAACATACTTCTTATTGTTATCTTGACTTCGCTGTCTGCTGCCGCTCGCGAATATGTTGTCGTATCCAATCCTCCGGGAAATGCGGTGGAGGGCGGTAAGTGCATACTATATAATGAGAAAAATGACTCAATCGGCAGTGCTGTTATTTCCAACAGCGGAAGGGTCGCGCTGCCTGCTTTCGGTTTCTCTTCAGTTGAAATCTCGGCAGAGGGCTGCTCGCCGCAGCTTTTCAGCTTTACCCGCATTTCCGCATTGCAGTCTGACACAATCAGCATCAAGGCCGCCGTCGCTCTAAACGAAGTGGTGATTACTCCCGACAACGCCCAGGATCTCGGCAACAGGATGTCGTACCGTATTCCCATGGCCGACATGAACCGCTACACCAACTTTTATCAGGCACTCAACGAGATTCCTCATCTTACTGTCTTGCCGACAGGTGGCGCATATTTTGAAGGTGATTCCAACATAAAATTCCTGCTCAACGGTGTCGAGGCAACAGTTGCGGAATTGAAGACAATTTCCAAAGAGGATATCGCCTCGGTTGAAGTCTACAGCGATCCTCCCGCCCGATTCGCAGCCCAGGGAGTCAGGACAGTCGTCGATGTGTTGACGAAATCGAATCTCACCGGCGGTAATTTCGGTCTTGACATAGACCAGGCATTCTATCCCTTGATTGGCGAAGAAGATGCCGCGTTATACTACAATTACCGGCGTTCAAGGTTCTCACTGTTATATTCCGGAAACAATACCCACCACAAAAAATACCGGCTGGATGAAAATCTTGAGTATGAATTTGACGGTATGGAGTATAAAAAGTCAAAGAAAGGAGAGGATTCGAATTTTGACAAAGACAACAACAACCTGTCGTTGTCTTTTCAGAACAACAAGTCCCAGAACTATCTTTACAACCTGAAAGTCGGCATGGGCTGGAGCGATGAGGGGAGAGACGCATTCCAGAAAGTGACATCAAACCTCTATGAATTTGATGCCTACAATTACCTGAAAACAAAGTATAGCCGTTATAACGTCACCAATTATTTCGAGAAATACCTTGGAGAGAAAGGTAAATACGGCACTATCCTCGCCAACGTCAACTATCAGCACTTTGACACACGTTACAGATCAACTTATCAGGAGTTCCCCGTAAGCGATAATCAGGCCGTGGTCTACAACAATTCCGCCTATAAGACAAATCTTGATGGTGTCTTTGCAGAGATTCAGTATGAATTCCCGACAACGAAGGCGGGCTATTTCGGCATAGCATTATGGGAATCGTATAAAAGAAGCCGGTATGTCGATGCCGTGACCCCGTTTTATGAGAAAACAAACTCCGTCGGAGGAGCGGCGACATGGATGGGAAGATGGAAAAAGATCCATTGGTACGCCAAGATGGCCGTAGGTTATCAGCATGAGGCCACCACATTGATGGTCAATAAGTATAATAAGGTTCTTCCTGAACCGAACATCCGGCTTACATGGGTTCCCCGCCGGACTTTCTCGCTCTCGGCAGAATATTCATATTACTCAAGTCTGCCATCAATAGCGCAGCTTAGTGAGACTGACCAATGGCTCGACACAAGGCTTGTTTACCACGGAAACGCCCTGCTGCGTCCAAGTGACTCACATAAGGCTAACCTGCAGGCGGTCTTCAACTGCAGATATTTCAATGGAGCGGCTTATTTCGGATATCTTTATTCTCCGAACATGATATGCAGCCAGTATCTGACTACCGACAAATATATGTTGGAGACGATAGTGAATCTTGACAGCTACAGAGAATTGTTGGGACAGCTGACTTTCTCGGTAATGCCGTTGGGAAATAACAGATTATACTTCTGGACACGCCTGATTTTTGCTGATGTCAGGGGTGAGAACGCGGATTACAGCTGGCATGGTCACAGATTCCAGTGGATGTCATCTCTTTCATATAACCTCGACAAATGGAGTTTCGCGGCCTTCTATCAATTTCCGGGCAAGATTGCGGAAGGCCAGCTGATACGACCGAGAGCCGAGACCTGGTATGTCATGGCATTATTCAGACCCATCAGTAATCTCTCTGTCGGACTAAAGTGGCAGATGCCGTTTGGAAAGTCATTCAAGGAGAGCGAACATACGGTAAAAGATGCTCCGGTCTTCTACGAGAACATTACAAGTTTTCGTGATGGAGCGAACTACGTGGCTCTGGAATTTTCGTGGAACATATCTTTCGGACGCAACAGGAATAACGCCCAGCCTCAGTTCTCCAACGGCGACAACGACTCCGGTCTGTTGAAAAAGTAACCAAAAATTCGATTTATGTCCAGATTCCGGCTTATCAAGCAGCATGACGGTATGCAGTGCGGTGTCGCGTGCGTGTCGATGATATGCAGCCATTATGACAATCGGTTTTCGATTCAACGGCTGGAGGACTATTGTCATGCGTCGAAAGAGGGTGTGTCGCTCAAAGCGATTCATAATACTCACTTTTGGGGATTGTGGGGGTGGGAGCGGATTTGTAAATTTGCAAAAATTTACATAACACACTCTCGGAATGCTCAGATATTTACCCTCTTTCCTCTTGTTGTTTGCGGGCGGAGTCAGCTCTGTTGGCATGCCGCATACTGCCATCGCGCAGATTTTCTCTCCACAATACATTGACAGTCAATCTCCTCTCGAAATACCCGTCAACAGCAATTCCACCGACACAAAATCAACACAGGGCAAATCATCCTCGGCCTCGCGACAGCAACAGGGGCGCGTAGATGCCGAAATAAAGGGTATTGTGACCGACAGCAGCGGCGAACCCCTTGCCGGAGTCGCTGTCGCAGTCAAGGGTACCCATTACGGAACCCTCACCGATGCCGACGGCCGATACCTACTTCGCGGTAAAATGAAGAAGGGTGACACCATATCGTTCTCGGCCCTCAGCATGAAGCCGGTTGAAGTCGCATATACCGGTCAGAAGACCATCGACACGACGATGGAGGATGACAGCAGCCAGCTCAACGAGATAACCGTCACCGCCGAATCAAACATCAACAACCTCGACATCCGCAGCCGTTCGGGCGTGGTCCAGACCGTCGATATGAAACGCCTCAACGAGAAACCGATGATGGACATCGGACTCGCACTGCAAGGCTCCGTGCCCGGCCTGATTGTGACAAACACCGGCGAACTCGGCTCGAAGCCGACAATCCGTATCCGCGGCAACCAGTCTCTGCGTGCCGGCGACTCGGCCAACGAGCCTCTCTACGTGCTCGACGGCAAGGTAATCTCGGCCGACGCGTTCCGCAGCCTAAACCCGCAGGACATTCGCGAGATCAAGGTGCTCAAGGATGCAGCGGCCTGTGCCCTCTACGGTATCAAGGCTGCCAACGGTGTGATCGAGATCTCATCGAAACGCGGCAGCCATTTCGGCACTGTCGATGTGACCTACTCGCTCAACATGGGCGTCACCCTCAAAGGACGCCGAGGTGTGGAAGTCATGAAGTCGGCCGAGAAACTCGAACTGGAACGCCTCATGATGAACGAGGCGACACCCGGTTACCGATACAGCGAGGACTACTACCGCAAACATTACCCCAACGATCCGAACCTGCCCACCATGATAGCCCAGGGCGCGGCGGTGCTCGACTCGCTACGGTCAATCAACACCGACTGGTTCAACGAACTGATGCGCAACGCCCTCTACCAGAGCCATAACCTCTCCGTGCGCGGCGGCAACGAGCAGTTCTCATATTTCATGAGCGGAAATCTCTCAACCCAGGGTGGACAGATCGAGGGCAACAATACCCTGCGTGGTTCCGCACGTCTCGGCGTTGACCTCACTCTCGGCAAAATCGGCTACTTCACTCTCAGCATGGATGGAGCCTACACCGATACCGACACCCCCAACGGCAGCAGCTTCACACCCGCCTCGCTCGTATATAACCTCAACCCCTACGAGACCCGCGACGGAGGCAAACTCTGGTCATACCCCAACCGCACATTTTCCGACCTGCTCTACCAATACAGCTCCAACAGCACCGACAAGCGCGGTGGCATATCAGCCAGCCTCAACCTCAAGCCATGGAAAGACCTGGAGGTGTCGGGAGTGGCCGGTCTTGACTACCTGCTCAACGAGAGCACACAGTTCACCCCCGCTTCATCCTACTCCGAACAGCAGAGCGGATTCAGCGCGGCCGAACTCGGCAAGCTCAACAAGAACAAGAACACCCTGCTCAACTTCACCTACAACATACGCGCCGTCTACAACCACATTTTCGACGACCGCCACGACGTGACGCTGAGTCTCAACCACGACTATTACCTGACCAGTGCGGACAACCTGGGCATAACCGGTTACGGTGTCGGCGACCATCCCTCGGCCGCTCTCATCAACCAGTCGCTCACCGGAGCACGCAAGCCGGCCGTGTCGAGTCTCAAGGAAAAGACCGCACAGTTGGGTGTGGGTGCAGTGGCCGGATACACATTCGACCGCACATACGACCTCTTCGCGACCTACAAACTCGATGCCTCGTCGCTCCTTCCCTCCGACAAACGGTGGAACGCCGCATGGGCGGCAGGTCTCGGCTGGACTCCCTCCAACTACCACTTCATGCAGGCCAACGAAGTGCTGACACGCCTCAACCTGAAAGGTAGCTACGGCAGCACCGCATCGCTCGCAGGGGTCAGCGCCGCGCAGACTATCGGAACTTTCGCATATCTTGAGGATGCCTACGCCACATCGCGTATGCTCCAGCTCCTCGCCCTCTATAACCGCGACCTCAAGCCGGAACAGACCACCTCGATCGACGCCGGTTTGCAGATAGGTCTGTTCCATTGCCTGAGCCTCGACTTCCAGTGGTACCGCCGCCAGACTGCCAACGCACTTCTCGATGTTCCCGTGGCTGCCAGCAACGGTTTCAGCATGATGAAACGAAACATCGGCATTCTCCGCAACGACGGCATCGAGGCCGGATTCAGTCTCAACCTCGACAAGCTCCACCCCGACTGGCTTTTCCGTCTGAGCAGCAACGTGGCCTACAACCGCAATCTTGTGGTTGACCTCTACTATACCGACAAACTCTACACGAGCGACTACTCGCTGATACCCGACTTCCAGGTAGGCAAGGCTTATGACATTCTCTACGGTCTCCGACAGACAGGTATCAACTCCGTAACCGGACTGCCGATATTCGCTGGAAAGGATGGGCGCGAGATAGAGCCGGGAAAGACACAGCTCACCCGCGACGACTTCATCAGCCTCGGCCACCTCACTCCTCCATTCTCAGGCACTGTGAGCCTCGGAGTGACATGGCGTGACCTTGAACTCGATGCAGACTTCTACTGGGTGGCCGGCGGTGTTCGCCAATACAACTACACATACGTTCGCAACCGCGATGATGTGAATTATAATGCACTTCGTGGACTTACCGAGACAATGTGGTTCGAACGCGGCGACACCGGTAAGAAGTACTACTCCCCCTTCTATTCCTCATCGGCAATCGAGACTCTGTCATACGCCAATACCTCCAACACCGGTTGCTCCGACTACCTGCGTCTGTCCATGCTCTCGCTGCGCTACCGCTTTCCGGAAAGTGTGCTGCGCCTCACGCGCAATGTCATCAAATACGCCTCGGTGGCAATCCAGGCCTCCAACCTGTTCACGCTGACCCCCTACAGCGAATCAGACCCAGAGACCGGACGTCTTGGAGCCTCAATCCAACCGGTAATCACAATGAACCTCAGCCTGACTTTTTAGGCTTTAGATTTTAGGTTTTAGGTTTTAGGTTTTAGAAGAGAGTGTTATTAGCCCTATTAGTCCTATTTGGCCTATTAGCCCTATCAAACCTATCAGACCTATCAGACCTATCAGCCCTAATGATTCACAAGAAAAAATGAGAAGAAGATTTATAAATACACTTCTGGGTTCAGGACTGTTGGCGGCAGCGGCATTGCCGCTGACAGGTTGCTCGCTCGACATTCCCTACGACAACCAGTTTTCCGACCCCGACGCAATAACCACCCCGGAGACCGGACGTGAGCTGCTCGCCTATGCCTACAGCTCTATACCGAACATAGAGTTCGACCTCGCCCTCCTCTCCGACGACTTCCAGCCTACATACTGGGCCTCGCGCAACCCCACCCTCAACAATGAATACACCTGGCAACGTCAGGCTCTGATAGACCTCTCGGCAAGTGTCTGGCCTGAATATTATTCGGTCATAGCCACCGTCAACGCCCTCACCGAACGCATTCCCGACATAAAGGTCAGTTCCGACGCTGACCGACGCGAAGTGGCTGACCTGACTTCGGAATGCGCCACGCTCAAAGCCTACTGCTATTTCCAGCTGCTCCGCCTCTACGCCGCCGACCCCACAGGTCCGCAGGGCTTGGAGGCGGACGGAATTGTGCTCAAGGACCGGCTGGTCATGGAGGATCTTCCCCGTTCGACGGTCAGCGAGTGCGTCGCTGAGATAAGACGGCTTCTCGATGTCGCAGCTGAGAGCGGCCATCAGGGCACCGACCCTTCATGGCTCACCGCCGACGCCACACGGCTGCTCCGCGCCGAGGTCGAGCTTTATGCCGGAAACTATGCCGAGGCTGCCGAAATGGCCGAGGCTCTTCTCAACGAACGTGGCTATTCCTGCTTCGGCCCGGATGTCTACCGCAACCTGTGGGACGGCACACAGTGCGACGAACGCATTTTCGTTTATAACAACCCCGATGTATCGCAGTCTTTCTACCAAGGCATTGTCTACGACACAAACACCGGCGACTATTACTCGGTGCCCGAGTCGATCGCGACCGACTTCACCGAAGGAGACTGCCGCACCGTCTGGAGCCTCTGCCCCGCCACTACTTCGGCACTCGGTTTCCAGTATTTCATCGGCAAGTACAACAAGCTGCGCCGCGACAAGCAGGAGATAATGCTCATCAACAAGATGCGTCTATCGGCCGCCCTCTATGTGGCTGCCCAGGCATGGTGCCTCGACGGTACAAACCATGCCAAGGCCCGCGAGGCGATGAACCGATACCTGAGTCTGCGCGGCGCCCCGCTTATCGACGACAGCCTCACCGGCGATGCGCTCCTCAGTGAGATTCTTCATCAGAAACAACTTGAATTTCTCGGCGAGGGTGAGCGGTGGTTCGACCTTAAACATTACCGCGCCTCACTCCTCAACGAATCCTCCACCCGCATACCGGGAGCTTCCGACTACCGCTGGCAGTGGCCAATACCCAAGGATGAATACCTCTACAATCAGCAGATGGTCCAGAATCCGGAGTGGCCCACCTCCTCTTACGACCTCTGACGGCAACAACTCTGTAAAAACCGCGCTGAAGACAGTTTTGAAAACAAATAACAAAATAAAAACAATACAGAAACCTATGAACGCAATCAAGTATCTTGCGGCCGCCGCGTCGCTTATCTGCGCGTCAGCCCTCGTATCGTGCGAGAAAGATGACGCCCCCGAAAACGGCATTGACACACATGTCTATCTTAGTGTGGCCGATGGCAACACCACACTCACCGCATGTTCGGGTGAGTCAATCACTGTCGATGTGACTCTCAGCACAGCACCCTCGGCTGACCTGAAGCTCTCGCTCGCTCTCACAGAGGGTGGTTCCGACTATCTCTCTCTCGACGGAATGCCCGTGACCATCGCAGCCGGAACAACCACCGGATCTTTCACCGTGACTGCCGACCGCAACCTCGACCCCACCGAGCAGCAGACTTTCAGCTTCGTTCTCACCGGTGGAGCCACCGACCTCAAGGAAAATGTGACAATCACCGTGCTCCCCTCTGACGGCGCAATCGCCCTCACCCCCAACCAGAAGCTCCTCATCGAAGCTTGGAAATCCAAATATGGCATCGACATCACTCCCTGGCTCGGCAACATCAGCCTGACAGGAACTCTCCAGTTCCCCGGCGACGGTAGCCGCGACCCGTTTGTCGCACCTTCTACCGTATCGCTCGCCGGATCCACACTCTTCGCCCTCAGCGAGGAGTCTGACGAGAACACCCCTGTGCTCGACATGAAGGAGAACCCCATGGGTATGAGCGATTACCTCTACAAGACACTCCGCCAGCTCACCGTCGACGACCGCGAGTATTTCGCGCTCGAAGATGACGGACAGGGTCTTGAGCTGATGGAGCTCATCAACTGGAATGCAAACTCTACCGAGACGTTCGCCGTGAGCCTTCCGGGCCTCCGCATCACCTCTATCGCAAACGGCAAGGCCACAGTCGAGTTTGTGAAGACCGGCGAGAACTATATCTACGGCAGCAACGGCAAACCCATCTTCAACGCCGAGTACGACATGGACCTCACCTACAACTGGGCCACAAGCTGGATTCCTTTCAAGTATGACTTCTCGGCATGGAACCGTCAGCTCTCTCTCGTAGAGGCAGGCAACCCCACCGCCCTTGAGCTCCTTACCTACGGCGTGAGCGCGGCTCCCGCAACTTATCTCGGAGTCAACGACGTTCTCGAAGATGTATGGGAAGTTGACGAGGATGAGGATGGTGTGGCAAACCTCTACGTCTATCCCCGTGGCGAGATTGACTTCAACGCCGGAACAATGACCTTCGAGTTCCCGTTCGACCACGCCGACCAGTACGGCTACTCGCGCGTGAAGGTTGTCTATTCGCTCAAATGAGCCGCCGTCACGCCACATCATCTTTAGCAACAGCTTAATGCTACCTTAATGCTATTTTGAAGTGATACACTTTGTAAAGACAAGACTCTCAGGACTTGCCGCCCTCGCCATATGCGGGGCGGCAATTTCTGCGATTAATGCAGATGCCCTCACTGCGGCTGCCGGGTCTTACGACCGCCTTATCCAACTGCCTGAAGCAGCCGTTGAGGGTGAGCTGCCAAACGGGCTGCACTACATAATCCTGCCCAACGACATGCCGGACGGACGGACCGAATTCCGCCTTGTGTGGAGGGTCGGGGCCGTGCAGCAGGAGGAGAACCAGGGAGGCTGCGCACATTTCCTCGAGCATATGGCTTTCGGCGGCTCGGAGAATTTTCCGGAACGTTCCGCAGTGGCATATCTCGAATCGCTCGGAATGAAGTATGGCATCGACATCAATGCCTTTACCGGACATGACCGCACCATCTACATGTTCGCCACTCCCTCCGACTCGCTGCGCGCCACCGGCTACGCACGCCCTCTCTCGATTATACGCGACTGGGCTGACAGGCTCACCATCAACCCGGAACGCGTCGGGACCGAGAAGGGAATCATTCTTGAGGAGCTGCGCAGCAGCTTTCAGGAAGACCCCTTCTATGACCTCAAGATAGGCCAGAACCGTTTCAGCCGCCGTATGCCGCTCGGCACCCCCGATGAGGTACGTGCCATGACCTCCGCCACCCTCTCCGACTACTACGGCAAGTGGTATGTGCCTCAGCTCGCCACGGTCGTCGTGGTCGGTGACGTTGACCCTGAGATGACCCGTCAGGAGATTGTCAGACAGTTCTCTTCTCTCCCCGCGAAACCTGACCCCGGTTTCCGGACATATTCGCTCGATTATGACCCTCCGGTGCAGATCATGCTCGATACAGATTCCCTCAACACCCGCGAGGAGGCTGAACTGATCATCCCCCACCCTACGGTTGTGACGCGCACCATCGGCGATGCACGTCTTAAAGAAGCCGGCAACATTCTCGTCAACGCTCTCGCACGCCGCATCTCCGACAGCGGGATACGTGGCGACATCAGCAACGCATGGTATCTCGGCGCGACCGACCATCTGGTGTTTACAGTCCGCGAGAGCGACGGCATGCCGCTCGACTCAGCCATAACACGCATGGCCAATGTTGTGAAATCAGCCCTCGACCACGGTTTCAGCGCCGATGAAATAGAATACTACGCCCGACGCGCCGCAAACCGGATAGGCAATATGTCGCACGAAGGATACAGTTCGGCGATGTGGTGCGAGGATTTCGCCGACTACATCATCTCGGGCGACCGTCACATAAGCCGTCAGGAGGATGCCTCCCGACTTCAGGAGGCTGTGCTGACTGTTACTCCCGAAGAGATTTCCTCACTGCTTCGCGAATGGATTGCCGCTTCCGACACCACTATGCTCGTTGCCCTGCGCACAACGCCCGCAAAGGCACCTTCGCGCACACTCGATTATGTTCTGCCGGCATGGAGGGTGGGTCTTTCCTCACCTTCGGCTACATACTCGTTCAGCGCGCCCGAAGAGAAGACCCTCTCCGCCGTACCCACCCCCGAGGCTCTCACCGAAAAGCCGGAATCCCGGAATGGACAGATTGAGTCGAAGCATCTTTACCCCGCTCTCGATCTGCACGAATACACTCTGTCGAACGGTATGCGCCTTGTGGTCCGCCCCACCACCGACGACAGCACTGCCATGTTCGCCATGGTCTCGCCGGGCGGCTACAGCAGCGTGCAGCCTGAACAGTTGCCGCTGATTGAGAGCGCGGCCAGCTACATCGATATGGGAGGTATTGACGGAGTGCCATATGATGCACTTTCCGATTATCTCTACATGAACGACATGGCTCTAAGCACAGCCATCGAGAATGACTGGCACGGTTTCTTAGGGGCGTTTGACACTTCGCGCACCGATGAATTCCTCAATCTTCTCTATTATAAAATGACGGCACCGGAACTCCGCTACGACGATTTCGAGGAGATCCGTGAGTCGATGCTTGAGGATGTCGGCCGCGAGTCCGTGCTTTCCAAGATGCTCAGCCGTGCCTCCGACCGTCAGCTCACGGCCCGCATGGATGAACTGATGTGCTCGGTGCTCGACACGGAACAGGCCTATCGTGGCTCCGCCAACCGTGATGAGATGCGACGCGACTTCATCGGCAGGATGAGTCTCGACAGCATTGCGGATTTCTACAAGAACCTCTACGCACGGCGTGATGGTACGGTGTTCATTGTCTGCGGCAACCTTGACCCTGACTCTTTGGCAACCCGTTTCGCGGCGCGTCTCAGCGGTTTCGGCTCGGACCACAATGCTCCTCTCCGTTTCTCACCGCTCAATCTGCCCGTTCAGACGGTGACCGAACAGTTCCCCAACGAGAACGAATCGCAGACTGAGTTTGACTATGTCTACTTCGGCAAATATGAGCCGAACCTGCGCAACTCGCTCGTGCTGAAAATCATGAGCAACCTCCTGCGCAACCGTATCATCAGCGAGCTGCGCGAACATCAGGCTCTTGTCTATTCACCATATGTCAGCCTTGTCTACGATGGTTTGCCGCGAGGTTATTACTACTTCGACATCAATTCCTCGACCGACAACGCCAACATGCCACGTGTACACGAGGCTCTGCGCGGTGTGATAGAGGAACTGCGCGCCACACCTCCGACCGAGGCCGAACTTGATGCCATCCGCAAATCCTGCATCATCGCCAAGCGCGAGACCTTGACTCCGCAGGCTTCGCCGGCATGGCGCACCACTCTACTCTCGCTTGTAAAGAATAACGAGTCGTTTGCCGACTTCAACGACTATGAGAAAATAATCGGATCGATAACCCCGGATGAAATCCGCGAGGCGTTCCGCAAGCTGATTGACCCGGATCTCTTCGTGCTGCTCTATATGAGCAGGGAAGAGGTTTTAGGTTTTAGGCATTAGGTTTTAGATTTTAGGGTTTAGGGTTTAGGATTGGGGGTTAATATTTTTTGAATTATGAGAATGATTTTTGGAATTTTCGCTGCGGGGGCGGTTTCGCTCGGCGCAGCGACGGCGACGGCTCAGAATCCTGTCGCTTACCGTATATTCGACAACTCGGGCCACGAGGTTTCTTTCACCGAAATGATTGATTCCCTGTCAAGGGCAAAGACGGTCTTTGTAGGTGAGAACCACAACTGTCCGGTGGCCCATTGGATGGAGTTCGAGATAGCACGTGCGCTTCATGGTGTGCATGGCGACAAGCTCGTGATCGGCGAGGAGATGATGGAGGCTGACAACCAGCTGATTCTCGACGAATACATGAACCGCAAGATCAGCTATGACCGTTTCGAGGCCGAGGCGCGTCTATGGCCCAACTATTCCACCGACTATTATCCGGTGATTTTCTACGCCAAGGAAAACAACATTCCTTTCGTGGCTACCAATGTTCCGCGCCGATACGCAAACTCTGTGAGCAACTCCGGGCTGGAATGCCTCGCGGACTTCAGCGAGGAGGCAAGGCGTTACATAGCACCGCTGCCGATTGAGTTCAACTACGACTCGGATGAAGCCTCCGGTCAATTCGGAGCGATGCAGATGCTGAGCCGCCGCTCTCCAGAGGAACTGAAACACCTGGCCGAGGCTCAGGCACTCAAGGATGCCACGATGGCATGGTTCATCAGCAGCAACCTGACCGACACAAACAGCTTCCTGCACATCAACGGCACCATGCACTCCGACGGCCGCGGAGGCATAATACCCTACCTGCTCAGCTACCGTCCCGGAACGTCAGTCGCTACCGTCACCACCGTGCGTCTCGACGACATGGACGACACGACAACCACCCTCGACCCCGACTATCTCGGAGCGGCCGACTATTACATAGCCGTCCCCACCGACTTCCCGACCTCCTACTGAGACCCCGTTTCATAAAAAATAGCGGTCGCTGGGGTCGCAGCGTTGCGACGATTTTTGTTCTTGACTGAAAGGAGCAACCTTTCGGTTGTGACTGCAAGTCAAGGACAAAAAGCGGCCAAGGATGCGAGTCTGCGGTAACTTTTCAGAATAACTATGTTTGGATTGGTTTTTGCAACATAAATTTTTTGCAACATAAATTTTGATTTCTGAAGATTTCCAACTCTTTAAGGAATCGGATTGTAAACGAATGTGACGAAAGATTTTGTCCTTGCCCAGTTGGAGTTATTCCTCAATCCACCGAAAGAAGAAACTGTATCGCTGGAGGCACAACGGGATATTTTTATTTTTCAGTGCCTTACCGGATGCCGAGTTTCTGACTTGTTGGCGATGACTCACGATAGCATCATAAACGGTGCAATAGAGTACATGCCACAGAAGACCGCAGGAGAAAGGCCACAGGTGGTCCGCGTGCCACTGAATACCCGCGCTTTGGCTCTGGTTGAGAAATACAAAGGGCGAGAGGGTCTGAATGGAAATGTCTAACACGTTGATAATCGAAGAAAAATATGTAAATTTGCAATCTAAAACAATCACCAATGGATTTACAACGAATAAACCAACATAAGCAGTCATTCGACAGCATCCAACAATATATAACGAGCGAAGATGGTAAGGAGCAGATTGAAGTCTGGTTCGCACGTGAACTTCAAGAATTGCTCGGCTATGCTCGATGGGAGAATTTTTTGGTCGCAATAGGTCGAGCAGTGGACTCATGTAGAACGCAGGGAATCAACGTTGATGATCATTTTCGTGAGGTCACGAAAATGATACTCGTGTCAACCCACATATGGAATTTAACATTCCTGATGAATGGAGACTCATGTCTGAAAATTGTCAGCGTCAGGAAGCCCATATAGAATGCCAAATTTTCTACGCTCTGTAGAAGATTCCGAATTGTTGAAATTCCCCGGCTCATCATGCTTCGGCATGGCGAGTCGGGATTTTTCGTTTAGCGGCTATGAGGGGCTGTGAGCGGTCACGTAGTCCTACACTGTCGCGGAATTTGGATTTGGCAGTAATGGGAATGTATCTTTGTATCAAAACCGCGTCACTTTTGGGCAATGCCGGGCAAGATGGACCGATGCTGCCTGAAAATTTGGATTCGGAGTTAATTGAATTGCAACTTTGCAGAGTCGCGTCACTTTGAGGCACTGCGAGGCAAGATAGTCCCATGTGCCCTGAATATTTGGATGGCAGTGTGACTTTGGCTTAACTTTGCATCACAATAATCGACCGCAACAACGAAGTCGCGGTTATGTTCATCTGAGAAATTATTGTTGGGTAATGTTGGGAAAAGTGTGTGCAACCGTGGGAAATGCCCGGAAAACCGAAATCTTTTCTTTTTGATGGCTTGTTTCTCTTCTGAAATCCGGTTGGTCAGCGTGGCCAAATGCGGCCATAGATATACTTTATGCGGCCAAGAGGTCTGAAAATTTGGAAATCGAAGACTGCATGTTGTATATTTGCCGGGCATTACAGCGAATGAAGTCCTCTTTGCGTTCAAGATATTGTTTGCAGGAACGGCAAAAGTACGGCTTCTGAAGATTGTGATGCGACGCTTATCGGACCACTCCGGAAATTAAAAAGAATATTCAAGACATTCGTCGGACACCGCCGGACAGCACTCCACGCCTAACCGCTTAAGTTTGAGTTTTAAGGCGAGATAAACGGCTGAAATATAGCGATGTCCGAGGTCTGTCCGAGGCAAACCAAGCGGTTACGACACGTGTTTTATATACGAAGACCGACCGAAAGTCGAGCGTTGAAATCGAGATGAATCCTCATCCGGCACATTCAAAATTATACTCTGAGGAATTGATGCCCGATGTTTTTTCTTCCGATGAAAACAAAAGACTGACAAAGGTCCTCAACCAACTGACCCACGGCGGGTTAATGCCGACATTATTTCTCAACGGCATAATAGCGCTATCGGGGCTGCCATGGAAGTCCTGATGCCGGAGAGAAGCCAATTCCATACCAATGCTTGAGGCAGTGGGATAGCCAAAGAGCCACTGGAATCTTTTTTATCGTAGTGAGGGGCGCGTGACCCCGTCCCATTTCAATTCTTTTCGTGGGCATTCCGCAACTTATCCGACCGCCCCCGGCAGTCGGTACGGCCACCGCTATGTCTTTTCGGAAGGTATATGTAATATTAGTCTTATGGAGCTGTGGCGCATCATTCCGCCAACGCCATAGTTCCTTACCCCCGGCGGAATCCGATGATTATATGAATAATATCATGACCCTCATAGAGAGTGGAGTCACCGGTCTGACCCTCGCTCTGACAATAGAAGACCTCAAGGCCTTCGCGACCGATATGATTGAACAAGCCAAGGCACAGCTTCTACCCGTAATGGTCAACGCCTCGCAAGAGAGCTGCATCCCCAAGAAGGAGGTTCTGGAGATGTTCGGCGTATGCCCCACTACCCTCTGGAACTGGGAACGCTCCGGCTACCTCGTACCTGTCAAGATGAAGCGCAAGATTCTCTACCGCCGCGCCGACGTTGACCGTCTGATAATCGAGAGAGGTAGGCAGTGATGGACGCTAAAAAACTTGACGCGCTCTGGCAATCCTCGCAAATCCGCGTAACCGATGAATTGGCGATGGCTCCGGAAGTGTTGTTCTGCAACGGCTCTGTTATCGGCACACTCGGCAACTTCTCCGCCTCCACAGGCAAAGCCAAGAGCAAGAAGACTTTCAACGTCAGTGCCATCGTAGCCGCCGCACTCACAAACGGCGAATGCCTCGGATATTCGGCAGAGTTTCCGGACGACAAGCGGACGGTGCTGTACTTCGATACCGAGCAAAGTCCATACCACTGTCAGAAAGTGATACGCCGAGCCATCGAACTCGCAGGACTGACCACCGACCAGCACCCCGACAATCTATTTTTCTCGCAGTTGAGGGCACAGGTTCCCGATACCCGTCTGGAAATAATCATCTCTCGGGCTGTAATTGTAGTTATTGGCTGCAGACAAAGGCGCTCCCCAGCTCATGGCTCCTGAAGTGCTCATCACACCACCGGTTCCCGTACCGTAACGGTTTTGGAAGCTCGGCATCACAAACGGATTGGTGAATTCAGTATTACTGCTGACAGTAAGGCTCACCTTACCTTCTTTACCTTTCTTTGTAGTAATGACAATGGCACCGTTGGCAGCTTCCGAACCATACAAGGCAGCAGCGGCGGCACCAGTCAGGACTGACATTGACTCGATGTCTTCCGGGTTGATATCGGCAATCGGTTCTGAAGATCCCTGGGAGTCGAACTCCTTACCTCCGGCAGTACCACGGCCAGAGAAAATAGGCACACCGTCAATTACATAAAGTGCATTGGAAGACTGCATGATAGATTTCGTACCACGCATCACTACCTTTGATACGCCACCCACACCGGATGAAGAAGCATTGATGTTCACACCCGCTACCTTGCCACTCAATGAGTTCACAAAGTTGGCATCTTTATTGGAAGTAATGGCATCTGTATTCACCTGCTGTACATTGTAGGACAATGCCTTTTCCGAACGCTTGATACCGAGTGCAGTAACCACAACTTCTTCAAGCTGTTGGGTATCTCCGGCCATCATTACATTAATCGGTGCATTACCTTTCACGGGGATTTCCTGCGTAGTATAACCGATATAAGAGAATACAATCACCGGATTCGTTTCCGTAGTGGTCAGCGTAAAGTTACCGTCGAGGTCGGTAATACACCCGTTGCTAGTACCTTTTATCAATACATTCACACCAATCAGAGGTCCCATGTCATCTGACACGACTCCGGTAATCGTCCGTTCTTTCCCTTGTTGGTTGCCCTCTTGAGGAGCAGCAGACTTTTCAGAAAGATAAACGATGTTATCCTCCACTTTATAGGAAATGTCTTTCCCTTTGAGAATAACATTCAAAGCATCTTCTATAGACGCATTGTTCACTTTGACGTTTTCTACCGGCAACGCAGCCAGTTTGTCGTCATAAAAAAATTGATACTTGGATTGAGACTTGATTTGTTCAATGACTGTCCCCAATGTGCCGCGAGACACATTCAGGTTTAACTGGGCAAAGCCCCACTGGATAGAAACTGCCATGAACAACAAAACTAATAAAGCCCGCATGAACGTCGAACTCCGAAAAGCATAATTGTCTTTCATAAACACAATTTATAGGTTATACAATAAATTACTTCGAGAGATTCATTCTCTCGCATTCCTATATAAAACAACAGACAATGAAAATACACTTACTGAAAAAGTATCTTTTTTATCATTAATCCTAAAAAAAAGAGTTACCCCGAAAACAAGTTGATATATCATTTTGCTCAATATTACTAACGAAGTAAATAATTATTTCCACCTGATTCAAGAAAAACACCTATAATACAGATAGTAAATAACAAAATGATATATCAACTTATTTTCGAGGCAACCCTTTTCTTACTATATTATTACTATTCTTTACTTCTTCAGTTCATTCGAGAAAGAATAAGGATAATCTTCCGGCTGCGTACCTCTCTTCATATTAGGCTGGCTGCCCATATCAAACCTCAAGGTACCGCCATTCAGCAAATCGCCATGCGTCAGATAATTCCTGGAATAATCCACGCCGTTCACCTTGAGAGACTCGATATACATGTTCTCCGGTGAGTTATCCGGAGCGTCAATTGTCAGGGACTTACCGTTCTCGAAATGGAGGGTAGCCTTACGGAACAGAGGGGCGCCCAATACATACTCGTCCGTACCAGGGCAAACCGGATAGAAACCAAGTGCAGAGAAGACATACCACGCGGAAGTCTGACCGTTGTCCTCGTCACCGCAATAACCGTCGGGACCGGCAGTATACATGCGGTTCATTACCTGACGAAGCCAATATTGGGCCTTCCAAGGTTCCCCGGCGTAGTTATAAAGGTAAATCATGTGCTGGATGGGCTGGTTGCCATGGGCATAGTTACCCATATTCATCACTGTCATCTCACGGATTTCATGGATTACCTGGCCGTAGTAGCTGTCATCGAACAAGGGCGGGACAATAAATACAGAGTCAAGCATCTCTACGAAAGACTCTTTTCCACCCATCAGGTCTATCAGACCTTGAGGGTCGTGGAATACAGACCAGGAATAGTGCCAGCTGTTACCTTCAGTAAAGGCGTCACCCCACTTCAAAGGAGAGAAAGGAGACTGGAACTGGCCGTCTTGATTACGACCACGCATCAGCTTGCTTTCCTTATCAAATACATTCCTATAGTTCATGGCACGTTCCGCAAAGAGTTTCTGCTCCTTCTTCGGACGGTTCAGTTCTTTTGCCATGCGGTAGATGCACCAGTCATTATAAGCATACTCCAAAGTACGGGCAGTGTTCTCGTTGATTTTCACATCGTAGGGAACATAACCAAGCTTGTTGTAATACTCATAGCCGAGGCGACCCGTAGAAGAGACCTCGGGATGGACATTCTTTGTACCGTTGATGAGACCTTCGTACAACGTCTGCACATCCTCCACCTTCACACCTTTCAGATAGGCATCTGCCAGTACGGAAGCAGAGTTGTTGCCAATCATACAGCCACGGTGACCCGGACTTGCCCATTCGGGGAAGAAACCGCTTTCCTTATAGGTGTTGACAAGACCTTCCTGAATCTGCCTGTTCACCGACGGATACATCAGGTTGAGGAATGGGAAAAGACAGCGGAAAGTGTCCCAGAAACCGGTATCCGTATACATATAGCCGGGCAACACTTGCCCATTGTAGGGACTGTAATGAATCGGATTTCCCGCCTCATCCAGTTCATAGAATGCACGCGGGAACAACAAGGAACGATACAAACATGAGTAGAAAGTACGGTACTGGCCAAGGGTTCCGCCTTCCACATCAATACGGCCCAGCACCTTGTTCCAGGCATCCTGACCTTTCTGAACCAGTGTTTCCAAATTGTCATTGCCAAGCTCCTTCAAGTTACGGTCAGCCTGCTCAAAACCGATGAAAGAAGAGGCTACACGGGCATGTACCACTTCACCCTTACGGGTTTTGAAACCGATAACAGCACCGGCATGTCCGGCTTCCTGCTCAACCTTATTCTCGGTCAAGACGCCATCGGCTACAGACGCCTTATAAGTAAAAGGCTTGTCGAACTCTATCACGAAATAGTTCTTGAAGTTCTCGGGAACACCGCCGCTGTTACGGGTAGTATAACCGATAATACGATTCTGTTCCGGAAGTATCTTCACATAAGAGCCCTTGTCAAAGGCATCGACAACAATGTATGAATGATCATTTTCAGGGAAAGTGAAACGGAACAATACGGCACGGTCGGTAGGGGTGAACTCGGTAACCACATCGTGTTCGGCAAGATATACCTTATAATAATGAGGAAGTGCTACTTCGCCCTTGTGGGAGAACCAGCTTGCACGCTTCTCTTCATCAAACTCGGGTTTGCCAACCACCGGCATAATGGAGAACTGCCCGTAGTCGTTAATCCAGGGACTGGGCTGGTGTGTCTGCTTGAAACCACGGATCTTGTTCGCGGTATAGACGTATTGCCAGCCGTCACCCATCTTACCTGTCTGAGGAGTCCAGAAGTTCATACCCCAGGGACGTGCGATCGCAGGATAGGTATTACCGGTGGAAAGCTCGAAAGTAGACTGCGTGCCGACAAGAGGACTGACATACCGGGTAAAGTCTTTGGCATGCAGCCATAAAGCACTGCTCACAAAAAAAAACAATAGGATTAATTTTCGCATAATATTAGAAAGTTGTTAGTATTAAATAAATTCTTCTCGTCATATCTCGAATTTGTGCGGCCTTCCTACTTCATTGAGGAGAGGAAAACACTGTTCCCCACAATTTTATACTCCAATGGAATGGCATTCTTTATCAGATTCAGCACAGCCCCTACACTCTCTTTTTTCTTCAGTGTACCCGAGTAAGTCTTGCTTACATCTATGTTCGGTGCCAGAATTACCCTCACCCCATACGAATTCTCCAATGTACGCGCAATGGTGTATAGGTCAGCCTTCTCAAAGACAAACTCATTATTGTGCCAGTTTTCGATTCCCGTATCCACCTGCTTCACCACCAGACGCCTAGTCATTCCGTTCAGCTCGGCTTTCTGTCCGGGGGCAAGGATAATCATACCCTCGCCATGATTACCTTTCACCTCTACTTCGCCTTTCAAAAGGGTAGCTACTGCAGACATCTTAGCCTTGTCAGACTTGAGGTTGAAAACAGTTCCCAATACTCTGACCTGCATGACCTCACTCTGTACGACAAACGGTTTTTCCGGATTCCTCATCACCTCAAAATATCCTTCTCCTTCCAGATAAACCTTTCTTCCCTTCCCTGCAAACTCATGTGGATATTTCAGGGTAGTGTTTTTATTCAGCCAGACTTTGGTTCCATCCGGCAGTTTCAGTTCCTTAATCTTATCATGAGTGGTGACAGCCAGTAATGTTTCCGGCTGGCTATAAGTCTGATAAAAAAGATAGCCGAAAGTACCCAAAAGGAAGAAGCCCACAAATACGGCCGCATACCGTATCCACCCAACCATCCTCCGTACCTTGTATTGTTTCGTCTTCTCTTGTTCCAGCCTTTTAAACAATCGCTTTTCGGCCTTTTCTATGTCTTGTGTATTCGAAGTATCCCCCAGTCTCCCCAAGTGGTAAATCTCCTCCAGCCTGAACAATTCGCGTGCATTCTCACCCGACTCTTCCAGCCAGGCGTTCACCTCACGAAGTTCATCTTCCGTACATTCACCCATAAGGAACTTGGCCAATATCTCCTCATTCAACTTATTCATTCTTTCCTTCATTATGATAATAAAACAACGCTGCTCGCAAAAACACTTACTTTCCCGATGAAAAACAGAGCCAACATCAGGTTCAGATACCCCAGTTTATCACGCAGCAACTTCAAAGCTTTGTACATGTGGGCCTCCACCGTACGCAATGACACTCCCATTGTATCAGCTATCTCCTTATTCTTCATATCATGCAGATAGCTGAGTTTGAATACCATCCGGCACTTGTCCGGCAATTCATTGATGGCATCGGACAGCTTCCTCCTGAGTTCGGCATCCTCTATCCGTTTCACCACATCATTGCTGTCAGGTTGATAGAACTCAACCCTCTTTTTATGGATTTCGAGCATGACAGCCTCATAGCCACTCACAATGTCCCGATGCTTCAGAACGTTCAAGGCACGGGTATACACCGCCCTATACAGAAAAGCCTGAATCTGCTCTCCCACCTTCATGGTATCTTTCCGCTTCCACAGCTCCACGAAAACATCCTGTACCACATCTTCCGCATCTTCTTCCCCCACAATGCGTGTGGCATAGAACAGCAGGTTGGTATAATACCTGCGGAAAAGGGATTTATATGTCAAGTCGAAATGTTCATTCATATGTTAGCCGGTTATCGGGGACTGTACCATGCCTGACCTGGCTTATCCCCCATTTCAAATTCGAAAACACTTCCATCCATTATCTGTTCATGCGTAATATAACTTTTGTCATAGTTCTTACCGTTGAGTTTGACAGATTGAATGTAGCAATTTTCCTTGCTCACCGCCGGCGCCAGTACCGTAAAGGTCTTTCCACCGGGCAGGTGCATCTTCATTTCCGGATATAGGGGGGTACCGATTTCATATTTTCCACCAACCGGGTCTACCGGATAAAAGCCCATCGCACTGAACACATACCAGGCGGACATCTGTCCGCAATCCTCGTTGCCGCACAAACCGGCAGGAGTGTTCAGGTAGAGTTCACGCATCACCCGGGCTGCATATTTCTGGGTTTTCCAAGGTTGATCCACAGCATTGAACAGATAGATGACGTGATGGCTAGGCTCATTTCCATGCGCATACTGGCCAATCATCCCGGTGCTGAAAATAGGCAACTCATCATCTGCAGAAGGATTGTAAGTAAACATACTGTCCAGCTTCTGGGCAAACCGTTCCTTACCTCCGGTCAAAACTATCAAACCGTCAATATCCTGCTGCACAGACCAGAAGTATTGCCAGCCGTTGCTCTCGCAGATGTGCGGAGTATAGTCGTCCGGCGAGAAGTTCCGGATAAACTCTCCCTTGTCATCACGGGGCTGCATGAAAGAACTTACCGGATTGTAGACATTCCGGTAATTACGGGAACGCTTATAAAACTCGTCCGCAACCTCCTTATCGCCCAGCTTCTCTGCCATACGGGCTATACAATAGTCATCATATGCATATTCCAGTGTTTTAGAAAGTGACCAGTTTTCCGAATTATACTGATCTGTCACATTATAAGGAACATAGCCATATTTCTTATATAACCCAATGCCACGATAGGAATCGATATTGGCAGTAGCTACACAAGCCTCCAAGGCCTTTTTCGCATCGAAGTCCCCAATACCTTTCAGATAGGCATCTACAATAACCGGCACAGAGTGGTAACCTATCATCATATCTGTCTCGCCCCCCTGAAAATTCCATACGGGAAGGCGGCCGTTCTGTTCGAAGAAGGCGAGGAAGGACTTCACCATATCATTCACCCGTTCCGGCTCAATAAAAGTATAGAGAGGATGAGCCGCACGGTAAGTGTCCCACAAGGAGAAAGTACTGTAATTTGTCCAGCCCTCTACCCGGTGCACTTGCTTGTCGGGACCGTAATAGGCGCCGTCCACATCACTGTAAATGGTAGGAGCAATCATCGAATGATATAAAGCTGTATAGAACTTGACTTTCTCATCGCGGTCATCGCATTTTATTTCTATCCGGGACAATTGTTCGTTCCAATCATCCTGCACAGCAGCCAGGTATTTGTCGAAATCATCATCAGGTACTTCTGCTGCTAGATTACGTGCCGCCCCTTCCATACTTACACCGGAGATGGCAGTACTGACAAGAATCTGTTCTCCTTCCTTAGTCTGAAAGTCGAATCGTGCAATGACAGATGTCCCTATCCGCTTGCCTTCTTTCTCTATGGCAGCTGTATCGAGCTGCATCGCAGCAAACGGTTTGGAGAAACGTGTACGGAAGTAGAGGCGCTGGTCGCGTGCCCAACCGTCAGAGTAACGGTAACCTTGCACCGTTACCGAATCGACGGCTTCTATGTGAGAATCATTGGTAAAATCCCAATTCATGGCTTTCCGCAAATTCAGGAAAACGGCAGCATCGGCTTTTGGGAAAGTATACCGCTGAATGCCACAACGCTCGGTGGCCGTCAACTCTACATTTATATTATAATCTTTCAGACGCACCTGATAATATCCAGCGCTTGCCGATTCTTCCGAATGAGAGAACAAAGAGTGAATGCCGAGCGGAGCTTCCGCCTCCTTATAAGGCAATGTCACCGGCATAAAAGAGATGTCATACAAGTCACCAGCGCCGGTTCCGGAGAGATGGGTATGGCTGAAGCCTGCAATGGTACTGTCCGGATAAAAATATCCGGAAATACGGTCCCAGCCCGGCAGTCCGTTGTCAGGACTGAGCTGCACCATGCCAAACGGCGCCTGGGCACCCGGATAGGTGTTTCCTGTAAAATCTGTACCGATAAAGGGATTCACAAACTCTGTATAAGACACACTCTTCACATCCGACACCTGCGAGGTGCATGCCAGAAAGGATGAAAAGACCACAAACAAACAACAAGATTTTATCAAATTCATAACATTATAGGGTTAACGTGTATAGTATAACAACCTAACCGGATAAAACACTTACACATCTTGTCACTTTTCTACAGAATTCATGCAAACAAAAGTAATACAAAATTCCGATTAATCCTCTTTTTTATTTTGTAAAAATATACTTTACACTATCTTTGTCACAAAAAGTCACAATGAATTACACGACCTATCTTTTCGACTTTGATTATACGCTTGCTGATTCTTCCCGCGGAATCGTCACTTGTTTCCGCAACGTACTGACCCGTCACGGATATACAGAGGTGACGGATGACGACATCAAACGTACTATCGGCAAGACTCTGGAAGACTCTTTTTCCATCCTCACCGGCGTGACAGATGCCGGACAACTGGCAGGATTCAAGGCAGAATACCGAAAAGAGGCCGATACGCATATGACTGTCAACACGGTGCTTTTCCTGGAAACCAAGTCCGTACTGACTGCACTGAAGGACTCCGGCGCCCGCATCGGAATCATCTCGACCAAATACCGATTCCGCATCAAGGAACTCCTCGACCAGCATTTTCCTGAAGATTTTATGGACATCATCGTGGGTGGTGAAGACGTGAAAGCCGCCAAGCCATCTCCCGAAGGGCTACTCCTTGCCATTAAGCGGCTACATGTCAGCAAAGCCGAGACCCTCTATATAGGCGACAGCACGGTAGATGCGGAAACAGCCCAAGCGGCCGGAGTAGACTTTGCTGGAGTCACCCACGGAGTAACCACTGCCAAAGAATTGGAGAAGTACCCACACCAGAAAATAATGAACACCTTGGAAGAACTGCTGGCAGTTCAGGAGGAGTATCCTTCCATATTCAAGATTGAAAATCCCATCCGGCCGGAAAACGCGCATGCCACTTCTCCCCGGAAACAGAAAAGGATAAGCGTCTGGCAAATCCTCCTTCTAGTGACACTCTTCTGGCTGGCTATTGAAGAGCTGGACATGACCGACGACAGCAACTTCTTCCCGGTTGTTTTCATACTGACATTGTGGGGTATCCTCCAAAAAAGAAGGATACTACCCAACAAAGCAAAAACTTTCATCGACTCATGGTGGCACCCCTGCGCAGTACGCTTACGCGCATTTCACATCAAGCTGATACAAGGGAGAAAAACTCCTCCCGCTGGCAACGAAACCTGCACCTGCCTGAATTGTGGCACCACCTATACCGGCAACTACTGTAACCGTTGCGGACAAAGCCGTAACACTCCACGCTATCGGTTGAGCAACGCGCTTAAAAACATTGCCGGAGGCTTCTTCAATATAGATAATGGCTTTGGACGTACCCTTCTGGAACTCCTCTACCGTCCGGGATACATGATTAGAGACTTCATCGGCGGTAAGCGTGTAGAGTATTTTCGCCCGTTCCAGACACTCTTCATTCTTGCAGCCCTTTATATCATGGCTGTACAACTGGTAGACCCGGAAGCTCTGAGCAAAAAAGAAAAGACGGAAAAGACAGAGCAGACAGACAAAGAAGAAATCATTGCCGCTAAAGAGAAGCTTACCAAAAAGATGGAGAAAACCTATAGCAAAGAGGAAAAGCGAGCCCTCGCCATCACTATAAAAAGCCTGGAGAAAAGCTTGAACAAACTGGAAGAGAAGAACGACTCCACTTCTGCCACACAGGTATCCGAACAGAACAGCGATGATGGCGACCTCATCGATGAATTTGTAAACGACACCTCGGAAGTGGGAGACAGACTGGAAAAAGTCTTCCAGAACTCTCCTTTCCTAATGAAAGTATGGAATCTGATGAAGAGCTGGGGACACGGAAACAAGGCATTCCGCATCATTGCCACACTGCCTTTGTTTGCACTTGCCACCCAACTTGCCTTCCGACGCCGGAAATATAAGTTAAACTACAATACCACGGAGCATGTGTTCATACAAGCCTACATAGCTTGCCAGATACTCCTGCTGAGCATCATCGTGCTGCCTTTCAACGGGTACGCAAAGGTAGACGATTTGTATGAGCTGCCTTTATGGCTTATTTTCGTCCTATTCTGTTGGGATTACAAACAATTGTACCGCTGCACCTGGTGGAGAAGCTTTTGGCGCACTATCCTCATGCTGACTTACAGTCTTGTGCTACTCGTCATATTCGCGTGTCTTGTAATGGCGCTGATGCTGGCCGGTATCTATGTTCTGAAATTCATTTTGTAACAGAAACCATCCCTACACGGACTGTTTCTCCTTGATGAAACAGTTTTTCTCCAATAATCTAAAAGTACAATCTGCATTAAAAGAACAAAAAAGCAAAAGAACATTTGTCCATTTAGAATAAAAAGAGTACTTTTGTGCCCGATTATTCCGCACCGGGTTCGACCAAGTGCTTTCTAAGTGATTAGAGACCACCCGACGGAGCTAACTTATACATTATATATAAGAAATGTACGCAATTGTAGAAATCAACGGTCAGCAATTCAAAGCAGAAGCTGGCAAAAAGCTGTTTGTACACCACATCCAGAATGCAGAAAACGGTGCAACAGTAGAGTTTGACAAGGTTCTTTTGGTAGACAAAGACGGCAACATCACCGTAGGTGCTCCCACAGTAGAGGGTGCAAAGGTTGTTTGCCAGGTCGTATCAAACATGGTAAAAGGCGATAAAGTTCTTGTTTTCCACAAGAAAAGAAGAAAAGGTTATCGTAAGTTGAACGGTCACCGTCAACAATTCACAGAGTTAACAATTACAGAAGTAGTAGCTTAATCAATTAAAACAGTAAGAAGAAATGGCACATAAAAAAGGTGTCGGTAGTTCTAAGAACGGCCGCGAATCACAGAGCAAGAGATTAGGCGTTAAGATATTTGGTGGCGAAGCTTGCAAAGCAGGTAACATCATCGTTCGTCAAAGAGGTACTGAATTCCACCCGGGTAATAACATCGGTATGGGAAAAGACCACACTCTTTTCGCTTTAGTAGACGGAACTGTACAGTTCAAAGTGGGCAAGGAAGACAGACGTTCAGTTTCTGTTATCCCTGCAGAAAATGCAGAAGCATAAGTTTCCGAACAAGAAATAAGGAAAAGGGATGCAATCCGAATAGGTTGCATCCCTTTCTTTTATGTCAAAAGCAACACTTTATTTGTTTTTTCCATATCTTTGCACTCACAAAACCGAATAACATAAAAACAAGTATAAGATATGCTTACCATCAAACAAATTACAGAAAACACCGACGCGGTTCTCCGCGGACTGGAAAAGAAGCACTTCAAGAATGCAAAAGAAACCATTGCACAAGTGCTGGACTTCAATGACAAAAGAAAAGCCAATCAAACCATCCTAGATAAAAACCTGGCAGAAGCCAACTCACTCTCCAAATCCATCGGACAACTGATGAAGGAGGGCAAGAAAGAAGAAGCAGAAGCCGCCAAAAGCCGCGTGGCCGAGCTGAAAGAAGTCAACAAGGACTTGCAAGCCAATATGGACCAGGCTGCCAACGATTTGCAGACTTTGCTTTATACCATCCCCAACGTTCCCTACGACAGCGTGCCTGAAGGCGTAGGTGCCGACGACAATGTAGTAGAGAAAATAGGTGGTATGGAAACCGAGCTGCCCAAAGACGCCCTGCCCCACTGGGAACTGGCCAAGAAATATGACTTGATAGACTTTGACCTGGGTGTCAAGATTACCGGTGCCGGCTTCCCCGTATACAAAGGCAAAGGCGCACAACTGCAACGCGCACTCATCAACTTCTTCCTGGACGAAGCACGCAAATCCGGCTATACGGAAATAATGCCGCCCACAGTGGTGAACGCCGCTTCCGGCTACGGCACGGGACAGCTGCCTGACAAGGAAGGGCAAATGTATCATTGCGAAGTGGACGACCTCTACTTGATTCCTACCGCCGAAGTCCCCGTAACCAACATCTACCGTGATGTGATTCTGGACGAAAAGCAGTTGCCCATCAAGAACTGTGCATACACACAATGTTTCCGCCGTGAAGCCGGTTCATACGGGAAAGACGTACGTGGCTTGAACCGCCTGCACGAATTCTCCAAAGTGGAACTGGTACGCATCGACAAACCGGAACACAGCAAACAATCCCACCAGGAGATGTTGGACCACGTGGAAGGTTTGCTTCAAAAGCTGGAACTCCCCTACCGCATCCTGCGCCTTTGCGGTGGCGATATGAGCTTCACGGCTGCCCTCTGTTTTGACTTTGAGGTGTATTCCGAAGCACAGAAACGCTGGCTGGAAGTAAGTTCCGTCTCTAATTTTGACACTTATCAAGCCAACCGTCTGAAATGCCGCTACCGTACGGCAGAAAAGAAAACAGAGCTTTGCCATACGCTGAACGGTTCCGCACTCGCTCTGCCACGCATTGTTGCCGCCTTGCTGGAAAACAACCAGACTCCAGAAGGAATCCGCATACCAAAGGCATTGGTTCCGTATACGGGATTTGAAATAATAGACTAAGGCCATAATAGTCACGTGCAGCAATACGCCTTTGACACTTTCTTTCGGGCACGAATTACATGAATTTCACAGTTGCGGTTAGCAAAAAACGTGAAATCCATGTAATTCGTGCCCGGAGTTTTATCATGACAAGCTTCTCCTGCGCAACTACAAAGTATTCTTCAAAATACGTGCAAACACCTCCTCGCGGAAATTACGTGCCACCGGAACAGTATGCCTCCCAACTATAATCCGATTGCCATCTATCATCTCAATCTTTTCCAAATTTATCAGATATGATTTATGGACTTGCTGAAATACTCCACCAGGAAGAGCCTCTATCATACGCTTCATGGTAGAACGTACAAGCAGCTTTGTGCTTTCCGTATAAATACAGACGTAATTTTCCAGCCCCTCCACCACCAGAATATCCTTAAACAACACCTTATGCATCTGACGGTCTGAACGGACAAATATAAAATTATTAGCTTCATCCGGCCATTTCTCCTGCTGCAAAAGACCATGTACTTTATTCACCGCTTTCAGGAACCGGTCAAACGAAATCGGTTTCAACAGATAGTCCGTAACATCAAGTTCATAACCTTTCAATGCATACTGCTCATAAGCGGAAGTGATAATCACATGAGGCGGATGGGCAAGAGATGCCAAGAGTTCAAGCCCCGAAAGATAAGGCATTTCAATATCCAGAAACAACAAGTCCGGCTGCTCAGTCTGCAAAAGAGTGTTCAACTGCATAGTATCTTCACATACACCCATTAAAGAAAGGAAATCCACCTTTTCCACATAGCGTTGCAATCCTTCACATGCAGTAGGCTCGTCATCGGTTATTACACATTTTACCTGTTTCATCCTATAATTCTATCACAAGTTTTACTCTAAACAAAGTATCTCCTCTATTTATGTCCAGCGTATGACGCTCCGGATATAGCAGCTCCAGCCTGCGCCTCAGATTTTCTATGCCGATTCCATGTTTTCCTTTCTGGTGCACTAATGGTTCCGGTATAGAATTTTCAATACTAAAACACAACTTGCCTTCTTTCAGACACATATCCATAGCTATAAAATAGTTCCCTCCCACATATTTGAAAGCATTCTCCACCAACGGTACAAACAACAATGGATAAATCTCAACCTGCGCCTCCATTTCATCGAAATGCACCTGCAACTGCAGCCGCTTCGTAGCACGAAGTTTACATAGGCTGATGTATTGTTTCAGATATTCCACTTCCACACGGACTTGCACTTTCTCCCCATCATTGTATAATTGGTAACGAAGCAAATCGGACAATTGCTCAAGAGTATGCCGCGGAGCCTCATTATTCTCATCTATCTGAAAATAAACCGTATTGAGTACATTAAAAAGAAAGTGTGGATGATATTGCGCTTTAAGGAATTTCAGTTCTGTCTGGAGCTGGTCATTTTTTATCTTCTCCAACTGCAGGCGTTGAGCTTCATTTTCCTTCTGTATCATCTGATTACGCAAGAATATATAAAAGAAGCCGCCAAGCAACATACTGACTATGGCCGGAACAGGCACATCGTATAAATCAAGACTTACCCCCATCAAAAAGCGGATGACCCACATCGTCAGAAGACACCAGACGGGAACCGTCAGGACAACTACCCCGTATTCCTGCCACCATACCAACTTCCGCTTCCGGCACAAACGAAGCCAATACTTCAATAGAAAAAAGATAGGATAAGACATGAAGAGTACCACAAGCATATCCTTCAGCATGAAATTCCACTCATTACTTTCCCAATAGTATTCATGTTTCGGAATATCATTCGCCACACGAATACACAGAAAAAGAATCACGGCAAATAATGCCGGCACCAGCCACTTGTTCCACAGTCTGCCCATAACAGTTACAAATTTACTCTTTTTGTTTCATCTATTTCTTTTTTCCTTCTGCTTTCTTTTGTCTCGCTGCCTTTTTGAAAACGCCAGGCGAAAGCAATACCCAGCACACGTTTGTTGTGCCGTTCGTCAACAAACGCCTGCACACCGGGAGATTGAATATCTACTTTTTGATAATTGGTGTTGAATACATCCTTGGCAAACAAGGTAACGGTGCATCTGTTACGGAACATCTTCTTTTGGATGCCGACATTCACTTCCAGCGCCGGATGTACTGTGGCTTGTCCGTAGGCCATTCGTCCATTATAATTTGCCGAAAGTTCGGCCGACCATACGGAAGTGAAAGCAAACTGGTTCATGCAGCCGAATATCGGGGTAAACATACGGTTTTTCATTTTCTGCCCTTGCTCCGTCCAACCATAATTATTATAAATACCGATAGCGGTCAGATTCACCTTCCAAAAAGAAACAGGTGAGAGGTTGGCGGCATGTACACGCATACCCGTCTGTACATAGGAAGACAGATTCTGGGGCATTACATAGATACGCCGCCCCTCCTGTTCGCGATAGCTCTTCATGATAGCATCATCTGTATGCGAGAAAAAGAGCACTGTCTGAAACCAGTCACGATACACATACCCCAACTCTATATTATCAGAGAAAGAAGGATGCAGCTTCGTATTTCCCCCTTCATGGGTATAGTCATCAAATATATAGGTAAAAGGATTCAAATCACCATAATTGGGGCGGGTAATACGCCTGCCATACGAAAGCTGAAACAGATGTTCCGAAGTCAAACCGTATTGCAAAGCAATAGTAGGAAACAAATGGAAGTAATTCGTTGTAAACGAAGAGTCTTTCTGTTGTGTATTTCCTCCAAAATCCCCGTGTACATGGGTATGTTCCAACCTTAGACCCGCTGAGATTTTCAAGCGGTCTTTCTCATAGCCGACTTGTAGATAAGAGGCATTGATATTCTCATCATATACGAATCGGGAACCAAGTGCCCCATCCGGCAGCCAGCCGGAAACCGACGGACGCATATAACCTGCCGTATTGTCTATCGTAACAAATGAGGTTTTGACTCCGGCCTGTAACTTCCAAACCTCACTCAATGGATAAACCGCATCTATCTGTCCGACATATAAGTCGGTATTTCCCTTCATATCCCCTTTCAATGTATCGGGCTTAAAACTATCCATCAACTGGTTTCCAACACGGTAGTAATGGAAATAATCAAAAGAAGCGCTGAGTTCTCCCCCTTCTCTTTTCAGCTTGTGCACCATACTGGTTCCGGCAGAAACATTATTCCGGTTTTGCTCCGCATGGCTGTAAGTATTTCCCGCAACTCCGGTTTCTCGGATTTCCGTAAACATGCCTGCATTTTCCCTTTGCCGGGAAAAGTTTCCACCCAATGAGACTCCCCAAACTGTCCGCTCATTGAGATAATAATCACATCCGGTACGAAAATAGTGCGAATAATTCCTACGCTTCCGGTAAGAGTCCTGCATCATCCTTCCTCCATCCCGTTCGAACGCACGGTCGATAAACAAGTCTATGACATCCTTCCCCTGATAATACGAATAGTTCAAATAAAGATTGAACTTATTCTCCCGGATATTCATGGAGGCACCTCCATAACCGCTACCCGTCCGTCCAAGACTGCCATTGCCGTTCAAGGCCAGATTCACACCGCGCAGTCTGATTTTTCTTGTACGGATATCAATCAACCCGGAGCTTCCCGCCGCATCGTGGCGTGCGGAAGGCTGGGTTATCAAGTCTATCTTATCAGCATTAGTTGCAGGAGTAGATTTCAACAGACTCATCAATTCATCTCCCGAAAGATAAGTAGGCTTGCCATCCATCAGAATCGTCGCACCGCTTTGTCCGTTCAGCAAGATATTACCATTGGAATCTATCACGACTCCCGGCAGGGAAGCAAGAACATCATAAAGACTTCCCGTACTTTGAGTGACTGACGCATCCATCCGGTAACTTGTTTTACCGGCAGATATTTCTACCAACGGGAGTTTAGCAGTTACCATAATTTCTTCCAAACGCTGGTCGGCAATCGTATCCTGCTGCGACCAAACCACCAAAGGCATACTCAATAAAATTGCCCCTAAAAAAACATTTCGATACATACTCTTCCTCATTTTTTATTTCAAAAGTAGGCAGGCTGTAGAAAGTGAACAAATTATAGTGACAAAGGAATGTCATCCAGTGACAACATGCAGTTTTACCCTATTCTTCTTTTGATATTACCAAATAACCCCTATCTTTGCAAAATCTATCAATCTGACAGTAATTGCGTAATTACACCAACAAAATTATTAGATAATGAATAAAATCATTAGCAAAGAACACTTTTCTGAAAAGGTCTTTAAGTTAGTCATTGAAGCACCATTGATTGCCAAATCACGTAAGGCAGGGCACTTTGTCATTGTACGTGTGGGCGAAAAAGGCGAACGTATGCCGCTTACCATTGCGGAAGCCGACCCGGTAAAGGGAACCATCACACTGGTGGTTCAGGAAGTCGGGCTCTCCTCTACCCGTCTTTGCGAACTGAACGAAGGCGATTATATTACGGATGTTGTCGGCCCGTTGGGACAAGCTACGCACATTGACAACTTCGGTACTGTGGTCTGTGCCGGAGGTGGTGTAGGCGTAGCTCCCATGCTCCCTATCGTGCAAGCGCTGAAAGCTGCCGGCAACCGCGTCATCACCGTACTGGCAGGACGTACCAAAGAACTGATCATCCTTGAAAAGGAGATGCGCGAAAGCTCCGACGAAGTCATTATCATGACCGACGACGGTTCCTACGGACGAAAAGGTCTGGTGACGGAAGGCGTAGAAGAAGTCATCAAGCGCGAGAAGGTGAACAAGTGTTTCGCCATCGGCCCCGCCATCATGATGAAATTTGTTTGTTTGCTGACAAAGAAATACGAAATCCCCACGGATGTATCCCTGAATACGATTATGGTTGACGGTACCGGCATGTGTGGCGCCTGCCGAATCACCATCGGAGGAAAGACCAAATTTGTATGTGTGGACGGCCCTGAGTTCGACGGACATCAAGTGGACTTCGACGAGATGCTGAAGCGTATGGGCGCTTTTAAAAACATCGAACGCGAGGAGATGCACAAGCTGGAAGAACCTCAGACCTGCCAAGCTACCGGTGAAAACATGGAAGATGAGAAAAGCCGTAATGCTGCATGGCGTCAGGAGTTACGCAAATCCATGAAAGCCAAAGAACGGACTGCCATTCCACGCGTGGAGATGAACGAGCTCGATGCAGAATACCGCTCGCACAGCCGCAAGGAGGAAGTCAACCAAGGGTTAACGAAAGAACAAGCGCTGACAGAGGCCAAACGTTGCTTGGACTGCGCCAACCCCGGATGTACGGAAGGTTGTCCGGTAGGTATCGACATCCCCCGCTTCATCAAGAACATTGAGCGCGGTGAATTCCTCGAAGCAGCCAAGACACTGAAAGAAACCAGTGCACTGCCTGCCGTCTGCGGTCGCGTCTGCCCGCAAGAGAAACAGTGCGAATCCAAATGTATCCATCTGAAAATGAACGAAAAGCCGGTAGCCATCGGCTATCTGGAACGTTTTGCCGCTGACTACGAACGGGAGAGCGGACAAATCTCCATACCTGAAATCAAGGAAAAGAACGGTATCAAAGTAGCTGTCATCGGTTCGGGTCCCGCCGGTCTGTCATTTGCCGGAGATATGGCGAAGTATGGCTATGACGTGACTGTTTTCGAAGCACTGCACGAGATTGGTGGTGTATTGAAATATGGCATTCCTGAGTTCCGCCTGCCCAACAAAGTGGTGGATGTGGAAATTGACAACCTTGCCAAAATGGGAGTAGAATTCGTCAAGGACTGTATCATCGGCAAGACGCTCAGCGTGGAACAACTGGAAGAGGAAGGATTCAAGGGCATATTCGTAGCTTCCGGAGCAGGACTGCCCAACTTTATGAATATCCCCGGCGAGAACTCCATCAATATCCTCTCGTCCAATGAATACCTGACCCGTGTCAATCTGATGGATGCCGCCAGTGAAGACTCCGATACTCCGGTTCCTTTCGGCAAATGCGTAGCCGTGATAGGTGGCGGCAATACAGCTATGGACTCCGTACGTACCGCACGCCGTCTCGGTGCAGAGCGTGCCATGATTATCTACCGTCGTTCGGAAGAAGAAATGCCGGCACGTATCGAGGAGGTGAAACATGCCAAGGAAGAAGGTGTAGAGTTCTTGACCCTCCACAACCCAATCGAATACATTGCCGACGAACAAGGAAAAGTAAAACAAGTGGTGCTTCAGAAAATGGAACTGGGTGAACCGGATGCCAGCGGACGCCGCAGTCCCGTACCCATCCCCGGAGCCACAGAAACCATCGACATCGACCTTGCCATCGTCAGCGTAGGTGTATCTCCCAACCCGATTGTCCCAAGCTCCATCAAGGGATTGGAATTGGGCCGGAAGGGAACGATTGCCGTCAATGATAACATGCAGTCGTCCATCCCGACCATCTTTGCCGGAGGCGACATTGTCCGCGGAGGTGCCACCGTAATCCTTGCCATGGGAGACGGACGAAAGGCAGCAGCAGCGATGAACGAGCAGCTAAAAAAATAAGAATCTGTCATGAAAGGTGGAGACATACGAACTCCACCTTTTTTATTCTACTACAACCTCTCCCTCTACTTGCCCCTTCTAGCATACAATTTAAATATTTCAAGAATATGAAACGTATTTATCTATCCCTCCTTCTCTGTTTGGCTTACCTATTGGCAAGCGCCCAAGAGCCCCTAAACGGGGATTCCCTTGCCTCAGACTTTCGGTATCTGGTAAAAGAACTGGCAGCAACCCATCCCGACCCTTACAGCGGCTTCGGAGGAAAAGTATTCTTCTACGAACAAGCTTTCCATCTGGAGAACGAGTTACGCCGGACTCCCGGTACGAAACAGACCTTTTTTGACAAGGTAAGCATTTTCCTATCCAATCTGCAAGACGGACATACCTACCTTTTACCTCCCACAGCCAATCAACAAGCAAATCAGCGTTACCTGGCACTGGAAGTACGCACCATCCCCGACGGCATTATACTTCAAGGAATCCCTGAAACGTACAAAGACTTGTTAGGTAGCCGTATCACAACCATCAACGGAGATTCTTTAGAAGAGGTACTGGCCCGCACTGCCGCTATCCAAGCCAGTGAAAACCTATATGACCGTTATGCCAATCTATGCAGGTCCATGCCTACGGAACATTTCTTGAGACAGCTTTTCCCTGAAATGAAAGACAACCTTCACCTCTCACTTCTTACTCCCGACGGCAAATCAAGAGGATTAACCCTTCCCTTATTGTCAAGGCAGGAAGTGCAAAACACACCCATGCAACACAATAACAGTTGGAAAGCTTATACAGACAAACAACTGGCCTATCAGTTCATAGACAACGACAAGCAAATAATGCTCATCAATATCAACAGTATCATGGCACGGGATAATTTTGAGTATATGCAAAAACAAGGGCTGAAAGATTTATACCGGCAAATAGGATTCTATTATCGGGATATCCTGAAACAAGATATGCCCGCCGATACCCTGCAAGCCATTCGGCAACTCCCGTCCCTTTCCGAAGTTTTCGCCCATATGCTGAAAGAGATGAAGAAGGAAGCCTCCTCCACCCTCATCATAGATTTGCGCAACAATAGCGGCGGCTGGACTCCAATTGTCCTACCCACACTCTACCAACTGTTCGGCGACCACTTCCTGCAAACGGATATGGATATAGAATTCTATCGTATCATCTCTCCCCTCTACATGCAAAAACTACAGACAAACTTACAGGATTTCAACCAAGCATACGAAACAGACTATGCCTACGGTGACTACACTTTTAGTACGGACGAAGCAGACACCACAGACATAGAACAGCGACGGACCGACTTCATCGAGAACTGTATGTCCAGTGTGCCGGAAGAACTGAGAAAGCAACAAGGAAAGGCGCTCTATACTCCGGAACACATTTACGTCATTACCAACGAACGTACCTTCAGTGCAGCTTTCCACTACACTTTCTATCTGTGGAAAATGGGGGCTACCCTTGTAGGAATACCCAGCGGACAAGCCCCCAATACCTACATGGAACAAACCTTATTTCGGCTACCCTATACCGGTATGCAAGGCTCTATCTCCAACTCCATACAAATATGCTTTCCGGGCAAAGACCGGTGTGCCCACACACTTTATCCAGACTTGATACCCACCTATCAAGATTACCAAAGATATAATTTTGATGTCCAAACTGAGATTCTGTATTTACTCGACAAGATTAAATCGGCTCCTCATTCTCATACGAACCCTGCGGAGAAGAATCAGAAGTAAAACAAAGCCCCGTTTACAAATAAATTGCAAACAGGGCTTTATTTCCATATTTCAATAAAGAGACTACTTCACCACCTTGTTCGTTGCCGGGTCGGGGAAAATCACCGTCGGCTTGAACGACTTGGCTTCTTCAAAGTCCATCAGCGCGTAGGACATGATAATAACGATGTCATCAGGTTGCACCTTGCGGGCTGCCGCACCGTTCAGGCAAATTTTGCCAGAGCCACGCTCGCCTTTAATAATGTAGGTTTCAAAACGTTCACCGTTATTATTGTCGGCTATATACACCTTCTCGCCGGCAATCATGTTGGCGGCATCCATCAAATCTTCATCAATCGTAATGCTTCCCATATAGTTCAGGTTCGCTTCCGTGACGCGGGCACAATGGATTTTCGACTTCAACACTTCAATCATCATATCTTTATAAATTACGAATTACTAATTATAAATTACAAGGCAGCAGGCTCTTTGTACTTGATATTGTCAATCAGACGGACTTCCCCACAGAATACTGTGATGCAACCCACAGCATAAGAAGTTTCCTCCCAATCGGTAATCTTCTGTAAGGTATTGCCATCCACCAGCTCAAAGTATTCCAAACGCAATCCGGGGGCGGCTGCGATGGTGTCTTCCACAAACTTCCGTGTCTCAGCTACCGTATGTGAGGCTCCAAAGGTACGACTTTCAAATAAAGTCTGCGAAATTCTCAGTGCATTTTTGCGTTCTTCGGCAGATAAACGGGCATTGCGGCTGCTCAGAGCCAACCCGTCTTCCTCACGGACAATGGGACAGCCTACAATTTCCAAAGGATACTTCATCTGGCGGACCATCTCGCGAATAATTGCCAGCTGCTGGAAATCTTTCTCGCCGAAGTAGGCACGATCCGGCTGCACAGCATCAAACAGTTTGCTCACAATCTGGCAAACACCATTAAAATGTCCCGGACGGAATGCCCCTTCCATCACTGTGTCCAGCGGCGCATAGCTGAAACGGCGGGTATCCGGTTCCGGATACATCTCCTCCACCGAAGGAGCAAAGACAAATGCCGCTCCACACTCCTCCAGCAAACGGCAATCAGCCTCCGGTGTACGGGGATATTTCACTAAATCATTCTTGTCATTAAACTGGGTCGGATTTACAAAAACGCTTACTACGGCAGCGTCATTTTCTGCCACACAACGTTTCACCAATGAGGCATGACCGGCATGCAAGGCACCCATCGTAGGTACCAGACCTACCTTCTTTCCTTGGGCTCTCAAAGCCGAAAGTCCGGCCTGCAAGTCCTTGATAGTATGTACTATTTCCATTTTAATTGGTTATATAATAACTTGGTTGTTCGCAAAAGCGGTGCAAAATAAACCATTATTTAGCATATAAAGAAGAAATATCGCAAATTAATGCAAAACTCAGTACACTTTCCGGCAATTCCAGAAGCAGCTGTTTCGCTGAATAACAAGCAGTTAACAATTCATAAGGAATTATAGACGGGCTCCGTTTGCTTTATTGCCCGATTTTTTTTATATCTTTGCAGAATAATTGAGAACATTGTTATTATGACAAAGGCGAACAAGGTTTTATTTATAACCCAAGAAATTACCCCTTACGTTTCAGAATCCGAAATGTCCCTCGTAGGCAGAAACCTACCTCAGGCTATTCAAGAAAAAGGCAGAGAAATCAGAACGTTTATGCCCAAATGGGGAAATATCAACGAACGCAGAAACCAGCTGCATGAGGTGATACGACTCTCCGGCATGAACCTCATCATTGACGATACCGATCACCCGCTCATCATCAAGGTTGCCTCTATCCAATCTGCACGTATGCAAGTATACTTCATCGACAACGATGACTACTTCCAGAACCGCTTGCAGGTAACAGACGAAAATGGTGAAGAGTATGAAGACAATGATGCCCGTGCCATCTTCTATGCCCGTGGCGTACTGGAAACGGTGAAGAAACTGCGTTGGTGTCCCGACATCATCCACTGCCACGGCTGGATGACCGCTTTAGCGCCTCTGTACATCAAGAAAGCCTATAAAGACGAACCTTCCTTCAGAGATGCCAAAGTCATATTTTCCCTTTATGAAGATGACTTCAAACAACCTTTCCACGCAGACTTCTCTAACAAGCTATTGTTGAAAGGCATCGCCAAGAAAGATATTGCAGGATTGAAGGAACCCATTGACTACACAGCACTTTGCAAACTGGCTGCTGACTTCTCCGACGGCATTATCCAGCAAAGCGAACACGTCAATGAGGAAGTACTGAACTATGCCCGCGAATCCGGAAAACCGGTATTGGAATATCAATCTCCCGAGAACTTTGCTGAAGCCTGCAATGACTTCTACGACAAGGTATGGGAAACAGAACAAAAATAAAATCGATTTAGACAGTTAAAACTATGAAAGTAAGATACCTGGGAACATTGCTTTTGGCAGTCCTGACTTTCTTTGGATGCGATGACAACACCGGAACATTAGGTCTGGGTATGTTGCCCGATTCTGACGGCATGTCAGCGCATACTACTACTTTTAATGTAACAACACGTTCATTTGCCGTTGATTCCGTATTTGCCAAAACGAGTACCGGCTATATAGGCAAGTTTTCCGACCCGGAATTCGGTTATTACGAAACAAGTTTCCTTACGGAGCTGAACTGTACGGAAAACTTCTCCCTTCCGGAAGTGTATAAAGTGACCGAACGGGACAGTGAAGGAAATCCAATCAAGGCAACTGGTACAATGACTGCCGACTCGGTAGTTTCAGTGCAACTGGCAGTCTATTATTCCAGTTGGTTCGGCGACTCCCTGAATGCATGCCGGATGAGTATCTATGAACTGGACAAGAAGCTGGACAAAAATCGCTATACCAATATCAATCCAGAAGAATACTACAACAAGTACGACCCCAAGTCCCTGCTCGGACGTAAGGCTTATTCAGCTTTCGATACGTCTGTTCCGGATTCTGTGAGATTTGAAAAGGACAATAATGGTTATTATACTTTCTATCCCAATGTGACGTTCCCATTGGACAAGAAAACTTTCGGCGAAGACAGAATATTGAAGGTTTATCGCGAGCATCCCGAATACTTTAAAGACGCCGCAACTTTCATAGACAAGATTTTCAAAGGAGTATATGTAAAGAGCGATTACGGAGATGGAACCATCCTCTATGTGGATTATGTGGCTTTGAATATGCAATTCCGTTTCCACCACGTAAATGATACTACCGGTGTAGCACTGAAGAAAAAAGATGGTACAGACTCTTTGTTCTATAGCATGCAGACTGTATTTGCCTCTACCAAAGAGGTTATCCAGGCAAACCAGTTCCTGAATTCAGATTTGATAAAGGAAAAGGCTGCCGAACCTCAGCACACTTACATTAAATCTCCTGCCGGTATCTTCACCGAAGCTATCATGCCATACGATTCAATATACAACAAACTGACCAATGACACCCTGAATGCCGTGAAACTGACTTTCACGAATTACAATATAAACAGTGACTACGAATATAGCATGAGTGCTCCCAATGACGTGCTGTTGATACGTAAGCAGGAGTTGAAGAGCTTCTTTGAAGAGAACAAAGTCAGGGATAATATTACCTCATTTACAACCACCCACAATGCATTTGCTACCAATCAATATGTATTCAGCAACATAGCCCGGTTGGTTACCACTTGCATCAACGAAAAACAAGCTGCCAAGAAAGCCGCCAAAGAAAAGGCCGGCAGTTCTTGGAATGAGACAGAGTGGGAAAAAACTTGGAACAAAGAAAATGAAGACTGGGATAAGGTATTGCTGATTCCGGTTTCCATTACCTATGACAGTAGTACAAGCAGCAGCGGCAACAAAACCATAACCGGTATCCAAAACGACCTCAAGCCGGGATATGCCAAACTAAAAGGCGGCCCGAAAGAGAATGCAAAAGGCGAAGTGGAATCTCCGCTGAAAATAGAAGTTACATACACCAGTTTCAACAAGTAACTGACAGATATTCCATAAAAAAGCCTTCCGCTCTACAATGAGCGGAAGGCTTTTTTGATTGATGGGACAAGCTGCCGATATTATTCAGCAGCCTTTTTAGTTGTTTTCTTTGCAGCAGGCTTTTTGGCAGGAGCCTTGGCCTTTGCCGGTTTTTCTGCGGCAGATTTAGCTGTAGCCTTGCTCTCTTTCTTTTCTGCAGCCTTTATCTTCTCCAACTTGGCCTGTGCTTTCTCCAATTCCTTATGCAGTTCCTCTATCTCGGCACCTTGGTTCTGGATAGTGGTCAGCAATGCATTCAGTTCTTCGTTATCTATATCCACCGGATAGAGAGAATCGACACGTTTGATAAAGTCACCAAGAATATTCATATAATTGGTGAAAGCATCAAAAGGAGATTCATAAATGCCACGGTTCAAGCCGACACCGCTTTGCTTGGTAGTCATGAAACGGAAGTTGTTACTTGCCTGCAGATAATCCCAGTCTTGCTTGATACGGCGGTCATCACAGAGATGGACACGTTCGGCAACACTATACAGCTTGTTGAATGCTTCACGCTGCATCACGTTACCCAGCCAACAGCTGGTATCTCTTTCTTCGTCCACCCAAGACATTGGGTATGGAACATCCAACTGGGAAACAGATTTCAGTTTGGTAACGATTTCCGTCGGTGTGGAGAAAGTAATCCCCTTTTCCTTGGCACAGTATGGAAGTGCCTTCAGGAATTCCAGAATATTGGAAGACAACGGCTGTGCCATACCCAGAGCAGAGAGTTCCATAAAGACATTGATAACCTGCTCTTCCTGCGGCAGAGTGTCAATCCAGTTGATGTACTTGTCGGCAAACAAAGGATACTCGTTCCACTCGGAGTTGGAGAAGCGCAGGCTGATGTCGTCAGACAGCTTAAAGTCACGCAACAGCAACTTCAAGTTAGGATTCATAGAGCAATGGTATACATAGTGCGGACTCTTCCAACCCAGAACATGCTTGGCTCCTTCCGTCAGCATACCCTTGAATCCCAAAGCTGCCACCATCGCACCAATCTCGTCATTATAAATCAGACTGGAATTACGGAACACCTTCGGTGCCTTACCGAACATTTGCTTCATCTTAGCGCTCTGACGCATCACCTCTTCCTTGAAGCAATCCTCGTTGGCCAGAGAAGAAAGGCCATGGGAATAAGGCTCGGCAAGGAACTCACAGCAACCGGTATCATTCAGCTGGTGCAACAAGTCGATGACAGCCGGCGCATATATTTCCAACTGCTCCAGCGCAACCCCCGAAATGGAGAAAGCCACTTTAAACGCACCTCCGGAATTCTTCACCATTTCAATCAGGGTGTTCAATGCCGGGATATAAGAGCGTTCGGCTACATCATTGATACTGGTTTCATTGGCATAATCATCGTAGTAATAATGATCGGTACCTATATCAAAGAAACGGTAACGTTTCAGATGAATGATTTGATGTATTTCAAAATAAAGACAGATAGTTCTCATTTCTATTATTGTTTTTGTTATTTACCATAGTTTCTTAACACATCCTCGTAGAGGGCGCGGATTCTCAAACCTACTTTTTCCCACGTGATTCCATCCACTTCCTTCCTGCCTTCCTCCTGCAGATATTGGAAGAGAGCAGGATTGGTGCAGAGAGAATAAATGGCATCGGCCATTGCATGAATGTCCCAATAATCGGTCTTAATGACCTTATCAAGAATTTCACCGCATCCCGACTGCTTGGAAATGATGGAAGGAGTTCCACACTGCATGGCTTCCAGCGGAGCGATACCGAAAGGCTCGGAAACGGAAGGCATAACGAATACATCACTGTTCTTGTAAACCTCATATACCTGCTTTCCCTTCATGAAGCCCGGGAAGTGGAACCGATCGGCAATGCCCCGCTCGGCCGCCAAATTAATCATGGCATCCATCATATCTCCCGAACCGGCCATCACAAAGCGGATGTTGCGGGCACGCTGCAATACCAGCGAAGCTGCTTCCACAAAGTATTCCGGCCCCTTCTGCATGGTGATACGGCCCAAGAATGTCACAATCTTTTCTTTGGAATGGTCGGGACGTGGAATGTCCTGGTATTCCTGCGAGAGAGGATAGACGGCATTGTGCATGGCAAACACCTTCTTGGGGTTCTGATGGTACTGCTCAATAACCGTGCGGCGGGTCAGTTCGGACACGCACATGATGCAGTCGGCATAATCCATACCGTTCTTCTCCATAGAATAGACGGTAGGATTGACTTTTCCGCGCGAACGGTCAAAGTCCGTAGCATGGACATGGATACAGAGCGGCTTTCCGCTCACCATCTTGGCATGCACTCCGGCAGGATACGTCAGCCAGTCGTGGGCATGAATAATATCAAATTCCTGCTGGCGAGCCACTACTCCGGCAATCACCGAGAAGTTGTTTATCTCTTCGTGCAGGTTGCCGGGATAACCGCCGGCAAAGTCCATGCAGCCTATGTCATTGACGTGCATATAAGAGAAATCCGAATAAATATGGTCGCGGAAAGAATAATAATCTTCCGGCGTCATGTTGCGCGTCAGCCTCGACTTCAAATAATTGTAATCGACATCACGCCACACGATAGGCACCTGGTTCATGCCCACTATCTTCAAGAAGTCCTCTTCTTCGCCCGTCGGCTTGGGCATGCAGAAAGTAGTTTCCACATCACCCTGCAAACTCAATCCCTTAGTTATTCCATAAGAAGCAACCGCAAGACCACCATATATTTTGGGAGGAAATTCCCATCCAAACATTAAAACTTTCATCTTCGTTCCTCCTTTTATAAATTATACTTAGACAATAACTTCAAGATACGCAGGATTTCCGCCGTATTCATGGCAAATGACACCGCCCCTCTTCCAACAAACGGAGGATTACCATCGAAGAGTTCGGGCAATGCGCCAATACAGTGGGAAGTCATTTCATCTTCCATACCGATGAGGTATCTCTCTACAAACGACACGCCACTCACTTTATAGATACGCAGATATGCTTCCATGTAGAAGCCCAGCAGCCATGGCCACGCTGTTCCCTGATGGTAGGCATAGTCTCTCTGTATCTGAGGGCCGACATAATTCGGATTGTATCCGCCACTCTTGGGGCTCAGTGTACGCAAGCCCTTCGGAGTCAACAGTTCTTTCGTCACAATATCGAGTACCTGTTTCTTTTGGGCCCTATCCAACGGAGAATAGTCAAAGGCAACGGTAAATATCATGTTGGGACGTACGCTCCAGTCCATCATATAACCATCCACATAGTCGAACAGATAGCCATACTCATTGCGGAAGACATCTACAAAAGACTTTCCGGTGATTTCTGCCTGAGCGTCCAGTGTATCGGCAAGAATTTCATTGCCTCCCTCCCGAACCATATCGGCTACAAAACGCAGGGCATTGTACCACAGCGCATTCACTTCCACAATGTAGCCCGTACGCGGAATAACCGGGCGGCCATTGGCGGTAGAGTTCATCCAGGTAACCGCTTTCTCGGTGCCATTGGTATACAACAGTCCGTTTTCGTGCAGGAAGAGATTGTCATGCCTGCGTTCACGGATATAGCCAACAATCTCCTCAAGGAGATTACCGTACATCTGCCGGCAATTTTCACGCGAAGTCTCCTTGGCATACTGCTGTAAAGCCCAGACAGCCCACAGTAGCACATCCGGATGCTCCATCTCGTATATCTTATAAGAGGAAGGCTCTCCATTGATAAACTCACGGATAGCCTTTTCGGCTGTTTTCATCACGTCTTCAAATTCATCTTGCTCGCCTAAGGCCAAAGTAAGACCCGGCAGGGAGATGAACAAGTCACGGGCACGACACTTGAACCAGGGATAGCCTGCAAGCACATAATGCTCCTCGCCCTGCTTGTTGTGGAACTGGTGCGCCGAGTTTTTCAGACAGTGGTAGAAACTGTCACGCGGAGTGCGGTCGGCCACCTCGGACTCAAAAGTCTGCTTCAGCTTGCGGGGAGAAATCTCGGAGATACCGGCGGAGAAGACAACGCTTTCCCCTTTCTTTATATCCACTTCAAAATATCCCGGCACATAAAGGTCTTCGTTGAAGTCATATCCGCGTTCCTGTTCTTTGGGATACTCGATACCACGATACCAGTCAGGCTGGAAGTGGAACTCATTCTTTTTGTTGAGCTGCATGAACAACTCCGGATAACCGGGATACATGCAGGTTTTAATGCCATTCTCTACCAACTGGTAGTCGCGGCTTGCCTGCGCATTTTCGTGCGTGTACTCGCGCACACTGCGGAATGCCAGGAAAGGGCGGAAACGAAGTGTGGTTGCCGAATGGGCATCGACCAAGGTATAACGAATCAGAATTCGATTTTCATGGTGTACGAAAATCTTTTCCTTACGAAGGATGACGCCTCCTACACGATAGGTAGTTGTGGGGATATTTTCACAGTCGAACTCTCGGATATACTTGTGCCCGTTAGGACTAAAGTGGTTTCCTTGATACTTATGCAACCCCAGGTTGAACTCCGCACCGTGCTGAATTACAGTTTCATCCAAAGAAGACAGCAGCACATGGTTTTCATCATCGAGGTTGGGGACCGGTATCACCAACAGACCGTGATATTTGCGTGTGTTACAATCTACAATTGTTGTACAATGATAGGCTCCTGACCTATTCGTCCGCAATATCTCCCTTGGCAAAGATTCTTGCAGATTAATCATCAGGGTCTTGTCAAATCGTAAATAACTCATAGTTGTGCATTATTTAAAGGTTAATTATTTCGGTATATGCGCTACAAGCCATGTAGCGATGCCCAAAAATACGAATTAAAGCTTATAGGCAAAATAAAAAGTCAGTTTTTTTTCGGTTTTCGTCAAATATTCCGTAGTATTGTACAAAAATAACAATCACTGTACGAAATATGAAGCATGATATACGCAAAATGGCATTGGCGGCGGTTATACCCCTATTCCTGCTATTCATTTTATACACCTTGAAGTTTTTGGAGACAGGCATGGATTGGAACTTCACACGACTGGGAGTATATCCGATGGAACAGCGGGGCGTGTTCGGAATTTTCGCACATCCACTGGTACACAGCAGTTTCAAGCATCTGTTCGCCAATACGATTCCACTCTTTTTCCTGATGTGGTGTCTGTTCTATTTCTACCGGCACATAGCCCCCTACATCTTCTTTGCCATTTGGATAGGATGCGGTGCGCTTACCTTTCTTATAGGGAAACCGGGATGGCATATCGGAGCCAGCGGCATCATCTACGGACTGGCATTCTTTCTGTTCTTCAGCGGCATTCTGCGCAAACATGTACCGCTTATCGCCATTTCACTGTTGATAACGTTCCTATATGGCGGCCTGGTATGGAATATGTTCCCACAATTTGCCAAAGCCACCACTTCCTGGGAAGGACACCTTAGCGGAGCCATAGCAGGCACGCTATGCGCCATAGGCTTTATGGGATACGGTCCCCAACGGCCCGATCCGTTTGCCGGAGAGGAAGACGAGGAGGAAGACGAAGATGAGGAAAACAATGAGGATGAGGACGATAAGAAGGAAGAGGAGAAGGATGAGGATTCGTCTACAAGGATTGAATAGCACGTTTAAGAAACAATAAAAAAAACAAAAAGAGGGGCAAAGAGTTTACAGTACACCTTGATAATGTCTACTTTTGTTTCAAAACAGAAGGAAAAACATATGAATACAATGTTTGATACATTACTGCAACTGCCACTCTTTCAAGGACTCGCACAAGAAGACTTTACCAATATCCTGGGGAAAGTCAAGCTGAGCTTTACAAAGCATAAAGCCGGCGAAGTTATCGTGAAAGCCGGTGACACATGCAGTCAACTGATATTCGTATTGAAAGGTGAAATCTCCTCATGTACTTCATCTGCGAATACATCATACAGCTTCACGGAATATTTTCAGGCACCTTACGTCATCGAGCCACAATCTCTGTTCGGGATGAGCACCTCCTACGTCTCAGCCTATACCGCCCAAACCGAGACCCACACAGTGAGCATCAGCAAGGCTTTCGTCATGAGCGAATTGTTCAAATATGACATATTCCGCCTGAATTACATGAATATCATCAGCAACCGCGCCCAAAGCCTAAACAGCCGTCTTTGGGCAGAAAGCACCGACAACCTTGAGAAACGTATCGGCAACTTTATCCTGACACATATCGAACGTCCGTCAGGCAGGAAAATACTGAAAATAAAAATGGAAGAATTGGCTCAGGTGGTCAATGATACCCGTATGGGAGTATCAAGAGCGTTGAACAGCATGCAGGAGAAAGGCCTGCTCGAACTGCACAGAGGCGAGATGATGATTCCCGACGCAGAAAAGCTCTTATAGGCCACCTGAACCGGGATTTCCTACAACACCTTGTCTATCGCTTTCTTTATCAAGGCTTCCATCACTTTATACCCTTCTAGAGTGGGGTGTACCCCATCCCGGGTATACGAGGAGTTCAGAGCCTTATTGTCGCCTTCCACCATCTCACTGTAATAGTCGACATAAGGAATCTTGTTTTCCTGGGCATACTTCCGGATTCTGGCATTCAGCTGCATTATCTTTTGCGGAGCATCCTTCACCGAAGGATTCCAGCCAAAGGCAGCGGCAGGCAACACAGACGTCAAAATCACCTTTATCTTATTGGCCCGTGCCAGCTCTACCATAGACACTATATTTCCAAAAGTGTATTCTTCATTATAAGCGCCTGCATTTTCCGCAATGTCATTGGTACCTGCATTTATCACGACCAGCGCCGGAGCAAGCTTGATGACATCTTCGCGAAAACGGAGCAGGAAATGGGAAGAAGTCTGCCCGCCTATACCACGGCCCACATAACCGTTGTCTTCAAAGAAAGCGGCATCGTTTGCCACCCATCCTTCCGTGATGGAGTTGCCCATAAAAACCACCCGGTCCTTCTGTTTTCCCTTCCGTACCAGTTCCTTGTTTGCCTCTGCATAGCGTTTCAAATTTCCCCAGTCCTGCTTCTGTGCATCAGAGGCTACCCAGGGGATGCACAAAAAGACAGCAATCATACATAAAAGTTTCATTGTTCTATTCTTTGTTGTTTTGTTATAAAAAAACAGCCCCACCGTTTTTAAGGTGAGGCTATCATTATCATTGGTCAATCTCACTCCCACTCGATAGTCGCATTGGGTTTCGGAGACATATCATAACAAACGCGGTTAACGGTTTTCACTTCCTTGAGAATACGGTCGGTAATCTTCATCAGGATGGGCCAGTCCACCGGCTCGATGGTAGCAGTCATGGCATCCACCGTGTTGACGGCACGGATAATGACGGGCCAGTCGAACGAACGTGCATTGTCGCGTACACCCACAGATTTGAAATCGGGCACCACAGTGAAATACTGCCATACCTTCTTATCCAGGCCTGCCAGTTGGAATTCCTCACGCAGAATGGCATCCGACTCGCGTACAGCCTCCAAGCGGTCGCGGGTAATGGCTCCCAGACAACGCACTCCCAATCCGGGACCGGGGAACGGCTGACGGTAAACCATCTCGTACGGCAATCCAAGCTCTACACCGCATGCACGCACCTCGTCCTTGAACAGTTGGCGCAACGGCTCCACCAATTCAAACTGCAAATCCTCGGGCAGACCGCCCACGTTGTGATGGGACTTCACCATCTTGGCTGTCTTTGTGCCACTCTCTACAATATCGGGATAGATGGTACCTTGTCCCAGGAAGTCGATGCCGTCCAATTTACGAGCTTCTTCCTCAAAGACGCGGATAAACTCGCCGCCGATAATCTTGCGCTTCTGTTCGGGGTCGGCAACGTTTTCCAACTTGGAGAGGAAACGGTCTGTGGCATCCACATATATCAAGTTAGCTTTCAGCTCCTTGCCAAAGATTTCCACCACGGCTTCCGATTCGCCCTTACGCATCAGCCCGTGGTTCACGTGTACGCAAACCAGCTTGTCGCCGATGGCTTTCAGCAGCAAAGCGGCCACTACGGAGCTATCCACACCACCGGACAGTGCCAGCAGCACCTTACGGTCGCCCACCTGACGACGTATCAACTCCACCTGGTCGTTGACGAAATTCGTCATGTTCCAGTTCGCCTCAGCCTTGCAAGTATCGAACACGAAAGATTTCACAGCCTCCTTGATGGCTTCCACATCATCCGTAAACTGCGGCAGCTTCACTTCGCACAGCGCCTTGTCGTGTCCGGCAGCCATTACGGGGAATCCTGCTTCATAAATCTCGGGCAACACGTCGATGGCCCCCCCGTCAACCACATTGTTGGGGCCACCGTTGATGATGATACCTTTCACATTCGGCAAAGCCTTCAGTTCGGCAGCGGTAATGTCGTGCGGGTAGATTTCACTATATACTCCCAACGCACGAATCGCTCTGGCAAGCACTGTGTTTTCGTGACTTCCCAAATCCAGAATCACAATCATATCCTGCTTCATTCTTCTATATTGTTTTTTAAGTTAATAATTTCAGTCGGTCTTATTCCCATTCTATTGTGCTGGGTGGTTTTGAAGAGATGTCATAGGTTACGCGGTTCACACCTTTCACCTTATTGATAATGTCGTTAGACACCTTGCCTAGAAATTCGTAGGGCAAATGCGCCCAGTCGGCGGTCATGGCATCGGTGGAAGTAACGGCACGCAAGGCAACGGCACGTTCATAGGTACGCTCGTCGCCCATCACGCCCACACTCTGTACGGGCAGAAGAATGACACCCGCCTGCCAGACCTGATGGTAGAGCGATGTCTCGTTGCCGTCAGCATCCTGCACTTTCCAGTCGCGCAAGCCCCGGATGAAAATATCGTCGGCTTCCTGCAGGGTCTGTACTTTCTCCCGTGTTATATCCCCCAGGATGCGGACAGCCAGTCCCGGACCGGGGAAAGGATGACGGCCGAGAAGTGCCTGGTCAATACCTAATG
>OFGL01000274.1_pt1 | contig 51628 bp, 46 predicted proteins | sample 1521801 | NCBI WGS metagenome assembly OFGL01 (sample SAMEA3504085, study PRJEB24116) | mouse gut metagenome | biome: mouse gut; feature: mouse-associated habitat; material: faeces | place: Denmark | collected 2011 | reverse complement strand
CCCACTGCTGCCTCCCGTAGGAGTTTGGGCCGTGTCTCAGTCCCAATGTGGCCGTTCACCCTCTCAGGCCGGCTACTGATCGTCGCCTTGGTGGGCCGTTACCCCTCCAACCAGCTAATCAGACGCGGGTCCATCCTGTACCACCGGAGTTTTTCACACTGCTTCATGCAAAGCTGTGCGCTTATGCGGTTTTAGCACCTATTTCTAAGTGTTATCCCCCTGTACAGGGCAGGTTGCCCACGCGTTACTCACCCGTCCGCCACTGGGATGCCCAAGAATTGGCCGAAGCCTCATCGGCAGGGCATCCCCGTTCGACTTGCATGTGTTAAGCACGCCGCCAGCGTTCATCCTGAGCCAGGATCAAACTCTCATTTTCATTTGTCCCTTCCAGTTCAACTGGCTTTACTGTTTTTTAGGTTGTATCTTCCGGCCTCCCTTTCAGGATGCCTCCGATACCGTTCTTCTGAATTTTTCTGACAGTCAGGCTCCTCTTCCGGATCCCTTCCTGTCTGGAATATTCAGGGTTGCATTACTGTTTATTTGTCAAGGTCCGTCAGGGCTTTCACCTGTAGGGGACCGGAGTCCTCCTGCTTTTTTTGCTGTTCCTGCTGTATCTTTTCTCTCAGACGCAACTCATTTATCATAGCATACATCTTTTTATTTGTCAACAGGTTTTTTTGGCTTTTTCCATTTTTTCTTCGGAATGCCGTGCCGCTGTTTACGCGGTGGACTTTTATATTAGCACACCGGATTCATATTTGTCAACAGCTTTTTTCTACATTTTTCCGTACATTTTTCTCATCCATTTTTCAGCATTTTTCCGCAGCTTTTCCTATTTTAATAAATACCTGTTTCACACCATATCACGTATGGCGGTGTAAGCAATCCACAGGAAGAAACGCCTCTTTAATGCTCGAGTAGTTTTCTAAAAAGATTATTAGTATATAGATATGTCAGAAAATTGCTGTCCTTTATGTATGCCGCCGCCATTTTTGCAAATATGCCCAAGTGAAAGTGATCCAGCATATCCAGCACAAGAAAAAATGCCCATGATACGGCGATGATTTCTATAGCTCCCATAACGATCCCCAATACTTTATCCGCCAAATGAATTACCGGAAGTCTGGCAATAGTCTCCGCGGAAAAAAATACCAATTTTAAAATTTTAAATCCGATCCCCAAAATAATCAGCAACAGAATGGATACAAACATAGACATTCCGTTTTCATTTAAATATGCACTTATGGTTTTACAAATAAGAACAATGGAAAATGCCGATACAAGAAAAGAAAGAAACGCTTTTAATTCTTTTACCATTCCATGCTTATATCCCACTGACATCCGCCATATAAAAGCCAGAATAATCAATATCAGTAAATAATTCATTTTTATACCCCATATCCGCTTGGGCGGACTCAAATTCAATAGTTGAAAGTGCATTTCTTTACACACTAACCTCCATGATTCCGCTCTGCGGAATCTCAAATCCGTGTGAAAAACGCCCGTTTTTGGCGTTTTTCGGCGTGAAACATAGTACTTCTAAGGCAGCCACGCTGCCTTTGCGAAATGCCCTCTGGCATGAGCGGCTAGAAGTACTTTTCACGCTACGCCCATTTGTCTGTAGACAATCGCTGCTCTGTTATCTTAATTCTATAGTCTGTAATGCATCCTGTGTAATAAGCACATAATGCGAGACGTCTTTCATCGGCACCAGTGTGTAAATCGTATCTTTAAAGCTCCCATTATATTTTTCAATGCCGTTCATATTACATACCAGACACTCTTGTTCATTATAAACTACAAAATAATCGCTGCAGAACACAATATCTTTATAATCAATGTCAAAGGTTTTGCTGAGTACCTTGTTTCCGCTTGTATTATAAATATCAATCCGATACCTGTCTTCCCCCTCTATGTCAAGAAAGACCAGTCCCACATAATTAGCATTATAATAAACGCCCTGTATTTCCTGTTCAAAAAAATTCTCTACCGCGCTGACCGGAATTTCGGAGCCCGAATAAAACATGATCCGGTTATCCGCTACCGCAAAGGCAGTAGAAGAATTCATAAAGCCTGCATAAGGTACGACGCTGTCGGCATAATCATAACCGCCGACAAAATTATCGCTCTTATTTTTACCTACTTGCCCAAAATTATAAAATGCTACTCTGGATTTGATTTCTCCGCTGTCAACATATAAATAGGATACTAACACAAGATGACCGTTTTCCGACATTGCGACTGTAAGCGGATATCCGCTGTTTTTCATTCTTGTTCTAAAACGCCCAAGCTCTTTTCCGTCCGACGCATCATAAAGGGAGATCCATGTGACTGCCGAATCATCCAAAACCGCAGTAACAACCCCATTGGCTGCTACAGCGATATTGCGTATAGGAAGATTGGTATTGATCTCACCCAAGAAACTTTGATTATTCATCACATAGATCGTCCGCCCGTTATAATCTGCAATTGCCGCCGCCTTTCCCTTTGTAGCAATGATAGGGTTCTGCATCTCGTAAGTCTGGTTCCATAGAACCGTTCCCTTCAGATCGGAGCAATTGACGCCGTCCTTACTGTATGTTAAAATTGCCCCGTCTAAATTTAGTACCGTGGTACCCGTTATCATCTCCCGGGAAACACTGTTTCTTATCTCATAATCAGTATAAATCCTGTTTTTTATCCGTACATAAAGTATAACGCTTACCGCCACTGTTAAAAGGATGACCGCTGCTGCCGCCCCAAAATACCGCATACGGTGTTCCCGTATTTTAACCTTGTAATCTTTATCTGCCGCTTTACTTTTCGCTTTACCCTCTTGACGCATAAGTTCGTTTTTTGTCCGCTGTTCTTTATATTTCATGTAGCTTCTTATATCAGACATTTATACCATCCATTCCTTCGCTGCCCGCCAAGCGCCGTTTTATGCCGTAGCTTTATTCAAAGCGATAAATTGTTGTTGATTCATAAGGTTTTTCCGGTCCGAATACTGCGCTGGGAAATGACGGTTCATTAGCGCTGTTAGGGAAAAACTGTGTTTCAAGGCAGAGTCCGCTCCGTTTTGTATAAACATGCCCGTTTTTACCCTGCTCATCGCCAATGCCGTTTCCCGCATAAAATTGAAATCCAGGCAGATCCGTATATACATACATTTTTCTGCCGCTTTCTTCTTCCTCTACCGTTGCGCAGAGCTGCTGCGACCCGTTCCAATTATCGATGACCCAATTGTGGTCGTATCCGTTCGTTAATGCCAACTGTTCAAAATCAGCTTCTATCTCTTTTCCTACTTTTTTTACCGTTCTGAAATCCATCGGCGTGCCTTCAACGTCCGCAAGCTCGCCGGTAGGAATTGCGCCTGCGACTACCGGTACATATTTTTGAGCCGTAAATTGCAGTTTATGGTTCAAAATATCGCCGTTCCCTTCTCCTCTTAAATTGAAATATGTATGATTGGTTGGATTTAAAATTGTCTTTTTATCCGATGTGATCGTATAATGGATCTTTAATTCATTGTCTTCTGTCAACGTATAGGTCACTGTATTCTTTTTATTTCCGGGAAATCCCATTACTCCGTCCTTCACATCCAGCAAAAAGATCACGCTGTCGTCCGTAGTTTCAACGTTCCATACCTGCTTATGATATCCAAGTTCGTCATGGCTGTGCAGATTATTGGGTCCGTCGTTCACTGCCAGCTTATAAGTAACCCCATCCAGTTCAAAGGCCGCATTCGAAATACGGTTTCCGTTGGGTCCGATCGTTGCCCCGAAAAAGCATCCGTTTCCAAAATATTGTTCTAATTTATCGTAACCTAATACTACATCCTCGGATTTACCGTTTTGATCCGGCACAAAAAGTCTGACCAAAATTGCGCCGTAATTCATAACTACGGCTTTCATTCCGTTTTTATTTTCCAATGTATACAAATATACTTCTTTTCCGTCCTTCGTTGTTCCGAATAATTGTTTTTCTCCTACCATATCTTTCCTCGTTTCTGCGCGGTTGTCTTCTCCTATAAGTTTGCGGATACCGCGCAGACGCAAACTTGTAAGTAAATTATCTGATTTTCTGTCTTCCCAGCGCCATTTATGGCGGCGCTGGCCGCCTGACCTGCGTCATAACTCTACCCGTCCCTCCAGTGCCCGCAGCAGAGTCACTTCATCAATGTATTCCAAATCTCCTCCCACCGGTACGCCGCTCGCGATCCTTGTTACTTTCACTCCGGTTGGTTTGATCAGTTTGCTGATATACATTGCCGTTGTTTCTCCTTCCAAACTGGAATTGGTGGCAATGATCACTTCCTCTATGTCTCCTTCTAACCTGTGCATCAGTTCTTTTAATTTAATATCGTTCGGTCCGATTCCCAGCATGGGCGAGATCGCACCATGAAGCACATGATACACTCCCTCATATTTTCCGGTTCTTTCATAAGCCGTCATATCTCTTGTGTTTTCGACTACCATGATCAAACCGTGATTCCGTTTTTGGTTTGCACAGACCGGACATATTTCTTTGTCCGTCAGAGTATAGCATTCCTTACAGTTCTTTACATTCGCCTTTGCATCTACAATGGCCGCCGCAAGCTTATTGACCCGGTCCTGCGGCATATTAATAAGATGAAAGGCAAGCCTTTGCGCCGACTTGGAACCTATTCCCGGAAGCGCCGCCAATTCTTCTATCAACCGGTTTATATGCCCACTGTATAATTCCATTAGAACGGAAAGCCTCCTCCTAAACCTAATCCTCCTGCCATCTTATTCATGATCTCCGCATTTGCTTCCTCTGCTAAACGGAGCGCCTCATTTGTGGCCGCCATGATCAGATCCTCCAGCATCTCAACATCATCGGGATCTACGACCTCCTCCGCAAGTTTCACTTTCGTAACTTCTTTTTTACCGGTAACAGTCACCTCAACCGCGCCGCCTCCTGCTTTGGCAGAAAACTCCTTCTCTTCCAATTCTTTTTGGTTTTCTTCCATCTGGCGCTGCATCCTCTGTGCCTGTTTCATAAGATTGTTCATGTTCCCCGGCATTCCTCCGCCCGGAAATCCTCCGCGTTTTGCCATTGTTATCCTCCATTTCTGCTTTTATATTTTTCGCTATGGCTATTCTTCTTCCTCAATCTCCATATGGATGATCTGGGACAGATCGACATAATTTTCCTCAAACTCTTTCGTACCCCCCACGCTCTGCAGGGTTACCTCTACTTCTTTTTCAATGGACTGTGAAATAATCTGCTCTAATAATTGTTTGTTTTCCGGCTGCTTACTCAGATAGTCCATGGCTATCCCGTCCTCCAAAACAAGCATTAGCTTATTATCTCCGCCAAGGCTCAGGCGCGCCCCCTTTATATAGGTTTTTAAAGGCTGGGGACAGGCGGCTATGATCCCTCCCCATCGGTTCACGATCTGCTGGACCTCTTCCGGTACCGCCTTGGGAAGAGACGGCCGCTCCTTTTGCAGTACCGGTTCCTGCCCGACCGCGTCTCTGGGCGCCGGAACGGCAACGGCTATTCCTCTTTCTAATTTTTCTTCGATCCCACAGATGCGGTCTAAAAGAGAATCCTTCGTCGTTTCCATTTCCGGTTTACACAGTTTGATCAACGCTATCTCGGTAAGTATGCGTTTATTGGCGGAATATTTCAACTGCCCCGACAATTCCGAAAAAATCCGGATATAGCGCATAATGATCTCCATTTCCGTCATTTCGGCTTCTTCTTTTATTCTTTCCAGATTTTCACTGGACATATCTACCACATCTTCTATATGGTCCGACGTTTTGGCCAAAAGCAGATTTCTAAGATACCATGTGAAATCCGTAACAAACTGTGTCAGCTCGCGCCCTTGTATGATCACTTCCTCCAGTAATTCAATGCAGCCTTTTACGTCCCTGTCCAGAACGTTTCTAAGAAGGCGGCTGAATACGCCAACGTCTACAGCTCCCAACACTTCCAGCACTTTATCGTAAGTAAGCTGCTGGCCGAAATGAAAAGCAATACATTGATCAAGCAGGCTTAAGGCATCACGCAAAGAACCATCCGCCGCTTTTGCCACATAGCGGATGGCCTTTTCTTCAACTGAAACCTGCTCTGACTCCATCAGCTCTTTGAGCCGGTCTGCAATCGTATCTACCGTAATCCTTTTAAAATCATAGCGCTGACATCTGGATAATATCGTAATCGGTATCTTATGCGTCTCTGTCGTCGCCAATATAAATATAACATAAGAAGGCGGTTCTTCCAATGTTTTTAACAAAGCGTTAAAGGCGCCTATAGAAAGCATATGAACTTCATCAATGATATAAACTTTAAATTTACCTTCTGCCGGAGAATAGGAAACCTCATCCACAATCTCCCTTATATTATCCACACTGTTATTGGACGCCGCGTCGATCTCTATGACATTCATACTGGCGCCCGCCGCGATCGCCCTGCAGGTAGGGCATTCCCCACAGGGACTGCCCTCAGAAGGGTTTTCACAATTTACCGCTTTTGCAAAAATCTTTGCTATTGTCGTCTTTCCGGTACCCCTCGTACCGCAAAATAAATATGCATGTCCGATACGGTCAGCCTTTATTTGGTTTTTTAATGTTGTAACGATATGCTCCTGTCCTTTTACATCCTCAAAATGATCGGGACGAAATTTCCGGTAAAGGGCTGTATAAGACATAATCCTTCCTCATTTCCTTTAGTCGCCAAAACTGATGCCTAACATTTTTGCTTCTTTCACAATGGTGGCGTCCGGAGCAACCATTTTCAGTTTGCCCGCTACTTCTTCCAAAGGTACTTTTACGATCTCACGGTTGCGGTATCCGACCATAAATCCATATTCGCCTTTTAAGATCATCTTTCCTGCTTCCGAACCAAGCCTGCTTGCAAATACACGATCGTACGGACACGGACTGCCGCCCCTCTGGGTATGTCCCGGCACCGTTACCCTTACTTCCTGTCCGGTTTTTTTCTGGATCTGAGCCGCAATCTCATAGGAAACGGACGGATACGGCGTATTTTTTAACTTTTCTTTATATTCTTTCTTGGAAAGCTTTGCATCCTGCTTGGATATCGCACCTTCTGCAACTGCAAGGATCGTAAAGCGGCTGCCTCTCTTCTGTCTGGTCTCTATCGCCTCTACCACTTTATCTATGTCATATGGTATTTCAGGAATCAAAATAATGTCGGCTCCTCCGGCCATACCTGCATTCAACGTAAGCCATCCTACTTTATGCCCCATCACTTCTACAATAAACACACGTCCGTGGGAAGCTGCCGTGGTATGGATACAGTCGATCGCATCCGTAGCAATATCTATGGCGCTTTGGAAACCGAAGGTCATGTCCGTTCCCCACAAATCGTTATCAATCGTCTTAGGCAGGGTAACTACGTTCAAGCCTTCCTGACGGAGCAGATTCGCCGTCTTGTGCGTACCGTTTCCGCCAAGGATCACGAGACAATCCAGTTTCAGCTTATAGTAGTTCTGCTTCATGGCTTCTACTTTATCCAAACCGTTTTCATCCGGTTCCCTTATCAATTTAAACGGCGTCCTGCTTGTTCCGAGGATCGTTCCGCCTTTCGTAAGAATACCCGAAAAGTCCGCTCCGGTAAGCATACGGAAGTCACTGTAGATCAAACCTCTGTATCCGTCTAAAAATCCGTAAATCTCTACATCCTCCTTACTGTAAGAAAGACATTTTACCACCCCGCGCATCGCCGCATTCAAAGCCTGACAGTCTCCGCCGCTCGTCAGCATACCTATTCTCTTCATTTGATTCCCTCCTTAAACAATTCTTTCCCGATATGGATCTAAACTATATCAAATAAATTATAGTATAATTTCAAGATTATCACAAGATTTAGTTGACGAGAATCCTTTCACACATTATAATTATTTCTCGTAGCAGATCTTTTTACAATCTGCATACCTATGTTATCATTATATTCACAATAAGGAGTCGTATCGAAGCGGTCATAACGGGGCGCACTCGAAATGCGTTTGCCCTCCGGGGCACGAGGGTTCGAATCCCTCCGACTCCGCTGAAAAAGGCTGTGTACAAAATTGTACGCAGCCTTTTCCATTTATCCTTTTTGCATTCTTTCATTAATGCTCTACGTTCAATACTTCCGCAAGCCGTCCCACATCGGTCTGCACGTTCTCCATGAAGTTCAAAACAGTCTCCACTCCCGCTGCCTGCTCCTGTGTGGAAGCGCTGATATCCGTCGTGCTCTGTACGGATTGCTGTGAAATACTTTCTACTCTGTCCATTGCATTCAACAGACGATCCTTGATCTCGATGATATTGACCAATTCATTTTTCAAAGTATCGGTAACGGCAATGACCTCTTCTGAAGAGTGCAGCATTGTAGCAAAAATATCTACCGTATCGTCCAATTTTTCTTTTGACTCATTCACGATCACATTGTTATCGTCGATCACTCTGTTGACCTCTGTTACCGTAGCGATAATATCTTTTAAGATCGCATCGATCTTCTGTGTCGCCGTAGCCGATTCTCCGGACAGTTCATTGATCTCGTCCGCTACAACGGCAAAACCTTTTCCCGCTTCTCCCGCTCTGGCTGCTTCAATTGCCGCATTCAGGGCAAGCAGGTTGGTCTGCTTCGCAATCTGGCTGATACTTTCTATGATCTCGCCGATAGAGCTGGATTTCTGCGCCAAGGAACCGACGCCTTCCGACGCTACCTGCGTCGCTTTGATATTTTCGCTGAATTTCTTTGAAAGTTCCGTGATGGCCTTGATTCCTTCGTCATTCTTTTCTTTTAACTGCTTGATATTATCTACCGTCTCGTTGACCCGTTCCTCGGAATTTTCGATTTTCTCATTCAAATCATTAAAAATATCAATGCTTCCCCTAACCTGTTCAATCTGCTGATTTACACTGTCAGAGATTTCTTCTGTAGAAGCCGCAATTTCCGTGGTACTCTGTTCAAAATCATGCAGCGCGTCATAAATTTTCTCAGAAGACTGCTGAAGGCCTTCGAAAGCGCCCCTGACGTTGGAAAGAAGCCCTTCCATTTCCTGCTCTTTTTTCTCTACGTTCAAAAACAGCTCGCGGGCACGCATGACAATGATCACTGCAACAAGCACGGCCAATATGTATACCATCCATATAAAGATCCAGATGGAAATAGAATACATGGCAAGATACATATGAGGGAAAACAATCATAGCAGCCACATTGGGAATGATCGTAGCCGCCGCGCACACTTTGATCATGGACAAATCATAATACGGTACCGATAAGAACAATACTAAAAAATACGCCTCTGCCATCGCACCGAACACAGCCGGATTCCCCAATACAATGGTCACAGCCCCTAATACGGGCAGCACGGAAATGTACAGATATTTCGCATATTTCCCCAACGCTTTTTCAAAGATTTTGATCAGAACGCTGGCGCCTACCATAGTAAGGGCAATACTGTCCTTTATCGTTCCCCCGTTAAATAAAAGCACATAAATCACTGCGACAACCGGTATGACTGCCAAAAACACAAACATGATCAGATTCATCCGCTTCTCTTCGTTTTTCAAAATTTCCAATTCCATATAAAACCCCCTTACCTCATTTTGTTTCTTTTGTTTTTTATAAATTATGGTGCTGCTTTTTATTACCAATTACACAAGTCCGCCCCCGCTTTAACGGGCGTGCAAATCAAAATCAGAAACGTTGATCCGTATCGCTATTTTGATCCTTTAATATGAAACAGATCCATCAGGTTTTTCAGTAATCCCGCCTGCGCGCTAAGCTCCTCGCTGGTAGCGGCGCTTTCCTGCGCCGTAGCGGAATTGGTCTGCACTACTACGGAAATCTGGCTGATCTGCTCCCTCACCTGCGCGATCTCTTCTGCCTGCGACAGAGCCGCTTCGGCAATCTGATTGGTGGTTTTCATGACTTCATCGGCTCCCGCCACGACAGACGCCAACTGCTCCGCCGTTTCGTTTGCGATCCTTGTTCCCTGCTCCACAGCCTCAGCGGAACGTTCAATCAAAGCCGTTGTGGATTTAGACGCTTCTGCGCTCTTCCCCGCCAGTTCACGCACTTCTTCCGCTACCACTGCAAATCCCTTGCCCGCTTCGCCTGCCCGGGCCGCTTCAACCGTTGCGTTCAACGCAAGAATATTGGTCTGGGACGCAATATTTTCAATTGTTTTAATGATCTTCCCAATTTCGTTGGAACTACTGTTGATTGCCTCCATTGCCTCTATCATTTCCTGCATCTTTTGATTGCTTTCCGTGATCTGTCCGCCGACAGCGACAACCTTCTCGCTGGCCTGTTTTGCGTTCTGCGCAGTCTTGTCAACCTGACTGGAGATGCCATGCATATTTTCATCCAGTTGCTCTACGGCGCTGGCCTGCTCTACGGCTCCCTGACTCAATGCCTGCGCGCCTACCGCCATCTGGTTGGAACCGTTGGAAACGCAGTCCGTACTTTCCATGATCTGCGTCATGGTACCGTTCAGCTTCTTTAAAATGTCATCCAAAGAATTTTTGATGGAAATAAAGTCTCCCACATATTCCTGTTTGGTATCCAGCGTCAGATCGCCCGCCGCGATAGCCTCCAATATCGTGGAAATCTCTCCTATGTACCCCTTCAGACGGCGGATCGTACTTTCAAAGATCCTCGCCAGCACACCGACTTCATCATTGGAACGAATATCCAGCTTTATTTCTTTTCCCCGTTCAATCCCAAGATCTCCCTGTTCCATAGTAATGGCAACCTGAGTCAGTTTCGCAAGCGGCCTTGAAACAGCTGTCCCGATAAAAAGCGCTACCAATATCACGCCGATCAAAACAAAAACACCGCCCATCGCGCAGGATACCATGACCGCACGATTGATCTCTTCCGTCTCTTCCGCAAGAGATACGCCGGCAAAAATCAGTCCGTCTACTTTACCGTTCTCATCCTTCGTCGGAACATAAGAGCAGAGATGATCTACTCCTAAAATCTGAGCCTCTCCCACATAGGCTTCTCCTTTTTCGAGTACGATCGCCGCCAGATCGTCAGACAGCTTTGTTCCTACAACACGCTGACCGTCCTGCAGGATCGTTGTGTAAGCTCTCACATTTCCGTCAAAAATAGTGAGTTCACAGTCAAGTTCCGCTTTCAGGTCATCCAATAATTGTGTCTTGTCCTCCGGTCCCGAATAGTTCCGCAGTTCATATGCCAGTATATCCGTACCGTTCACACAATCCGCTTTCAGCATATTCATGGAAAGCTTGTAAAACATAGAAATACATTGTGCCACTACTACGGTCATGCTGACTATGAGCAGCACGACTACTAATAAACTTACCCTGCGTCCCAGATGTCCTGTTCTTTTTTTCTTCATTTCATTCACTCCTGTAATATTTAAGAAAATGCTAATATAATAATTTTATTTAATAACTATATAAATTGCAAGCATAAGTTACAAAAGATACCAAATTATTAACTGTTTATTCTCGAATAAGACAAAAAGGATCCGGGACATTCCGTCCCGGATCCTAAATTTTGGAAAACTGCTTAAAGCATTCCGTCTTTTAATACATTATGATCCCGCAATACCTTTTCTATCACGGTTCCTTTTACTACATGAAGTATCGGTTTTTTCAACGCGTTCAACGGTCCCGGCAGCTCGATCTCAAGAGGGGATTTCCCATCCATAAGTTTTACGCTGCTGTCTAACAATTCCCGGATATCATAGACGCTGCCCCAGACTTCCGGCACGCCTCTGTCCACGCCCAGCAGTCCGTATACCGCCTCCATGGCCGTCCTCACCGAATATTCGGTAGTAAATACCGTATCTCTCGGTGTTTCCGCAAATTGTCCCAGAAAAGCAAAATTTACGCAGCCGTCCGGGATCACGTCCGGGCGGTCACCTTTGGTTCTCGGCATAAAGAAAGCGGTAATATAAGGCATCATGGTTGGAACGCAAACCGCGCTGTTCTCAGCGAGTTCAGGGATCTCCTCTACCGGAACTCCTAAATGATACAGCCATTCCTCCGTAATCTCTTTGCCGGTGCATTCTCTCATGGATTTCTTTACAAAGTCACCCGGAACATCCGTAAATAATCCGTATACCCAGACACACACTTTATCTTTATCCTGCTCTTTAAACTGTCCCTGTCTGTTGATCGTCCAGCTCATCAGCCAGCTTGAATCCTTGCAGCTTACAATGCCTCCCGTTACTACCTTGCCGCTCTTCGGGTCACGTTTACAAATATTTTTGATATAAGGCAGGATCTTGTCGTCTAATGTGGTCACCGTAGCCGATTCCCAGTTTGTCTTTGTAATATCGGAACAGAACTTCTCCGGATGTCCGAAAGAAGGATCCTGCTTTGCAATATTTCTCCACAGACTCCAGCATCCGCTGGTCCTTACCTCCGCGTCGCCGTTAGGAGCATGATTTTGATCCCCGTATACCGTCCCTTCCGTACAGCTTCCGTTGGTAACAAATACAAGGTCGTTTTCCGTGAGCATAATACCTTTTTCTACGCCTTTTACCTTACATTCGATGGCCTTTGCAATCTTTTTGCCATGATCGAACTCAAAAATGACATTGGTCACTTCCGTATTGAACTGGAAGTCGACGCCCGCCGCCTCTAAGTATTTCTGCATCGGCAGGATCAATGATTCATATTGATTGTACTTCGTAAATTTTAAGGCGCTGAAATCCGGCAGTCCTGCAATATGATGGATGAATCTTTGGAAATAAAGCTTCATTTCCAAGGCGCTGTGCCAGTTCTCAAAAGCGAACATGGTTCTCCAATACAGCCAGAAAGTAGAATCAAACACTTCCTCGTCAAACACATCCTCAATGGTCTTATCATATAGATCCTCATCTTTTGTCATGAACAGTTTCATGATCTCCATACAGCCTTTTTGGCTGAGGTTAAATTTGCCGTCCGTATGGGCGTCTTTTCCGCACTCAACCGTCGCGCGGCAAAGGGAATAATTGGGATCTTCTTTATTCAGCCAGTAGTATTCATCTAATACGGATACGCCGGGAGTTTCTATGGATGGAATACTGCGGAACAGATCCCACAGGCATTCAAAATGATTTTCCATCTCACGTCCGCCGCGCATCACATATCCTCTCGTCGCATCATAGATCCCGTCGCAGGCTCCGCCCGCAATATCCATCGCTTCTAAAATATGAATGTGGGATCCGGGCATCTGTCCGTCCCTCACCAAAAAACAGGCTGCTGCCAGAGAAGCAAGTCCGCTGCCTACGAGATAAGCGTTTTTCTCCTCTACCCCCTCCGGTTTTTTCGGTCTTGCAAAAGCTTCATAATTCCCGTTCGAGTAATAGATCCCTTTACTGTTTTTTTCGTTTTTACCAATTTCCGTATTACGGTACTCTTGTCTTTCATAGGCATTCTCCGCCGCTTTTTTTGCCTTTTGCTCCGCTTTCTTACGGTTTTTAACGGCAACTGCCGCCACTCCTGCCCCTGCCGCTATGGCCACTCCGATACCTACGCTTTTTTTCTTTGCCATGTTTATTTTCATTCCTTTCTCTTTGTCTGAATCGTTTACGTTCTTATCATAGCCTTCCCAAATTTTTGTTTCCATTTACAAAATAAGCGAAATGATAAAAAATTTATCATCCCGCTCATCTTGATAAAATCTCAATGTATCTTCACCCATTCAAAATTATGGATAGAATTTGTAATATTTCCATGAAGCGTAATGCTCATCCGCCTTACGATCTCTTTATAGTCCTCTTTCATGCCCCGGTCGATCCATCCCAATATGATCCCTACGAAACCATATTTATAAAATTCTGCAATAAACGCCTTGTCCGCCTCGGCTAATTCGACTTTGACGCACTTTTCCTCCACCACGTTAACGATCAGCTCATATGTAAGCTTATATAAATAATTTTCGATCTTTTCTCTGCTGATGGAACGATACACATTGAGTATAAAAGTTTTGTTTTCTAAAACCGCCTCAAAGATCTGCTGCATTCCTTCCTGCCATGTATCATACGTTTTTTTATCCTGAAGCGCTTTTTTTCCGTCCTCGATGCATACCCATTCGACCAGATCGTAAATATCTTTAAAATGGTAATAAAACGCCATCCGGCTGATCCCGCAGTCTGTCGTCAGATCGTTGATTGTAACTTTATCTACCGGCTTATGAAGCAGCAGCTTTTTCAGCGACTCTCCAAGCGCCTGTTTGGTTGTATTAGGCATAATACAACACGCCTCCTGTCTTAACTGGTTTCCTACGGTCTTAGTCCCATACCGCCTTCTAACGTAAGGGTTTCACCCGTCATATATTTAAAATCAGGAGATGCAAGCTGTACGCATACCCGTCCGATTTCTAACTCCGAGTCGCCGTAATGTCCTGCCGGCGGCATTTTCACGTTTGCCTTAAACGCATCGGGATATGCCTGTTCGAACTGCTCGAGCTGTGCCGTCCATGCCAGCGGACAGATAATGTTCACATTGATCCCATCCTTTGCCCACTCGGTAGCGGCTACACGGGTCAGCCCCCGGATTCCTTCCTTTGCCGCCGCATAAGCGCACTGTCCGAAATTACCGAAAAGCCCTGCGCCGGATGCAAAATTGATCACCGAGCCTTTGGATTTGGCCAAATGCGGATAACATGCTTTCATATAATAAAACGTGGCGTACAATCCGGAATATAACGCAAGGTCAAACTGCTCCGTCGTATGCTCCGCGAGAGGCACGCCCGATGCGGATGCCTGCGCATTATTGATCAAAACGTCGATCCCCCCAAAAGTATCCACTGTCTGTTTCACAACGTTGGCAACCACCGCTTCATTATCCGCTCCTGCATTTACGTCAGCCTGCATGATCAATACTTTAATGTTATACAGACGTTCCAGTTCTTCTTTTGCATCTTCCAATTTTTTAACATTTCGTCCCGTGATCACCAGATTCGCGCCTTCTTTCGCATATGCAGCCGCAATTCCGTAACCGATAGAGCCGCATCTTCCGTCGCTCAGTACCGCCCTTCCCGCGCCGGTGATAATCGCCGTTTTTCCTTCCAAAAATCCCATAACGGTAAACCTCCTTCTACCATACATAAGTTTTATTCCCCGCCGGTATTTTTCCGGCTAAAGAACAATTCTATTATACCCCAATATCTTCCGTTTGAGTAGTCATACCTTCAGAAACTTCCCGCCCTAATTTTAGCCGTCAATTTTAACGGCCGCCGCACCTCTAACTGTATGCAGACTGTAACTGTTACCGCCTTTCTTTCATAATGTAACAGTATCAGGTAAGATTCAAAGTGGATCCTGCTTTCAAAATAAAAAAGGAGAACTTGGATTTATGGCAATAGGATATTTGATAATGCAGGCACGCACGGCTCATGACGCCGTACCGTTAGCCGACGTACATGTCCAAATACTTGACGACATGGAAAATGTTATCTATGAATTAACAACAGACGAAAACGGAGAAACGCAGTCCGTCCCCTTAGAAACATTAGATAAAAGTTTTTCGAAAAATCAATATTTTTCCGGAACTCCTTATGTAAGCTATCATGTTACGGCGAAAAAGGCAGGTTTCCATTCCCTTTCCGTTCGGGATATTCCGATCTTCGACGGAGAAACCGCCATTTTACCGCTTTCCCTCGTCCCCCTGCAGGAAAGGCAGACTGCCCCGGTGCAGACGGAAATTTCTGTCGGAAAACCGGCCGTCGCCATGCAGGTTCCGCGTAATCAGGAAGGTACGCTTGCCGCTCCCTATGTGCTGCGTCAAGTCGTGATCCCTAATCCGATCACGGTACATCTGGGTTCTCCAAACGCATCCGCCTCTAATGTACAGGTATCTTTTCCCGATTATGTAAAAAATGTCGCCAGCAGCGAAATTTATCCCACATGGCCTGATACGGCTCTGCGGGCAAATATTTACGCCATCATCACTTTTGCGCTTAACAGGATCTACACCGAATGGTATCGAAGCCGGGGATATTATTTTGACATTACGAACAGCCCGGCATACGACCAGTACTTCGTATATGGCCGGCCTATCTATGACTCCATCAGCCGGATCGTCGACGAGGTCTTCAATGAATATGTAAGAAGACAGGGACAGGATGCTCCTTACTTTACTTCTTTCTGTAATGGCACTACGGTCACCTGCCAGGGAATGTCCCAGTGGGGAACCGTCACCCTGTCCAATCAGGGATTTACCCCTTTGCAGATTTTGCGTTCCTATTATCCCAACGACATAGAGATTGCGGAAACCAACATCATTACCGGCGTCATTTCCTCTTATCCGGGAACGGCGCTTAAAACAGGCAGTACCGGACTGGATGTACAGACGATACAGACTTACTTGAACCGTATCCGCCGGAACTATCCCGCTATTCCTTCCATCACGGATCAATCCGGCGTCTTCGGGGATTCCACCAAAGCCGCGGTGACAAAATTTCAAAGCATCTTCAATCTGACACCCGACGGAATCGTAGGAAAGTCCACATGGTATAAAATTTCCAGCCTCTATACTGCCGTAACCAGACTGGCAGAGTTAGACAGCGAGGGAAATTCTCTTGGGATAGGAACGGTACCGCCTTCTTCCACGCTTAGGCAGGGTTCCCGCGGGCAGGATGTGATCACTCTGCAATACCTTTTGGATGTGATCTCCGAATATTATCCCGGCATCCCAAGCGTTACACAGGACGGTATTTTCGGTCCGGGCACGAAACAGGCGGTCATCGCTTTCCAGCAGGAAATGCAGCTTTCACCCGACGGCATTGTAGGCGCACGCACCTGGAACGCGCTGTACAATACTTATCAGGGTATCGGAGACAACATTCCTTCCGTGAAACCGGAAAACGGCGTGATCGAATATATTGTTCAGGCAGGAGACACGCTTTGGCTGCTCGCCCAAAGATACCGTACTACCGTAGACGCGATCAAAAATTTAAACGGACTGACGAGCAACCTTTTGAACATAGGGCAAATTTTGAAAATACCCGTTTCTCAGGTTTCTCCTTATTTTGAATATACTGTCAAAAGCGGAGATACCCTTTGGATACTGGCAAGACGCTTTGGCACTACCGTAGACGAAATTAGAAAATTAAACGGTCTGACGAGCGATCTGCTGAATATCGGGCAAGTACTCCGGATCCCGGGCTAACGCGCCGGCCGTTTATAAAAATATGTCTGGCGTGAAGGCATCCGTATTGAAGATTTCCTATATCGGTATTGCCAGCAGCGCCGAAAACCGGAAAAAATATACTGGGCAGGAACCACCCAGCCTGCCCGGTATAAGTATCCGGTTCTTTATCAAATACAGCCTCCACCCATAGATCAGATGCACTCTTTTTTCTTCTTATGAAAATGAACAAGTCCGGTCCTGTTTAAAGTCAGCATAAGGGCCGGTATGAATATGAGCTGGAAAATGATCCCCGGTACGGCGTTCAAAAACGCGCCGGCCATAAACATCTTCCATGTAAATGCATTTCCCATCAACCCCAGCATTGCCACACGGACAAGCCCCCAGATCAGCCGTCCCCCGATCATGGCAATGATCAAAGAACGATATAACGACACGATGCACTTCCACTTAGAGCGGTTATACAAAAAACCGATAATGGTCCCATAAGATGCAAGCTCAAAGGACATGGCGATCCCGTTGGGCATAGGCGGCATCCCAAAAAGCGCATAACGGAGCAGCGGCAGGATAAAGCCTATGATACCGCCGTACTGCCATCCACAGATCAGCCCGCAGACAAGTACCGGCAAATGCATCGGCAGCAGCATGTTTCCTATTTGAGGAATCTGCCCCGTAATAAATGGTAAAACAATGCCTACTGCCATAAGCATTGCTGATATTACAAGATTCTGAATGTATTTTTTTCCTGATGTCCGTTCCATATTTCCCTCATTTCTGTACGACATTGACTTTACTTTTATTGAAGCCATTTTTATTGAAGCTTTTCCTGCATTCTGTATGCAGCCTCAAAACATAGCGCTGGTATCCACTACAAAATGACTGTTCTTTTCGATGTCAAAACTTTGCAAATATTCTTCCTCCATGGGAATCCACTGCTCCTCAAACATCAAAAATCCGAATCCTTCCCTTATTTTCAGCCGCTCCCGCTGCTTTTCTTTTGAACAGGTAAGGAAGATCCTTCTGTCATAGTTTGGCGTTAATAACGGATGATGGGAATAACTACCCTCCACAACCGTCAGTCTTTGACGATGCAGCTTCACGCCCTCTCCCATCCTGTTGGTTTTACAGTGAAACGGACGATACTCTGCCGTGCAGCCTGCTCTGACGGGAAGAAGCACTTCCGTAAGAAACCGTTCCAGATCCATATTGCCTCCCGGTACCTCTTTCCAGTCCTCCCGTCTTTTCTCAAAAGGCAGATAAAAATCATCCATATGGCAGATATTACACGGGAACAGCGTTCCGATCCAATCCGCCAGATATGTTTTACCGCTGCCGCATCTCCCGTCGATAGCGATGATCACCGGGGATTCCATCTCCATAAGCCCTTGCAGATCTGACAGGATACGGGAATAATCCCCGTATCCCGCTATTGTTTCTCCCGCCCTGTCTTTTATCCGGCTTCTTAGCTGATCCTGCATGAAAAGCACCTCGCTGCCAATGATACATTTTTGATTTCTTTGCCGATACGGCAATCCCGGCCGATAAGCTACTCGCTGCCTGCGCTCTGCGGCAGCTTCAAAATTTCTTTTAAAAGTTCCAGTAGTTTCGGGACGTCGATCGGTTTTGCAATATGTCCGTTCATTCCTGCGTCCATCGCTGCTTTCTTATCCTCGTCAAATGCGTTCGCAGTCATGGCAATGATCGGGATTCCTGCAATTTCAATATTATCCAGCGCCCTGATCTGTCTGGTGGCCTCATACCCGTTCATAATTGGCATTTGTATGTCCATAAGGACCAGATCATACTGTCCTGCTTTCGCTGACTTTAACTTCTCTACCGCAACGGCGCCGTCATCGGCCACATCCACCAAAAATCCTGCCGCCTTCAGTATCTCCATGGCGATCTCCTGATTTAGTTCGTTATCCTCGACCAGAAAAATCTTTTTACCTTCAAAAGATATTTCTTCTGCGGCAGTATCCCCTGTGTCCTGTATCGTAAACGGCGACTCTAATATCTCCCTAAGCTCCGATAAAAAGATCGGTTTGGAACAAAACGCCGTAACGCCCGCCTCCCGTGCCTCCGCTTCAATGTCCGACCAGTCATAAGCCGTTAAGATAATGATTGGCTTCTCCTCTCCGATGATTCCTCTGATCCTTCTTACCACTTCAATGCCGTTCATGTCCGGCATAAGCCAGTCTATAATATATGCCGCGTATTCGTCGCTCTGCTCTACTGCAAGTTGGGCCCGGAGCACCGCCTCTTTACCGGAAGTAGTCCAGTCCGGCCTCATCCCGATGGTAGAAAGCATCTTGGTAACGCTGGAACAGGTGTTGAAATCATCGTCCGCCACAAGCGCCCTGAGTCCGCTCAGCTCCGGAATGACCTCCTGCCGTTCCGGTCCGGTACAAGTCCTGAACCGTAAGGACACGGTAAAAGTAGTCCCTTTCCCTTCTTCACTGACAACGGCGATCGTACCGCCCATCATATCTACGATATTTTTTGTAATCGCCATACCAAGCCCGGTTCCCTGAATACCGCTGACCGTACTTGTTCTCTCCCGTTCAAAAGGTTCAAATACATGCTCCAAAAATTCTTTGCTCATTCCGATTCCGGTATCTTTTATCTGGAATTCATAAGCTGCATATCCTTCCGGCGCATTCTCTTTCTGCATGATACGGACGCTGACGATACCGCCCGGCTTTGTGAATTTCATGGCGTTACTCAAAAGGTTCAGCAGCACCTGATTCAGTCTGAGTTTATCGCATAATACATGTTCGTTGATCACGTCTGCGGTATCGATAAAAAACTCCAATTGTTTCGAAGTAATATCCGCCTGCACGATCGTCTTCAGGTCATGCATGATTTCCGGCAGGGAAGTCTCCTTCTCTTCGATCTTTACCTTTCCGCTTTCAATGCGGCTCATATCCAAAACATCATTGATCAGACTGAGTAAATGATTACTGGAAGTCGTGATCTTTGCAAGATAATCCTGAACTTGTTCCCTATTATCAATATGCGCCGCGGCAAGAGACGTAAATCCTATGATGGCATTCATAGGGGTGCGGATATCATGGGACATATTGTTAAGGAAGGTGGTCTTAGCCCGGTTGGCATGCTGCGCCGCCGCCAAAGCGTCCTGAAGATCCATCTTCTGCCGCTCTAACTGTGCCGCCATCTTTTTCTCGTCGTCAATATCAACAAATAATCCTACAAAAGTGATCGGCGAACCGTCCTCCCGTCTGGAAAGCCTGCCTGCGGAATGGAACCATCTCCATCCGGCATGTTTCGTATAAAGGCGGTATTCCACATTAAACGTTTTTTCACCGGTGTAGTCTTTTACAGTATCCCAGTATTCATTAATAACATTTTCTTTATCTTCTTCATGCAAAAGATTGGTCCAGGATTCTAATCGATTGGGAAACTCTTCTTCCTCTCCATATCCCAGCATATTACGAAAGACATCCGTCCATGTACATGCGGTCATCTCCGCTTTCTCGTTGAACTCCATGCTCCAATGTCCGGAACCCATTGCCGCCTGAATATTTGCCATCGCTGTCTGTTCCCGCTCGATCTGGGCATAAGCCGCCCTGATCCGGTTTCCGTCCGCCTTTTCCTGCTCCAAAAGAATCCTTGCATTCTTTTTAGACTGGCTGATCAGCGCTACGAACACTACAAGCATGACCGCTACCGTAATGACGATCTGTATGATGCCCCGGCTCATCATGCCGCTGCTGATGGAGCTGATCTGATCGCTGATCACGTTATCCTGAATCAGGATCGTCAGCATCCAGTTAGTACCTTCCACCGGAATATAGCACAAATCTTCCCTGCTTCCCTGATAACGAAAAGAAATCTGTCCGGACCTGCCGTTTGCAAAATCATCCTCTAATTGCTCAAAAGTATACCCGTCCTTTATATCTGCGCTTTTCAACGCCGACAAAAGATTTCCGCACGCGTTAAAACACCCGAACTCATCATTGGTCAGGCTCTCGCCGTTACGATGATATAGATTGCAATACGTTTCGTTATAGTTGGTCTGGAGTGTCAAAGAGCTTAGCATTTCATCAATATTGATCTGCATAAAGCATACTTTGATCTGGGATCCCTGAAAGAAAATATCTTCCACAGGAATCGCAAGCACCACTTGTTTTTTCGCACCGTAAAGGTTCAACGTGTTGATTACAGGCTGGGTCAGTTCTTCCGAAAGAAAAGCATATCGGCTCAACCCTGAGGACGTGCTGTGTTCCGTATAAACGATTCCCTGCTCGTCTACCAAGGCAAATCTATCCATCCCGTAAAGCTTTTTGATCTTACCGAGAAAACTGCGCAAAGCCTCTTGTGAAGCCAAATCGGAAGGTTCCAATATATCAAGGGCATTTTCCATATATACAAAATTGTTTTTCAGTTCTTCCGAAACCACCTGCGCCCTTCGCCCGGCCAATTCCTCCAGATAAAATTCGCTGACTCTGGCTACTGCCTGACTCGTACCGTTTCTTGCACTGCCGGATACCCAGATTGTGGTAAGAAGAAGAATAACCGCAATGACGATCCCTCCCCATATGCCCGAAGCGATCGTTTGTTTTCTCTGTTCTTGATTCATTCCGTTATTTTGCTGCTGTGATTGATCCATTTTCCGTTACCGTCAACGCTAATCGATTTCACCATACAGTGTGCGGAGCATCGCTGCGGCACCATCCTGATAAATGATTGTCGTTGTTTCCTCCGTTTTCTCCGGATAAGCCTCTCCCGGGAGCTGCCCGTCCGCAATCTTAATAGCCACCTGAACAGTATCAAAGCCGATGGAATAGCAGTCTTGAACCCCTAATGCGTAAATAATCCCGTCTCTTAAATACTGTAACGCCTCCTGATCATGATCCATCCCTACGATCACGACTTCTTCTTCCCTTCCCGCCTCAATGACAGCTCTTGCCGCCCCGACGGGATTGCTCATATTACAGCATATGATCCCGGAAAGATCCTGATGCCGGGCTAAAAAATCCTTTGTAAATTCATATGCCTTTTCAACAATATCTTCATCATATTCGATCTCAACGATCTCCATGTCCGGATACTTTGAAATCACATCCTGCGCGCCCTGCGCTCTGTCCTCATGACACGGCGCGCCCTGTGTTCCTACCAGAATAGCGACCTTTCCGGAAAATCCAAGCTTTTTACACAACGCTTCCGTAAGGTTAACGCCATCTTCATAATTATGGGTATTGCCTACATAAGCGATCCTGTTGCAGCCGTCCTCTTTCGCTGCATCAGAACTTGAAAAGGTCATGACCTTCTGTCCGTTTTCTATTAGCTCGTTGATCGCGGGCGTCACAACGTTTACGTCCGCCACGTCCACGCCGATAACGTCAAATCCGCGCAAAGCGGCGTCCGACAGGCGGCTGATCTGGTCTTTGGCAGAAGCGATGTTCGGCGCAAGATATTCATAATTTATGATAATCCCCATTTCTTCATACTGCTTTGCCGCATCCTCGATCCCCATAGCGACCGCATCCCACCAAGGATGAACCATCTTATATGTAAAGTAAAAATGATAAACTTTTTTAGCAGGTTTATAATCGTCCAATTTATGGTCGAAACGGATCACGACATCTTCATAGATCTCCTCATCCCGGTTGTCCGCCCCGGCCGCCCTGTCATCTGCCGATGAATTTCGGTCAGCCGCTTTGCGGCCGCATCCAACGCCCCATACGCATAGCCCTATCAGTAATACTGTGAAAGCAAGAACTCTGCCTTTCTTTTTCCCTGATCGATCTTCATACCCCTTCTTAAACACAACTGCCAGCCTCCCCTCATTGATCTTATCATTTAATAGCAGCCGTTAAATCAGTCCTAAATACACAAAGTAATAGTAGCATAAAACACGCAAAATTTCTATTGTTTTTTCAATCCGTTTTTGATCCATTTTTGAAATTCATTCTCTGTCGTTACCCGTATTTATCCGCTTTAAAGCATGTCTGAAAATTCTTTCCGCATGAAATGTTCTTCCGTTTCATAAACTGTAAAAAAATAAAACCGGATCTTTCTATGAAATCGTTCCTTGCTAAAACAACAGATGCTGAATCCGCCCGTTCCACTTCGGCTCAAGCGAAAATCAATAAAAGATCTTTCTATTTCCTTATACCTGCGGCAGCGCTCTGCATCGTCCTCTTTCTTGCGCTTACACAGACCTCCCGCAGTTTTCACAGTTTTACGGAAGATCTGTTTCGTTTGGAACTTTCGGAAAATACATTGTCCATGCATTATACGATCGCCTATCCCGAAAATTTCGGGCTGGAGGACGCCGAGGTAACCCTGCCCGTATTTACGCCGGAAAATAAAGCCTCCCGACAAAAGCTTCTTTCTGATGTCTTAGGCTTTCTGCATTCTCTTAATCCCAAACTGTTAAATGCAAAAGACGCCTATACCTATGATCTCCTGCTTTCCTATTTTGAAAATGAATACGACGCTCTGGAATATTTTTATTATTCGGAACCTCTTTCACCCTCTTCGGGAATGCAGACACAATTTCCGATCCTGCTTGCGGAATATACCTTTCGTTCCCAAAAAGATGTGAAGGATTATTTGAAATTAATAGAAAAATCAGAGGACTATTTTAAAGGGCTTCTCCGCTTTGAACAGGAAAAATCCCTTGCCGGGCTTTTTATGTCGGACACCTCCGTAAAAAAAGTGATTGTCCAATGCGACACGATCATGGATCCGTCGCTTTTAAAAAACGGCTCCCACTTTTTACAGACTACATTCCGGGAACGTCTTTTAAAGCTGAAAGAGCAAGGCCTGCTTACCGATGAAGAAATAAAATATTACGAATCTCAGAATAACCGGCTGCTTACCACTGTCATGGCGCCGGCCTACGCCGCTCTCGGCGACGGCCTTTTTCTGCTTTCCGGTACGGGGAAAAATCCGGGCGGGCTTGCGGGATTTGAAAACGGGCAGGAATATTATCTTTATCTTTTGAAAAAAGACGTAGGATGCTATTCGGATATCAATAAAATCAAAACGATGCTTTGTGAAGATTTTGACAAAAATTTAGACGATCTGGCCGCTATTACAAAGAAGAACCCGAATCTGCTCTCCCTTGCCTCCGACGGACGTTTCACCGCGATATTGCCCTTTGACGAAGGCGAACCGATGCTGCGTTATCTGCAAAAACGAATGGAAAAAGACTTTCCTCCGCTTACGTCGGAAGTCTCCTATTCTTTAAAAGAGATCTCCGAGTCCCTTGCTTCCTACAGCAGCCCCGCTTTTTATCTGACGGCTCCTTTAGACGACTACAGTAATAACGTCATTTATTTAAATCCGAACAGCAGCTACGACAGGCTCGAGTTATTTACAACATTGGCGCACGAAGGATATCCGGGACATCTCTATCAATGTGTTTATAACAACGGTAAAAGCGCTAAAAAGAATCCGATTAGAAACCTGCTTGGTTACACCGGCTATGCGGAAGGTTATGCCCTCTATGTGGAGCTGCTTTCGTATGATTATGCCAGCGAACTGGCCCAAAATGCCGGCGAAAAAGAAGCGGCGGAATATTACAGACTTCTAAAAACAAACCGGAAAGTCCAGCTTTGCCTTTATTCTCTCATGGATGTCGCCATCCATTACGACAATGCGGATTATTCCCAAATAGAAACTTTTCTTTCCGCGATGGGAGTAAAAAGTTCCCAGGTCTGTCATAATATTTACGAATATATTGCTGAAGAACCCGCCAATTATTTAAAATATTATCTGGGATACCTTGAAATCCTTTCCTTAAAAGAAAAGGCCCGCGAGAAGTGGGGAAACTCCTATACGGACTATGACTTTCATAAATTTTATTTAGACGCCGGACCTTCAGACTTCCGGACCTTGGAACGTCATTTAGATTAATTCATTCTTTTTCTATACATTGCCGGAAATACTCGGAAAGACTGTTTAAGGCTTTTGCAAGCACTTCTTTTTCTTCCTCGCCGAGCTTCTGCAGTACCGTATCTACCATCTCTTTATGAAATTTCTGATGGTATTCATAGGCTTGTTTCCCGCTTTCCGAGAGGGAAACAAGCACGACCCGCCTGTCTTCTTCGCTTCGGACACGCTCTACAAGCCCCTTTTTTACCAGACTGTTTACGGAAATTGTCAAAGTTCCCGTCGTAACTGCCAAAGTCTTTGCTACTGCGGTCATGTTTTTGGGTTCTCCTATTCCGATCGCCTCAATAACATGCATATCGTTTACGGTTACATTTTTATATTCTCCACGCTTTAGCGAACGTTCTTCGATTACCGTTATATTACGGAAAAGCTTTACCAGTATTTCGTTCAAAGCCGCATTAATATCCACTGTCATTCCTCCATCATATGTTCCAAATATCCCGCCCCAAAGACAGTATAACACAAAACTTTTTCTTTCGTTAACAAATTTGACATAAAATCATTTCCGTCTTATACTCGATTATGCTATGGATTTATGGCCGCCCACAGGCCGGTAGAACAAGATACGGCCTCAGCATCCTATTTTAGGGCGTGTTTGAAAAGGTCTGCCGCTTCAAAAGAATGGAGAAGTCATGGAAAATTTAGTTTTTAGTTTAAATGCAACCATACCTGTTTTTCTTGTTATGGTCATCGGCTATTTTTGCAGAACATGTAAAGTGGTCGACGACAATTTTGTAAAAACCCTCAATTCTTTTAATTATAAAGTTACGCTTCCCGTTTTATTATTTAAAGATATTTCCGAAGCTGACTTTTATAAAGTGTGGGATACCAAATATGTATTATTCTGCTTTTTCGTTACTTTATTCTGTATCTGCTCTATTTGGATCTTATCGGGATTTTTTTACAAAGATAAGGCTTTAATCGGAGAATTCGTGCAGGCGTCCTATCGCGGAAGCGCTGCCGTACTGGGCGTTGCTTTTATTCAGAATATTTACGGAACTTCCGGAATGGCTCCCCTTATGATCGTGGGAACCGTCCCGCTCTATAATATAGCCGCGGTGCTCGTTTTATCCTTTACAGGGCCGGAAAACCACGGCATGGACCGGGAAACACTCAAAAAATCCGTTCGGGGGATTTTGACTAATCCGATCATACTCGGAATCCTTCTCGGTATGGCCGCCTCTCTCTGCCGGATCTCTTTTCCTATCATTCTCACAAAAACGATTGGAAATATTTCCGTTCTCGCCACGCCCCTCGCCCTTCTTGGACTGGGAGCAGGATTCGAGGGAAAGAAAGCTCTTGCAAAGTTAAAGCCTACGTTTGTCTGCTCTTTGATCAAGCTTATGCTGCAGCCTGCCATTTTCCTTCCGCTTGCGGCTTATATGGGATTCCGCGCCGAAAAAATGGTGGCGCTTCTCATTATGTTAGGAGCGCCCACTACCGTAAGCTGTTATATCATGGCAAAAAATATGAACCACGAAGGCGTGCTCACCTCCAGCGTAGTTGTTACCACTACGTTTTTAAGCTCGATCTCCATTACCTTTTGGCTGTATCTGCTGAAATTATACGGACTGATATAGCGGACCGCAAAACCGCTGCGGTATATTGATTGACCGGCGGCAATGCGGCAGACGGAATCTGCTATAGTTCTTCCACAAAGTCCACGCCCTCGGCGCTCCCGATCATGTCGAGCATCTCTCCATGGGTGCGCTTTTCGTGGCTTTCAACCGTACATATGACGCAGATCATACTTTCTTTCCTATATTTGTTTTTGCTCATCTGGATGTTTGTAATATCCAATCCGTTTTCTCTCGCATAGGTAAGAAAACTGCTAAACGGCTTCTTCCCGCGAAACTCCATATACACTTCCATAACTGACGAATGCTTCTTTATGATCCCGTCCGTTTTTTCCAAAAATTCCATAATGAGAAAGATCACAATGCCGCCGACCACTGCCGCTTCATAAAACCCGATACCGATGGCAAGTCCACAGCAGGCAGACGTCCAAAGTCCCGCCGCCGTTGTGATCCCTTTGATCTGGTGACGGCCCGTAACCATAATCGTTCCCGCGCCTAAAAAACCGATGCCGCTGATCACCTGCGCTCCCATCCTTGCCGGATCCGAAACTCCAAAACATTGGTAAATGTACTGGTTCGTCATCATCACGAGAGCCGACCCGAAGCAGACTAAAATATAAGTACGAAAACCGGCCGGGCGATTTTTTCTCCCCCGTTCCATTCCTAAAATTCCGCCTATAATAAGCGATAAAAGGATCCTGATGCAAATGGATGTTATATCAAGTTCCCGCAATATCATCTGTGCCATGCATACTCCATTCTTTAAAATTATTAAAAATATTATAGAATAGAATACTTTATTATGCAAACTTTTATATTGGAATATCTTACATCATACCGCCCAATAGAATACTGGCTATCACTCCCGCAAACGTACTGAGGAGCGCCCCTTTCAAAGTCCATCTTGTCTTTGTGACCTTTGCCGCCATATAGTAGACGGACATGGTATAAAATACGGTTTCCGTACAGCTCATCATAATCGAGGTGATCATTCCGGTAAGGGAATCGGGGCCATGGGTTTTAAAAATATCCAGTACCAGCCCGGTGGCGGCAGAAGAGGAAAACATCTTGATGAAAATGACGGGAATCAGATCCGAACTGACGCCAAGTTTTTCCGTAAATCCCATTGTCAGTTTTCCCAAAAAGTCCAAAAACCCGGATGCCCTTAATATGCCTACGCCTACCATCAGTCCTACCAGTGTAGGCATGATCTGCACTACTGTTTTTAATCCGTCTTTTGCACCGTTCACAAAATCATCATACACCGATGTTTTTGCAGCGATACCGTAAATCACAATGTAAAAGATCACCAGCGGTATGATGATGTTGGAAATATTCGATAATACCTCTGCCATGAAATTCCGCCTTTTATACTTCTATATAGACAATGTATTCTTTTTTTCAAAATATAGAACCAGCGTCGTTTTCCTTACGTTTCCACGCTGATATTATTTTAAAACCAATCAAATTCCTCCTGCATCTTTCAAAAAGATACAGGAGGAATCATAATACTAATGCCCGAATCGGCATCAGGCATAATATTGGAATCTGCCGACCAGTTCTTTCAGCATATTTGCCTGACTTGACAATTCCTCCGAAGCTGCCGCGCTTTCTTCGGAAGTCGCAGAATTGGATTGTACCACGCTTGCGATTTGGTTAATACCCTCTGTGATCTGGGCCGCCGCTTCCGCCTGATTATCGGATGCCGCTGCGATCTGGGAGATGGATTCGCTTACAACTTTTGCATTATCAACAACAAGCAAGAGAGATTCGGCTGTGGAGTTTGCCAGCTTTGTTCCGTCCTCTACTGCCAAAATAGCGTTTTGTATCAGGTCTTTCGTATTCTTCGCCGCCTCGGTGCTCTGCTCGGAAAGGATCCCCACCTGCGTGGCAACGACTGCAAATCCCTTGCCTGCCTCTCCGGCTCTTGCCGCCTCGATAGACGCATTCAATGCAAGAAGATTGGTCTGGGAAGCAATTTCTTCAATGCTGCTGATGATCTCGGCAATTTTATTCGAAGCTTCCCTGATCCTCGACATAGCCTCCGTACTCAGTTTCATCTGCTCGTTGCTTTCAATTACCTGACCGTTCATACCTTCCACAATGCCCCTGACTTTTTCTGCATTCTCGGCATTAATATGGATCTTTTCCGATATATCCGTTATGGTCGCAGTCAACTCTTCAATAGCGCTTGCCTGATCCGTTGCGCCTTCCGCCAATACCTGCGCCGCTCCGGCCAGATCCGTCGCTCCTTTTCGAACGCTTTCCGCATTACTGTCAATATCTCTCATTGCGACGCTCAAGGAATCAATGATTCCACGGAAGGAATCGCTGATCTGTGAAAAATCTCCCTTATAATTTTCATCAATGGCAAGCATAAAGTTGCCCTCTGACAGCTCTGCCAAATGGCTGCTTATATCTGAAATAACCGTATTCAGATCGTGGATCGTTTCCGCCAGACAATTCATCAATATTGCGGTTTCATCATTTTCCGTAGGAACCGGGACATTGGAATGAAGGTCGCCTTCTGCCAGAAGTTTAAGCCTGTCAACAGACGTAACGATCGGCCCGGCAACCGCCTTGCCTAACTTAATACCATTTTGAATACCAAGCAGCGTAAATATAACTACGAATACAATGGTGAGGATCAGCGCAAGGTAAAATTTCCCTAAAAATTCGTTCCGCACTGCTGCAATACCGATACTCCAGCCATCCGTATCCGGAACCGGCGAATAAGCGACTACTTTTGTTTTGCCGTTATAACTATAAGTACCTGTGCCGTCTTCCCCTTTGATCATTTTTTTACAGATATTACTGTATTTCTTAAGTTTGGGGTTCGTATCCCCTAAAGCAACGCTGTCCTCGATCCCGACAAGTTCGGAATTTACGTCGGCAATCGTAATCCCGTTTGCATCCAGCATAAACGCCGTGCCGCCCTCCCCTATCTTTATGGACCTCATAATATCATTTAAAAATTCGCCGTTCGGAACATAAACTACAACGCCCACCGGTTTCGTATCGGGAATGCCCCCTTCCCATAAAGGCGCGGATACAACATAAGATACGGTATTCGTTACATTACTGTATGCCGGTGTTGATATGTATGTATTTCCTTTCATTCCTTCTTTAAAATATTCTCTGTCAGAAAGGTTCTCCCCTGTGATCATATCGACTCCGTTGCTGTCAAGGATATATCCGCCGTCAAAATCATGGTCGTTGATCCTCTGATTCAGGATTGCCGCTTTTTCTTCCGCCGTTCTTTCGGAATCCGCAAGCCGGGCAATACTTCCTGTCTCATAGGCAATGGCCACATACTGCCCCAAAGCTGCGGATACATAATCGGCAGCCACACTGGAAGTATTGTTGATCGTTTCTGATACGGCGCTGATAGACGAAATATAGCTCAAGACGGAAGTAACGACCCCCAAAATGATACAACAGAGCATAACTACCTGCCCAAACCGCCTTGAAATCTTTTTTTCAATCCCCATAAACTCTTTTTGCATAAAATAACCCCCATTCTTCGTATGCCCGATCAGATAAATTTGGACAAAAAAATAAATATATATAAAATGAGCAAATTAAACACCAGTTGCTAATGACACTTTATATATATTTATCTATATCTAAATTATCAAAAATCATGCAAATGCTTATTTATATTTATTTACATTATATCAATATAATATGAAATTTTCTACCTTTTTATTCAAAAAATATAAATTTCGTGAATTTTCGTAATATTCTATTTATTTAGCGGGCAGATCAGGCAGGAGAAATACCTTTTCCTTACCCACCGCGCGGCCCGTGCGCCGCTTAAACAGCACGTTTCCTCTGTACGGGCCTGCACATAAAAACAGAGAGCCGCAGCTCTCTCTGTTTCTATTTCTTTTATCCGATCATGATACGTTCTCTCCCATCGTTCCGCTGTGCAAATCCCCAGACCTATAGGAAAATGTCTCTCTTCTGAATCTTTCCTACATGCAGCTTCTGCAGACATGCAAATCAATTATTGACCAATCCTTTACTCTCCAAAAATTGTCTTGCTACTTCTTTATCTTCTTTTCCGTCTACCTCTACTTCATAGTTCATCCGCTGCATTTCTTCTTCCGTAATCAGCCCGTTTAGTTTTTCCAATACTCCTTTCAGATCCGGATACTTTTCCAAAGCCTCTTTACTGACCACCGTTCCGGCATCAAAGGTTTCAAAAAATACACTGTCATCCGTAAGCAGTACCAGTTCGTTAGCGGCAAGCTGCGCATCCGTAGTAAATGCGTTGATCACGTCTACCTCGCCGTTTGTCAGCGCTTCATACTTCAACGCGATCTCCATTTGTTTGGTATCTTTAAACTGCATCTGATAGGCTTGGCAAAGTCTGGGGTAACCTGTTTCCAGCTCGATATAATCCGGATTGCCCCCGAAGATCAGCTCGCCGGATGCCGCAGCCAGATCCGAATAGGTCGAAAGTCCGTACTGTTCGGCCGTTTCCTGTCTGACTGCCAGTCCATAGGTATTAGAAAATCCATAAAGGCCCGTCCATGTAAGTCCGAGCGCATCATATTCCGTTAGAAGCATTTCATACAGCTTATCGTCGTCTTTTTCCATCTCTTCTTTTTTCAAGACATTTAACCATGCCGTTCTTGTGTATTCCGGATACAGATCAAATTCTCCTTTTACAAGGGCCGGATGGATATTGGTCGTACCGCCGCCTACTCCTTTGGTGATCTCGACGTCATAATCGGTTTCCGCCTCGATAAGCTGAGCGATGATCTCCGTTAAGATATACTGCTCCGTCATCGGTTTGGACGCGATCTTTATCGGTTCCTGTTTCCCGCATGCGCTCAATACCAATGTCATGCACGCCAGTAAAAAAATAGTAACTTTGTTTTTTAAATTTTTTCTCATGTTTACGCTCCTTTGTATGCTTCAGCACGCATACCAATCCATATTTTTATCCGTCCGCTCCAGTAGACACTCAAACTCAAAAGTTAAAGACGGTAATTGATCAACTGTCTCACAAACGAATCTTTCGGTTTCTGCAAAAGTTCTTCTTTCGTTCCCTCCTGCCATATAACGCCGTCCTTCATAATCAGGATGCGGCTTCCCAGTTTAAAAGCCTCTCCGATGTCATGGGTAATAAACACCACCGTGATCCGAGTCCGCTGCTGCAAAGCGGACAGTTCATCCTGCAACGCCCTTCTGGTGATCTCATCCACGGCTCCAAAAGGCTCGTCCATCAACAGGATATCAGGATCTGACGCCATCGCCCTCGCAATGCCCACACGCTGTTGCTGGCCGCCGGACAACTGTCTTGGAAAGCGTCCCGCCAGATCAAAAGGAAGTTCCACCGTTTCCAGCATTTTTTTAGCCAGCGCCGTCTTTTCCGCTTTGGACATTTTTTTCTTCAGGCAGGGAACATAACATATATTCTCCGTCACAGTCATATGGGGGAATAATTTTGCACCCTGCACGGCATACCCGATCTGCCGGCGCATATCGGTCAGATCGCACTCTGTCAGCTTTTCCCCTTTTACCAACACTTCTCCCGTTTTAGGCGCTACAAGTCCGTTTATCATTTTTAACAGTGTGGTCTTTCCGCAGCCTGACGGGCCTATGATGACGACGAACTCTCCCTTTTCCACACTGAGCGACACTTGTTTTAATATTTCATTGTCTCCGTAAGAGGCCGTACAATTTCGTATCTCAATTACTTTACTCAATTCCATACCTCCTGTTTACCGCTTTTTCCGCCCGGGAAAGCAGCCAGTCGCTTAACAGGGCCAGCAAAGCGATCAGCAGGGAGCCCGCCGCCGTCAACGTCATATTGTAAGTAGTGATGCCTCTATAAATTGCCGCTCCCAGTCCTCCCGCCCCTATAAAAGAAGCAATACCGCCCATCGCAATAATCATCACCACCATATTTCTGAAACCGCTTATGATCACCGGAAGGGCAAGCGGAAACCTGATGCCCAAAAGCATCCTTTTCGGATCCGTACCAAGCCCCTCTGCTACCTCCAAAATAGCAGCGTTTACATTCGTCAGGCCTGTGTAAGTGTTCCTGACTATGGGGAGCAGTCCATAAACTGTTAAAGCAATGATGGCCGTCTTATTCCCGATGCCTGTAAAAGGGATGAGAAAACCTAAAAGAGAAATGGACGGCACCGTATAGATTACATTAATGACGCCTAAAACAATCCCCGCTATCTTTTTGTTGCGGCTGATCAGGATCCCTGTCAGAATCCCTAACAGGCCCGCACAGGTCACTGCCGTCAACGAAATTCTTATGTGTTCCAACAGACAGGTTAAGAAAAATTCCCGCCTTTCCCAAAGTATCTGCAAAATCTGCATCACTTTTACCTCTTTTGCATATTTTAAGAACAAGTGTTCTGACTATGCAATTATAAAATATTTATGCCTTAATGTCAACTATTACCAAATTAAAAAATTTGTTAATAATGACCCTCTTTTTTCATTAGGTTTGGACTTTTCATTTTATTTTATTCTTCGGAAAATTTACTGAAAGTATTTTTAGCGCCGATCGCAATGACCAGCGACACGACGCCTGAAAACAAAACGACGGCATATTCGTATCCCTTACAAATCTCAAACAAAATTCCGTATAACGCGTTCCCAAGCGGCTGCGTACACATAGAAACGGTAAAAATGACAGACAAAACCTTTCCGACCAAATTTTGCGGCGTTTCCGTTTGGATAAAAGACATCATCTGCACGGTCAGCATGGTTGAAAATACCATAACGGCAAAACAACATACGGTTATCACGATATAGTTTACGATCCCGGAAGAAAATAAAATCAGGGAAATACTAATGGGAAATACGCACAAAGCGCAAAATATCACCAGTTTCCCCGCTTTATGGACCGCCAGCTTATTTGCAAAGATTCCCGCCCCGATACCGCCGAAAATCCCTCCCGCCGCCAATGCTCCCTCCGCAAAGCCATAGAGCCGGTTTGCCTGCGCCGCTTCTAAGTCCAGTACTTCTGTCACCAAATATGGCAATGCGACAAGGATCATTGCAGCCAGAAACAAATTGATCCCGCAGATCACAAGAAGCGTTTTTCCAATCACCGGTTTTTCTTTCCGGATAAAGCGAACGCTTTCTGCAAAGTCGGTTTGGGCGGTCTTTAGGACACCGCCCTGTGAAGCTTGTTTCCGATATGGTATCTTAATGAAGAGTTCCATAACTCCCGACAGGAAAAAACAGAACATGCAAACCCATAATATGGGTTTTAATCCATATGTACTGTATAAAATGCCTCCAAGTACGGGACCGATCAGGGACGCAAAAGACTGAACGGTATTGATAATGGAATTTGCCGCCATATAATCGTCCCGCTCTACCAACGCAGGGATACTTGCCTGTACGGACGGCTGATACGCGCCCGCAATGCCGTATAAAAGCATCAGCGTAACCGTCAGAAGCAAAATAAGATCGGCTCCGTCCATCAGCAGGGCAAATACTAAGATAACTGCTCCGGTAAAGAAATCCAATACTACCATGATGTTCCTTTTATTCACTCTGTCCGCCACAATGCCCCCAACAGGCGACAGCAGGATCGCAGGAATAAAAGCGCAGGCTGTGACTGTACCGTAAATTGCCGACGAACCTGTCAGATTCAATAAATATAGCGGTAATGCAAATCTTATGGCGGCATTGCCAAATAACGAAATAATCTGGCCAATAACAACTAATATAAAATCTTTTGAAAATAATTTTTGCTTCATTTTTATACCTCCTGTGTGCTTCAGCGCACATATCAATCCATAAATCTTTTTCCCATTTTTTTACAAACTTCATCCGGCGGTCACTTATGTAACTCCATATCTTTTTCAGGAAATGATACATTTGCCATTCTGTTAACAATGCATAGTTACATACCAAACGTTGGTATGTATTAGTTTTAAAATATAGAGCCTCCGCATATGCAATAAGCATTGTGATATGCATAGTCTGCTCATTAAACATGCGTCAGCCCTCTTTATTTGTTTTTTTGATAGATCGACGTCAGTTCCTGCAGTCTCTCTAATGTTTCCTTGTCTATAATATCCAGACCAAAACTTTGCATCATTTTACTGAACAACATAAATTTACGATAGGATTCTTCCTCGGAACTGTCAAATATCATAGGATTCATCCAAATATTTGCTATGAGCAAAATCAATTCCGACAATTGTTCCGGATAATCCGTTTCAATAGAACCGTCTGCAATTCCCTGCTTTATGATCGGCAGTATATAATCCGGCGCCGCATGATCTATGGTATCGTGTAAAAGACTGAAAAGAAGCTGCGGATTTTTATGGAATCCCGGCGCTACCGTAAAAATATCATTCTGCACAGGCCGGTTGATGGATTCTTTAAAAATCGTTTTCAACTTTTCTTTGCCGTTTAAATCGGAACGGTCACGGATCATTGCAAGCGTCTGGTTCGATTCCTCCATCATTTGATCCGAAACGGCCATTAAAATGTCTTCCTTTGACTTAAAATGGTGATAGATAGCGCCTTTACTAAGTCCGCCCAGATGATCGATGATGTCTTGAATGGAAGTATGCTCATAGCCCTTCTCCATAAACAGACGAAAAGCGACAGATAAGATCAAATTGACGGTTTCTTCCGGATGTTTATTTCTCGCCATTCCTGTTTCATCTCCTTAACATACTATTAGTATGTATTTACGTTATCATACTGTAGGTATGTTTGTCAAGATACTCTTTACTAAGCAGTTTCCTGCTGCAATTTCCTGCTAAGTAATTTTCGCTAAGTAAGTTCCGTAAGCTGCTGCGTGAAGTTACAATGTTAATTATATATTGAAATGCCTCTATCGCCTTCAGTCCTCCCTTACATCAAGTTAAAGATACGGACTTTTTAAAAATTTTAATACTGCAAAAATTACATTTCAAATTTCTCTATTCTACATTGATGTTTCCTGCTTTTCTTCTCATAATTGATCCCGACAAGCAAAATATTTCCCTTGTATTCTTTAAGGGCTGACACATATCCTTTTCTTTTAATCTGGCTTATTGCTCCTTCAGCAGTTTTATCCCATTTTAGTTCCAAAACCAATGCCGGATTTAAAGATGTACGTTTAGGAAGGAAAACTATATCAGCAAATCCATTTCCTGTCGGTAATTCTCTTACAAGAGTATAGTCCCTGCACGCGCTATAATATGCTAATGTAATTATGCTGCTTAACGAAATCTCATTGTTATATATCAAACTGGAAGAATTTTGCATATGAACTTCCTGTATCATCTGTGCCACAGCTTTTTCGTCCATCTCCAAAGTTGCCTTAAGTAAAGTTTCCGATGCGTCAACCGCCTTTATTACTTCTTCCCACCCGTCATTTCTAGTTGCACGCAGAAAAACGCTCCTTACCTCATCATTTGGAATAAAAACTTTTTTCGTTTTACTATCATAAGCCATATATCCCATATGAATCAGCAACGTAATTACATCATCTGCAGAATTGAACGAAGTAATATCATTTTGAAAAGATTCCACATCAATACTACACCTCTGACCTCCCAGCATATCTACAATCAGTTGCCTTAACCCATCAAAATCCATTGCAATATATGTCATTAAAGATTCATATGTTTCTGTTCGGGACCAATAATTCCCAAATTCCCTGCTGTCAACTGCCTCAATTACGGAATTAGGACTATAGATATGTCCTATCTTTTCAAAATAATATCCATCATACCATCTTTGCATCTCTTTAAATGGCATATCATGTTCTTTGCAAATAGCCCTTACCTCTGTCTCTGTAAATCCAATATACTCGGCCATCTGTCTGGGACTAACCATTGTATGCTCTCGGAAATTGTTTAAAGCCGACTGTGTGCCGTACTTCTTAATCGGCAAAATCCCCGTAATGTATGCAAGCTTTAAAAACGCCCCCGATGGAGCGCCTTTAAACAAACCTCTTAAGAGATTAATATATTCTTTCTGAAGATTCTCGTTATTTTTATCTTCCCGAAACAGGCAGTCCCACTCATCTATAATAATGATAAACTGTTCCTTTGTCATAACATTGATTTTAGCCAGTACAGAAGGCAATGAAATATCATCATCTTGGACACATCCCGAATATTCCTCTCTTAACTCGGCTATCACCTGTTCCTGAATATAACTCACTACTTTAAGCGTTGAATTTCTCTTCATTTCCTCAAGCGCATTTCCGTACATCCACTGGATGTCCAAAAAAATTACATTATATTTATTTAGGTGCATTCTGAATAATTCATTTTGACTTATATTAAGTCCCGTAAATAATTTCTCAGAATGACACCCTTTACTATAATACGCCGACAGCATGGTTACCGCCATTGTTTTCCCAAACCTCCTCGGTCTGCTGGAGCAGATCAGTGGTCTGTCTTTACCAATACGGCTGTTCGTATATGATATCAGTTCTGTCTTATCCACATACAACTCGGAATTAACAGAAACTGCAAACTGTTCATTTCCCGGATTTAAGTATATTCCCATATCTGCGCTCTCCCCACTATCTAAAAGCCATTCTATACATAACAGTAATAATCATTTTGTGCGATACTTTTATTAATGCACTGATTCATATCCTTTTCATATTTCACATTCCAATCTTTGGGATAATATGTCGCCTCTATCATAGAAAGCGTAAGCCCGGCAATTTTGGATATAAACACGGGATTAATCATATTATCAACCATCATTTGTATTACCATATTTTTAATTGGCTCCACAGCCAAGGTTTTTTTATCTTTGCGTTCATTTCATTGTAAAAATGCCATTTCTCCATCCCGCTCATTACATTTTACTCTTCTTTTTGATTAATATCAAACTATGGTACACACCTAATAGGCTGAACCTATATAAAGAAGAAACTCATACCTTTCGCCTTATATCATACAAAAACCTCTTCCCATATCAATATGGGATTTCATAATTTCTACTAGATTTATTTATAAGTACCAGTTGTCCATTTTGTATCTGCGCCTCAATATTGGGATTGTACTTATTTACTCTCTTTATAACTTGATTTAGTGCTTCAGAAAGTAACGCAACTTGAGCAACATCAAAAAGCTCCACACCCTCCAAGCGCTGATTCCAACTTTGAATTGTAAAGGTGCCGCCATACCCTATATAATCAGCTAAAGTTAAACATTCCCGTCCAAGATACCTAATGCTTTGATATGCATCCATCTTATACCATTTTGAATCCAGTTGAAAATATAAATAAAACCCTTTATCGCCCCCACTCCATACCAAATTCAATGACGGGTTCTGATATCTTTTCGAATAATAAAACTTAATCTGTTTGTCATCAACTGTCGTTTCTATACAATACCATTCATTATGTTCACTAAATCGAGGGCTTTCCGCCTTGCTACATACCACACTTTGATTGTTTTCTGCATATAACACCATACCTATTACTCTCTCCTCCTAAGTACTCCATCTAATCCCTGTCTAATTGCGTAATCTTTGTCCCAAATGTATCCAAACAAAGAAAAATTACTATAGAAAGTCCTTCAATAATATTCTGACTTGTAAATTCCCCCCCCAAATAGTTTTTATCTAAAAAGACCAATCCATCTTACGAAATTTTATTACTTGTAATTATTTCACTATATTGAAACTGATATTCTTCCCATTCAAACCCATATCACTATCAAAATGCAAAAAATGTCTAAACAGTTTATGAATTGTTAACTCCTCATATTTGTTTGATCCAAAAAAATCTTACTTAAACTCTTTTGGAATAATTTACTGTATAATTCTTTGAAAATAGAAAGATTTGACATAATGCACCCTATATTGACCTGTGGTTCATTATCATTATTAATGAGCAAAATTCTCATCTTTGCAAAAACCTTGAATTCAAAAAAGAAAAACTTTTCTTCAGTATATATTGCATATTCAATGCCTGCTACTGTTAATCTGTCCCATTTCTGTTAGTAATATTAATCATATTTTATCCCTATATAGACATTCTAAAACTTCACCGCTACCTATTTTAATCCCCATTGTAGTTGTCTTATATCTTTTTGTCAAAATATTTTATAATAAAAAGAGCGGAGAGCCTCACACTCTCCGTCTCCTATTCCTCACAATGTATCACCGCATCCAACGTACTGAAAAACGTCACCACAATCGCCGATGCAATAACTGCCGCTGGATTAACATTTCCGTGCTAGCTCCTGTAAGCTGGTGTCAAGTTAGGACTAAAAATATTTCAACTTTTTTCAAAAACCTACAATTTATGACCTTATATTGAATATAAACTAAAAATGCATAAGGGCTGCCCACGCAGCCCAATGGGAATTACAGGAATCGAACCTGTGGCTTCTTCATGTCATATTAGTCTTTACTTGCACATATACTCCTGCATACTTTTGTACAAATTCCCAGAAATGCCCGTACCCACCATAATGCTTTTTACAGTTGATATTATTGCCATAATCGTACCTCCTGATATTATGAATCTAAATTGCCATCCATTTTTAATTTTTTGAGAATACATGGCAGAGCAACATGTGAAAGCGCAAACTAATAATCCTAACCATGACTACATAATTTCTATATTTTAGCATCTAATTCTCAATTCATATAACGATGCATCTATACATCAAACTATAATTCTATTTATCCTCCAATAGCTTCATCAACATAGAAGAATATGGTATGTATCCACCCTGATTTTTATAACAATAAATGTTATACGGTGGTTTATCCCCTCTTACCTCTACTTTTTTACATTGAATATTTGGTCTTATATAGCAAAAAAGCATAAACATATCTTTCACACTTTTTCTTTTGATGCTAATCGCCATCAGCTTTTGACAAAGCGCTTTTATATCCCCATTATTCAATACCGGAAGTGTTTTATCTGGTGCTCCTGCAATGGCAGCAAATACATAGTCTCTATTATTAACATATTTGAATGCTTTCGGATATCCCACCTGATCTTGAAAATATTGTATACTACTTATAATCTGTTTTATAGAATGTTTTGCTTCTTTAGGATTTTTTGTCCCTTTTAACTCAATAATCCAAGTAATATTTAATTCCATATTACTATCTTTTATTGTATATACCAGATTATCACATACGACCTCTCCTTCAGGTAAGCCTGTAATTAAACCACCATCCACCTGTACAATTTCAACTGAATTTCCTATATCAATCTGTATAGGTACCAATGCTTTACTCTGATGCTCAATATCGTCAATCACATATTTTTGCCTCTCTGTCCAGTTAGTAATAAATGATTCCCTCTGTCCTTTATTTTTTGCCATATTTTAATCCCTACTCTTTATCCAATTCAATACCATATAATGCAGTGTATAACTCATTTACCTGCGAAGATACGTCATCAATTAAATTTGATTCTATTTCCTTTTCTTCTTCATCCAACAATTTAGTATAATGCTGTTTTTCAAAGGCACTATTTGTAAGCAACTTATAAGCTGAAAGCTCTCCTTTTTTAATTATATAATTTTTATTTAAGACTTTATAAACCTCTTTAGCCTGCCCGCCTTCTGCTAATACACCCGCATAATATAAATTATTAGCAACCGTAAGAATATAAGGACTATGTGTTGTGATAAATACACCACTATCCTGCATATTGGTAAATAAGGTAATAAATTCCATTACCTTTTTCTGAAGCAATGGATAAATATGTGCTTCTGGTTCTTCAATAATTAAAAATACATCTTCTTCCCGCAACATTAAAACATACATAAAATTCAAAAGCCACAAAATTTCCTGCTGCCCTGATGATGCAAAATTAATTGCCACTGGATGCTCAGTATCTTCTTCTATTTTTAGAAATTCTCTCCCTCCATTATAAAAATACTCTCCCTTTTCAATGTTTATAATAAAATCCGTAATACTTTTAACATCGAACTGCCTTTTTTCTACTGGATAAAAAAGATGTGCCTTTCGCACCCCATTTCCAAAACTATTACGAACACTGTCAATCAGCATCATAAACATTTCCGTTATCAGATCCAAATTGCCAGCATTATTCATTATAGCACGATTATTTGACATTACTGTCAGGAGACTTCTCCCTGCTGGAATATAATAAGTTTCTTTATTATCACAAAAAATCGCATTGACTTTATGAACTATCATTTCATGATTTCTTTTTCTTTCTTCATTTGTAAGCACAAGACTAGTTTTGATTACCCCTTCATTGCTATGATACATTTCTCGTATTTCTATTTGCAACTTTTTAATCGAATTTAACAACTCTGGCGAATAAGTTACACTTATATACTGCTTGTTTTTTTCTCCTCTTTTCAATTTCACCTGTATCCAAACGTCTTCTGCATAATCATATTTCATATAAAATTCAGGATTTAAATCCCAGCTATACCCAAACAACTTAATAAAAATATTTTTCAGTTCAGATTTAATAGCCTTATCAAACCAGACTTTCTCCTGTGATACACTATTATAGGAATTTGAATCATACACTTGTGTCAGATAATCAATAATTTTTGTTTTAATAGTTTTAAAATAATAAACGCTTTTAGCAATAGTACTTTTTCCTGTTGCCTGCTCTCCAATTAATAGATTGAATTTTTCAACCTCCATCTCAAAATTCTTTACTGGTCCATTATTTCTAATATATATTTTTTGCATTTTTATCACCCCATTACTAACAAGCTAATTGTTCTAATATTGTACCATGAAGTTTTAAAAGCATACAATAACTAATAGTAGCTAAATCAAAAAAGTTAGGGCAAAAATATTTTAACTTTTTTAAAACCTTGTGTTTTACAATTTCACATTAAACTTCCACTTAATCTCCACCCTGTTATCCCCATACACGTCAATCCTCAAGCTGCCTTGTAAGGGCCATAATTCTTATTGAAGTTGTTCGTCTTGGCATAAGCTTTGAACTGCATAATAATGCGATTTGCGTATTTTGGATTTTTCCAGTAACGAAAGCCTCAATACCAAAATAATCAAAGATAGCCGTATCCGCTTTGGTGGAATGAATAGCCTGAAAGATGGGTTCTGCAACATCAACGAGGTTATCAAATACAAGTTGTAAATCATGTAAAAAATCCTGCTTGAAACGTACGATTTTGGAAACATCCGGGACTTTGGAAAAACCACAGAACTCACGAAGTGGTTTCGAGTAAGCAAGAAAGGCTAAGAGAAATTGGTCTGTAGGGATGAAGAAAATACGTCAGATCATCAAAGCCCACAGCAAAGTATGTAAAAGGTATTTGCGGATTCTGCCCGTTGATGCATAGAAATGGTTTCTGAAAGAAACCAAAATAAACTCATCCATATCGATATAAGTTTCCAGTAGAGAAAAAACGCAGGTTTGTCATTTTTAAATTTTTTTGGCAATCTGACAAAATATTTGTCAAAAAAAGCTGTTTATATGATATCATAAGTATCAGAATAACTCTTTTCTTGGGTGTATGGTTTTTAGTTTCTAGTCAACTCTATTATACCATATCCAGTGAGGGATTATTTCATTTTATCTAACAAAAATGCCATATTTATACGGCGTGTGTCGTTTTGTAAACGCCTGTTTAGGTTATTCAAGGGAGGTACAACCTTACGATCTATGTAGGCATTGATATTGCCAAACTCCATCACTTTGCATCAACCATATCTTCCGATGGCACTGAACTCATGAAGCCGTTCAAATTTACGAATGACGGTGATGATTTCCAACTATTGCAGTCTCGTTTTATTGAACTTCCTTACTCTGACGGCATCATCATCGTTCTTGAATCGACAGCACACTACGGCGACAACCTTGTAAAATACTTTTGACTGTAACTACAACGTATGTATTGATCCTCCATCAAAACTTGCAGAAAGTATACTGTTCGCCATGACAATGAACATAAACAAGCTCCATAATAAGATTCAAAGAGGCAGGACGGGAAAAACTTTCAAGCCATAGAAAATGGCTTATTAAAGTATACTTTTTATAAACCAACAGAATCATCCGGAACTTTTTCTTGAAATCACATATAAAAACAGTAAAAATACAGCTGTCGCTTCGCGGATTTTTATTTGTTAAAGCAACAGTCCCCTCTTGATTTTGCTTCTTTATTGATACTCCTTGAAATAGTTGATATAATTGAAAAAGAGGAGGCTTAAATATGTCTACACCTAATCTTTACTGGCCAGTATATATGAATTTAGAAAAAGATTTTTTGGAGCTTGCAGAATATATCCATTTTTCTGATGACCAACTAAATGTATACTCTATGCACATTGCGGATCTTATTATTCGTTGTGCTATTGAAATTGAAGCTATTTCAAAAGAATTATATGAATTGTTGGGCGAAAACATGTCTACAATTGATAGTAACGGAAATTCCAGAGATATATATTTTGATACGGACTGTCTCGATTTATTAGAGAAAAAATGGCTAATCAGTAAAAAGGAAATCACCGTTTCGGCCACTAATTTCTATTTCACCAATGCAAGCAATAGAATACTAACACCTTTAGTCAAATGTAACATACGCGGCAAAGGAAAATGGAAATGTGCATATCAAGCAATCAAACATAATCGTATAAAATCATTGAAAAAAGCAACGATTGAAAACTTGCTTTATGCTATGGGAGCATTATATATTCTGAATCTATACTATAAAAATGAACGAATTGATATTGGCCGAATTTACCTTTCGGATCATGACTTTGATAGCCGGGTAGGTTCTAATATTTTCTCCGCTGGCTATTGTAGTGCTACTATGCTTTCCATGTCACCACATATGGATGATAGTTGTATCGACTCCGAATTAGGAGACAAGTTGAACAAGTCGATTTATGTAATAAAGTACACTGATAAATCCTTTGAAGAAATGCACAAAGATTTTTGCTTAGATGCAGAAATTACAGAGCAAAGGTTTTTGGCATCGTCCAAAATCAAACAGTTCTTATCCGAACATCCAGAATGTACTGGAAAAACTATCAATGAAATCTGTATGGATGCTGGTGGAATAGATTTATTTAAACAAATAATATGTTTTCAAAATAGACAAAAAAGGAAAGATGTACGAAAAGAGGCAATGCTCAATAAACATTCCGGAATTTACCCCGAATTATTTCCTCTATCCAAAGAGTGAAGTAAATATAGAAACTTTAGGGAATATCGTACTAAAAGATTAGTGCATAGCTCCTTTTCTATGAAAAAATAACTGTCAGACCTCGAAAGAATCCGGCATTTGGTGTAAAATTAACGTATACCCAAACACATTAACTTATGGGAAAATTATAGTCTTAATCAGGACAAATACCAATTAAAACTTCCACTTAAGTTTAAATCACTGTATCAAAGCGAATAACTGCAAGACACCTTTGGAAGAAAGAACAAAGGTAAAATACAGACCAGAAGACTTGAAATAAATCTTCTCAGATGAAAGCATTCTTTCGAGAATAAACCGAAGTATTCAGGTATAAGGCTCTTTTAGGGCTTTAAAGCAGGGTATACAGAGTTCAGGAGATATGTGAGCAGAGGAACATCCAATATGCTTGCGGAAAGTATACTGCTTGCCATGGCCGTGAACATGAATAAGCTCTAAAAAGGCAGAACGAGAATGCATCTGTTTCCCGTGAAAAGTGTTTAGTCTTAAACACATTAAAACAAACTTTCAGGTCATGAGAAATTGCTCATTAAAATATGTTGCTTTATAGAATAGCAGGATAATACTAGGTTTTTTTATTTCCATTCGTTAAAGCAACAGCCCCGCCTATCCTTCTCCTTACAATATACCACCGCCAACGTACCCCTAACCGTCTCCACAATAATTCTCGTCGAATTTACGCTCCCGTACTACTGCCTGTTACTTTTGTTATTCCAACATACTTTGCAACTTTAATTAATACGCCATTTTCATCTGCAAGCAAATAACCAATATAATTATATTTTCCTTCAGACATAAGCAATTCAAGACTATTAGCAAATTTCCTATTTAACCCAAATCCTCTTTCCTAATAATATATCTTCAACTGGGTAAACGTAAGATCTTGTCTGAGAGACGGAATATTACGCAACGAAATTCTCTCCATTCACTATTAAACTGTGATTTTATTGTAATTTCCAAAACTGTTTCTGCCATATACTTGTATAAACATAGTACAAACGGAGAGCCCTCACGCTCTCCCCTTCCTGTTTTTCACTTTACAATACACCACCGCCACCACCGTACTCACAAATGTCGCCACAATCGCCGGCGCAATGATCCCCGCCGGATTCGCGCTCCCGTACTGCTGCCGATAAGCAATCATATTCACCGGAATAAGCTGTAACGATGAAATATTCAATATCAGAAACGTACACATTTCATTGCTTGCAGCACGCCCCCTCTTTCCGTCATTACCTCTTTTTCCATTTTCCGTCAGATATTCCGGATTCTCTCTCTCCGCCTCCAGCTTCGCCAGTGCCTCCATTGCTTTCAGCCCCGCAGGTGTACACGCCCAGCCCAATCCTAACACATTAGCAATCACATTAGCCGAAATATACTCTCTCGCCTCATGCTCTTTCGGAATCCTGGGAAACAAAAATGAAATAAAAGGCTGTATCCCTTTCGTCAGCCTTGCAATCAGGCCCGATTTCTGTGCAATCTCCATAAGCCCCATCCAAAGCGCCATAACACCCGAAGTAGTAATACATAACGAAACCGCTTCTCCCGCCGAGTCCATCGCCGCATTTGTCAGCGCCTCCATATTTCCTGTCAACGTACCGTACACGATTCCTAAAAGAATCATCCCCGCCCATATATAATTCAGCATATCGTCAGTCTCTTTCCTTTTATCTTTTCATTTATATGAATATGTTATCTCCAATATACAAATATCAGGGGAAATAAAATTTATAAATGTTTCATTTTATTCCCTTTCTGATTTCTTACAATTGTTAACTTTCTTTTTATTATATGGTTGACATTTGTTCTTTTCTATCATACACTCATAACAGAAATCATACAAAACGGAGGCGAATATGAAACATACGAAAACACAAACTCTTACTATCATTGCCCTTATGGCGGCTGTCACTTGCATTCTGGGACCTTTATCTATCACGATCCCGGTTTCTCCCGTCCCGATCTCTTTTACCAATCTTGCCATTTACCTGACTGTCATGATCCTCGGATGGAAAAAGGGCGTTGTCAGTTATCTCATCTATCTCCTGATTGGATTGGCAGGAATGCCCGTCTTTTCCGCCTTTACTTCCGGTCCCGGAAAACTGCTCGGACCCACGGGCGGATACCTGATCGGCTTTGTTTTCCTTGCGCTGATCAGCGGTTTTTTTGTTGAAAAATTTAACGGAAAAATTTATATGTATGCTGCCGGTATGGTCGTCGGTACGGCAGTCACCTATGCTTTCGGAACGATCTGGCTGGCTTATCAGGCGCATATGGACTTTGCCGCCGCGCTTATGGCCGGCGTAATTCCCTATCTTCCGGGCGACATCGTAAAGATACTGATTGCAGTCTTCGCCGGAAATGAAATACGCAAGCGCCTTGCTAAAGCGGGATTCATTGAAATATCTGCCTAAATATTCGTAATGATCCGGAATAACCGGTACCCATGTTTGCAAAATATAAAACTTTCAATGATTGATTTTAGTCCGTTAATGCGGGCGGAACAGGAGTAAGATATGGATATTATAAAATTAGCGAAGGAAATAATAGAAGGAAAACGCTTAGGCAGAAATGATGATCTCCGCTTCTTTGCAACCGCTGACCTCATAGATCTATGCAAGGGCGCGGACAAAATACGGGCAGCCTTATGCGGCAATCATGTGGACTTATGCTCAATCATCAACGGCCGGAGCGGACATTGCAGCGAAAACTGTAAATTTTGCGCACAAAGCGCCCATCATCATACCGATATTACCGAATATCCCTTTTTAGACAAGGAAACATTAATTGAAGATTGTAAGAAACATGCTGAAAAGGGCGTCCACCGCTATTCCATTGTGACGGCAGGACGAACGCTTACCGGAAAAGATTTTGAATATGCCTGCGAGGCATACAAAGAAATGCATGAAAAATTTTCCATCATGCTCTGTGCTTCTCATGGCCTTTTGGATTTGGACGCCTTTCTTGCCTTAAAGAAAAGCGGTGTGGAAATGTATCATGAAAATATTGAAACTTCCAAACGGAACTTCCCCAATATCTGCACCACCCATCACTATGAAGATAAAATAAACGGCATCCGGCTTGCCCATGAAGCGGGGCTTTCGGTCTGCTCAGGCGGCATTATCGGAATGGGAGAAACTTTTGAAGACAGGCTGGATATGGCGGTGAGTCTTGCAGAGCTTTCCGTAGAATCCATCCCGCTGAATGCCTTGATCCCCATTAAGGGAACCGCCTTTGAAGATCTTCCTCCTTTAAGCGAAGATGAGATTCTCCGCACGATCGCTATGTTCCGCTATATAAATCCGACTGCCTACATACGCCTTGCCGCCGGACGCAGCCTTATGAAATCCTCCGGACGAAAAGCCTTTCTTTCCGGCGCAAATGCAACGATCACCGGGGAAATGCTGACAACCTCCGGCAACCATATCGATCAGGATAAGGAAATGCTGACCTCTATGGGATTTTCCATTTAAAATCATCACAGATACAGCTCCTGACAGACCGTAAATGAATCAGCCAGTGTTCCATTTTCCAATTGGCTACACTTTTTGCAAAGTCCAGAATTTTCTTATACAAGGCGTTTGGGGGAAACAAACCAGAAAGATTGCAGTAAATCAGAACACGCACAATATAATCACTAAGACGCATACCCACACGCCCCTCAAAGCTGTGGACTTCGGCTTTCACACTAAAAGAAAGGACAAGCCTATTATGCCAGTATTCAGAGTAGAAAAAGTCAAAGATTATACGATTATGCCAAACACCCACTTACGCAACCGCCAGTTATCCCTACGGGCAAAAGGATTGCTCTGTCAAATGCTCTCATTGCCCCCGGAATGGAATTTTACCCTGCAAGAGTTAGCTTATATCAACAAAGAGGGTTTAGACGCTATTACAACGATTATACACAAACTGGAGCAGGCAGGATATATTACCCGCAACAGAATACGAGATGAAAAGGGATTGCTTCGGGAAATGGACTAAACTTAACACTAAACTTAACATTTCTAAAAAACTATTGACAAACAAAAAAATTCCTTATAATATTTTTCTGTAAAATTTTGAGTGGACTTTTCCGGATTGATATGTCATCTTTTTGCCACACAGTTATCAGTTTGATAACTGTGTGGCTTTTTGTTGTTATAATTCGGAAAATGTTTATCAAATTTTGGAGGATATATGATGGCTGAAAATAAAATGGAAGTTATGCCAGTTGGAAAGCTGATTTTTGAAATGTCATTACCGCCACTATTTTCCATGTTTCTTCAATATTCATACAATTTGTTAGACAGTGCTTTTGTCGCCCGGTTAAGCGAGAACGCATTAACGGCTGTTTCTCTGTCTTTTCCAATCACAACATTAATGAATGCGGTATCTATTTGGATTGGGGTTGGTATAAATGTCCTAATTGCGGGACATCTTGGAAAACGTGAACAAGAAGAAGCAAATAAAACGGTTACTCTTGGACTGATCCTTTCCTTTTTGGTTGGCATTATTTTAAATATAACGGTATTACTAATTATATCCCCATACTTCAAATCGTTTACTGAAAATAACGATATTTATACTTTATGTATGGAGTATATGGGTGTTTGTTCTTTCATGCAGATACCAAACATGGTTCATATCGTTATTCAAAAAATGATACAGGCAACCGGGAACATGATTGAACCCATGTTGTTTCAACTGACGGGTGTTATAACCAATTTCATTTTTGACCCACTTCTTATTTTTGGAATAGGTTTTTTCCCGGCAATGGGTATTAAAGGAGCTGCTACGGCAACAGTTTTGGGATATTCTGTTTCAATGGTTTTGGCATTTATTATGTTTTTAAAAGCAAAACATAAAATAGCACTTAAAACAGTTGGATTTCGTTTTGAATGGAGCATTGTACAAAAAATAATTATTTTAGGGCTGCCTTCTTTTATTATGAATGCCCTAAACGCTTTTACCGTAACGATTGTAAATCTGTTTTTAGTCGCATATTCAGATACGAGCATTGCTTTTTTTGGAGCATATTTTAAAATACAGCAGTTAATTATTATGACTATTAATGGATTAATACAAGGCTGTTTGCCCATTATGCGATTTAATTATGGAGCAGGAAATTTAAAAAGGCTTCAATCAGTTTTTCGATACAGTACAATTTTAGTAACTTCTCTAATGATGTTTGGAACATTAATTATCATGCTGTTTCCGACACAGATTTTGAGTTTGTTTATGGCTTCGGAAAAAATGCGTTCTTATGGGATTATGGCAATGCGGATTATGGCAACAGGTTATTTATTTTGCGGGCTTTCGACAATGATTTCGACTTATATGCAAGCGATTGAAAGAGTGTTGCCAAGCATTATGATACAAATATTTAGACAGATGTTTTTTTTGATACCCATTATGTGGATTTTAGAAAAAGCATTACTAATCAATGGTATTTGGATTGCATTTCCAGTTACTGAATTATTGACATTTGTTGCAGCAGTCATTCTATTTATGAGATTGAGATTTCAAAATAATAATAAAGATATAGTTGGAGGTAAATAAAAATGTACAAGGAAGATACATCTTTTACAATTAAAACGGGGGTTGAAAATATGTCCCCAAAAGAGGTAGTAAATCTTTTAAGGCAAACTGTATGGGCGAAAGACCGAAAAAAGAGGCTATCATCAATCATTAAATAATTCAATCTGCTACGGTGCATTTACAAAAAACGGACAACAAGTTGGATTTGCCAGAGTGATTACTGATTATGCAACGCATTTTTACATTTGTGATGTAGTTGTTAAAAAAGAATTTCGTAATAAAGGTATAAAAATCCTATTTGTTTTATGACAAACAAATAAGTACACATTTTTTATGTTAGCAAATTAAGGGAGGAATTAAAATGGACGAAAAATTTATGAAAGAAAAACCTGTATTGCCATTAATTTTATCAATGTCACTTCCTATGGTACTCTCAATGTTGGTAAATTCTCTATATAACATTGTAGACAGCTTTTTTGTAGCCCAAATTAGTGAGGACGCTATGACGGCATTGTCATTAGTCTTTCCTGTTCAGAATTTTATCAATGCTGTTGCTATTGGCTTTGCCATAGGAATTAACGCAGCAATAGCTTTTTATTTGGGTACAGAAGAATATTCAAGGGCAAATATGGCAGCTACACAAGGCATGGTATTTGCTGTTATACATAGTATAGTTATTACCGTTAGTGTAATTTCTATTATTCCAACTTTTTTAAGAGTATTTACATCATCAGAACCCGTTATTGATTTCGGTATTCGATATTCTGTTATAGCCTTTTCTTTTACTTTTATCATTATTTTAGGCGGAACATTTGAAAAAATATTCCAAGCCGTAGGTAATATGAAAGTAACTATGATAAGTATGATGTGTGGGTGTATCGCAAATATTATCTTAGACCCAGTGCTTATTTTGGGGATTGGTTTTTTCCCTGCAATGGGAATAGAGGGAGCAGCATTGGCAACCGGCATTGGACAGACAATAACGCTTACTATCTATTTAGTTATCTACTTTGTGCGCCCTATTCGTATTCGCATTAGCAGACAATTTCTTACTTTTGACAAAAAAACAGCTTTCAAACTGTATTTTGTTGGTATACCCGCAACTTTAAATATGGCTTTGCCGTCTGTTTTAATTTCAGCACTAAACTCCATTCTGTCCTCATATTCAGAGGTATATATTTTAGTTTTAGGAATTTATTATAAATTGCAGACTTTCCTATATCTTCCTGCTAATGGTATCATTCAAGGAATGCGCCCTTTAATTGGTTATAATTATGGAGCTGGTGAACAAAAGCGTGTTAAGGAAATTTATAATATTGTTCTTTGCATGAGTAGCGTAATTATGGTTTTAGGTACTATTATTTGTTTGCTCATTCCCGGTCAACTGATAAACTTGTTTACTCATGTGCCGGAAACAATTCATACTGGGGAAATTGCACTCCGTGTTATTAGCGCAGGCTTTCTTGTTTCAGCTATTTCTGTAACTTCATCAGGTGCGTTAGAGGGATTAGGAAAGGGTATGCCGTCATTAATTATTTCTCTATGCCGTTATATTATCATTATCATTCCGTCCGCATTTTTGTTTAGCAAACTTTTTGGCGCAGTCGGCGTATGGAATGCTTTTTGGGTGGCTGAATTTATTACCGCTATTATTTCATTTTTTATTTATCACAGAACGATAAAATGTAATTAGAAAGACAACCGCATATCGGGAGGTGGTAACGTGGGAAAATTGTTACTGCTGACACTTAACGAACAAGAAGAAAAACCGATGATGTGGCCGAGGTGCAGTCAGCATTTCTATTCTCTCACGCAGAGTGGGGGCTCCCGCCGCCCGCAGTTTTGCATAATGCTGTATCTCCTTAATTGGCATACCCGTATCTTTTAGACGCTTGATAAATTCAATCCATGCAAGGTCTTTATCCGAATAACAGCGGCGGTTACTGGAATTACGCCCCGGCGTAATTAAGCCCTCATGCTCATAATAGCTCAGAGTATGTATTCCTAAATTTATTAGCTTTGAAAATTCACCTATGGAGTATTCCAAAAAATCACTTCCTATCCTCTTGATATAGAGTTTACTCTACATTGTATGCTTGCATTATATCAAAGACGAGGAGGTTTTGTAAATGGTTCAAAACACAAAAGGATACACGGTCATTACAGGGGCAAGCTCCGGCATAGGGTACAAAACGGCAAAGGTATTTGCAGAGCGCGGAAGTAATCTTATTTTGATTGCCCGCAGGAAAAACAGACTGGAAACGTTGCGGCAGGAAATTTTGACTATATATCCGACACTTGATGTTGTGCTGAAAGTAACCGATTTATCGTAAGCGCCAAATATTCCTGCGGATTTTCTAATCCGCTGGTTCCCTCTATAATTG
>OFGL01000264.1_pt1 | contig 52701 bp, 47 predicted proteins | sample 1521801 | NCBI WGS metagenome assembly OFGL01 (sample SAMEA3504085, study PRJEB24116) | mouse gut metagenome | biome: mouse gut; feature: mouse-associated habitat; material: faeces | place: Denmark | collected 2011 | reverse complement strand
TTTGGGCTAAACATAAACAAAGAACGCCTCCGAGTTATGCCGGAGGCGTTTTTTGAGTTTTGAAACACCTGATCGTTAACGATTTAGACGACATTTTGTTTAAAATCGATTTTAAGCCGCTTTTTTTGCCCGTAGAAACGTTTTTATTGTTTTTAAACTGGGCATAAGTTGCATAATTTTCTGTTTTAACCGGCAAAGTTTGGTATTATTCTGTCAGTAAAAAATAAATCAGATAAGGTATAAAAATGACTGATGAAATCAACGAAGAAACGATTGTCGACAATGTTGTCGGCAGCCGTTCTGACATTACGCCGGTAGACGTTTCGGAAGAAATGCGCCGGTCGTATCTCGACTATGCGATGAGCGTTATTGTTTCCCGTGCGTTGCCGGATGTTCGCGACGGCTTAAAACCGGTACACCGCCGGATTATTTATTCGATGTATGAAAACGGTTATGATTATAACCGTCCGTTCCGCAAATCGGCCCGTATCGTCGGTGACGTTTTGGGTAAATATCACCCCCACGGCGACTCTTCGGTATATGAGGCAATGGTGCGGATGGCCCAGCCGTTTTCGATGCGGGTGCCGATGATTGACGGGCAGGGCAACTTCGGTTCGATGGACGGCGACAGCGCCGCCGCAATGCGTTATACCGAAGCCCGGCTGGCTAAAGTGGCGCATGCCCTGATCGAAGATATTGACAAAGACACGGTCGATTTTATGCCCAACTATGACGAAAGCTTGCAGGAACCTTCTGTTTTGCCGGCGCGTTATCCCAACCTGCTGGTCAACGGTACCAACGGTATTGCCGTCGGTATGGCCACCAACATTCCGCCGCATAATCTGGGTGAAATTGTTTCGGCCTGCTGTGCCTATATTGACAATCCCGATATCACCATTGAAGAGCTGATCAATTATGTTCCAGGCCCCGATTTTCCGACCGGCGGTCTGATCCTCGGATACGGCGGCGCCCGTTCGGCTTATTTTACCGGCCGCGGTTCGGTTATGATGCGTGCCAAATGTACGATCGAAGAAATCAGAAAAGACAGGGAAGCGATCGTTGTTCACGAAATTCCCTATCAGGTTAACAAAGCGGCGCTGGTGCAAAAGATTGCCGAACTGGTGAAGGAAAAACGGGTTGAGGGAATTTCCGACATTCGCGATGAGTCCGATCGTCAGGGCGTGCGCGTAGTGGTGGAAATCAAGCGCGATTTTCAGGCCGATGTGATTCTTAACCAGCTTTATAAATATACGCCGCTGCAAACCAGCTTCGGCATGAACATGCTGGCGATTAATTCGGGGCGCCCGATGATGATGAATTTGAAGGAAATCATTGCCGCGTTTATCGAATTTCGCGAAGAAGTGATCCGCCGCCGGACCATTTATGAACTGAACAAGGCCCGTGACCGCGCCCATACGTTGGTTGGTTTGGCCATTGCGGTCGAAAACCTCGATCCGGTGATTGAACTGATCCGCAGCGCGCCGAATCCGCAGGAGGCTAAAGACGCTTTGCTTTCCAAGGCATGGCCCGCCGGTGACGTTGAACCGCTGGTTATTTTGATTGATGAACCGGACCGCAAGGTGGAAAACGGTTATTATCATCTTTCCGAAGCGCAGGCTAAAGCGATTTTGGATCTCAAACTGCAAAGATTAACCGGTTTGGAGCGCGACAAGATTCATCAGGAATTGATGAATTTGGGCGACGAGATCAAAGAATGCCTGTCGATTTTGAGCAGCCGCGAAAAACTTTACGGCATTATGCGTGACGAACTGGTGGAAATTAAAGACGAATATGCCACCCCGCGCCGTACCAAAATTGAGGATATCGAATATGACCAGGATGTCGAGTCTCTGATTCAGCGTGAAGAAATGGTGGTGACGGTTACCGATGCCGGTTATATCAAACGGGTGCCGCTCAATGCTTACAAGGCGCAGAAACGAGGCGGCAAAGGAAAATCGGGCATGGCAACCAAAGAAGAAGATTTTGTGTCGCGTTTGTTCGTCGCCAGTACCCATACGCCGGTTCTGTTCTTCTCCAGCAAAGGGTTGGTTTATAAAATGAAAGTTTATAAGCTGCCGTTGGGGTCGCCGACTTCTAAAGGCAAACCGTTTGTCAACCTGTTGCCGCTTGATGAAGGCGAAAATATTACCACTGTCCTCAAGCTGCCGGAAAACGAAGCCGAATGCAAAGATTTGTCAATCATGTTTGCAACCGCCAGCGGGATGGTTCGTCGCAATTCGCTGATGGATTTTGTCAACGTGCAGTCAAACGGCAAAATTGCAATGAAGCTTGACGAAGGCGACAAGTTGATGAATGTTCGCATTTGCCACGAAAACAATGACGTTATGCTGGCAACCCGCAGCGGTAAATGCATCCGCTTCCCGGTTACCGAAGTGCGCGTGTTTGTCGGCCGCAATTCGGTCGGCGTCCGCGGGATTAAGCTGGCTGACGGCGACGAGGTGATCTCGATGTCGATCCTCAATCACAGTGATGCCGGCGCGGAAGAACGTGACGAATATGCAAAAGTCGTTTCTGCCGTCAAGAGAATGGAAGCGGAAGCCGGCGAGGGCGTTTGCATTTCGCCTGCAGATACCGGATTGCTTGAAAAGCTCTCGATTGAACAGTTTGCAAATATGCGTCGGAACGAACAGTTTATTCTGACCGTTACTTCCACCGGATACGGCAAACGTTCTTCTTCTTACGAATACCGGGTAACCGGCCGCGGCGGCAGCGGTATTGCCAACATGGAAATGTCTGCCCGCAACAAAGAAGTGGTCAGTTCGTTCCCGATTGAAGACGATAACCAGATCATGATGGTCACCGACGGCGGCAAGCTGATCCGTATGCCGGTGGAAGATATCCGTATTGCCGGTCGTAAAACTCAGGGGGTCATCCTGTTCCGTACCGCTGAAAACGAACGGGTGGTTTCCGTTACCTGGCTGGATGCCGACGCCGAAGACGAAGAAGAGTTGGAAGAAGAAACCGGCTCTGAGGTGCTGGGCGAAAGCGTTGCCGATACGGAGGACAGTTTGTCCGATCAGGTTAATGAACCCGAAACCGAAAGTGACGACGCGTAAGCATCTGACTTGAAACAGAGCAAAAACCGGGGTTAAAGCGCCCCGGTTTTTTACAATTTGTATGATCGGTTTTATAAAAAAGCGTTTTTTGGGGTTGCAATTAATTTTTGAGTGTGTTATAGCACTTGACATAAAATAATTATTTGTCGAATTAGTATATATAATAAGACAAAAGTTAAGCGTTCTTTGAAATGCAGATCTTGAAATATACGGCTAACCAACAATTTGCGGCATGCGGATTTTTTTCGGATTCTTCGTTTAGCGGGAACCGTCTTTAATCGATGCGAGTACCATGTTCCGAAAACGGAAAAGGGGTCTAAGTCGCCGTTGCAAGTAAAGATCGAACTAAAACCTTTTGGTTTTAAGCAGATAATTTTATTATCTGCTTTTTCTCGAAAAATCATTGAACCTATATAAAAAACGCGCTCCTCTGTTCTGTGCCAAAAAATTAGAGGGATTATCGCGGGCTCTGCTGTTGTGAAACAGCAGAGTTTTTTGTCGCCTGACCAGCCGGTAAAATGTTATCGGACACTATAATTATTATAAAAATCTTTCTTATGGAAAAAAAATTGATTTTGAAACAGCAGGAGATTTTGCGGGAAGATCTGTTTGAAGGGATAATATCTTTTCAACAGTTCGAACAGGCCGACCTCGCCTTGCGAAAAAAGCTTGAGCGTTGTTCCGCTGACAACGGTGAAAAAGAGTGACTGTTGTCTCGTTTTCTTTTCTCTGCCGCCGGCAACAAAAGCTGTCGATGTTTTTGTGAAAAGCCCCTCCGTGACGGAGAGGCTTTTTTTACCTAAAAAATTCGGGTTGGATACGCGGTTTCACATCAGACCGTTCATCGATGCCATCAATGAAAAACCCCGCGTTTGACGCAGGGTTCCTTTTTATATCCGTCAATTGTTGGGAGTCTTTAAACAAACGTCACCGAACAAGTATTTTCCGTTCAGACGATGTTTGCCAAACTGAGAGCCTCCTTTCCGGCGGAGAAAGAAAAGTCCTAATAATCGTCGCGTTCCACCCTGGTCATTTTTTTGCGGTTATATTTGGTTTTGGGCGTCGGCGTATTGTGACTGGTAAACGGTTTGCCGTTATGGTCCTCCATTTCTTCCTCACGGCTGCCGCGGTGGTAAGCAGTCAGTTTTTCGCGCAGTTCCTGCATTTCCTTTTTAGATTTTTTCATGTTTTTTCTCCTAAAAACGAATTTGACTTCCGTCGTTTTTCAGAACAGCAAAAATCAAATCTCCGCTGCCGTTTTTAACGGCATGTTGTTGTTGATAAAACGTTTCAATTCTTTTTCATCGTCCCAGGCGATTTTAATTTCCAGCACTTTAAAGTGATGTTGCATGGCCGAAGGGATTTTAACAAAATCTTTGGCGGTGGTGATCAGTTCGGCATCGGTCAGCCAGGCGCGATCAATCAAATCCTGCAATTCGGTTTCGGAATAATTGTGATGGTCCGGAAAGTCTATGGTTTCAGCCGGTTCAATACCGTTTTCGCGCAGGGAAGCGTAAAATTTTTCCGGTCGGCCGATGCCGGCAAAAGCAATAACCCTGCTTCCGGAAAGGGGAGGTAATTCAGCCGTCATACGGGCATAAAAAATCGGCAGCCCCTGCAATTTCGCGGACAAATGATGGCGATCGTTGCCGATAATAACAGCGGCCGACGCCCGTTTGAGGCCGTTGTCTAATTCTTCCCGCAACGGTCCGGCCGGAACCGGATAACCGTTTCCGATACCGAATTCCCCGTCAAAAACAACCAGACTGATATCTTTATAAAGTCCCGGATTTTGAAAGCCGTCATCCATAATGATAACGTCGGCGCCTTCGGCAACGGCGCGCACGGCAGCCCGATAGCGGTCGGGATTGATGCTTACCGGTGCCTGTCTGGCCAACAACAACGGTTCGTCTCCCACTTGCCGTGCCGTATGTTTTTCGCGGTCGACAATAACACCGCTCAGGTTTCCTCCGTATCCGCGCGAGACAAAGGCCGGATTGTAACCGCATTGTCTGAGCAGTGTTACCATGGCGGCCGCGACCGGAGTCTTTCCGGTTCCGCCGGCGGTCAGATTGCCGATGCATATAACCGGCACGTTAGCTTTTTGCGGCTGTTTCAAACGCAAACGCAGGGCGGTAGCGGCAGAATACATTTTTCCGACCGGCAGCAACAGCCGGGCGGTCAGACTTTGCTTGTTCCAATAGGAAGGGGTTTTCATGAGCGAATATATCCTTTGACTTTGTCCATAATGCCGTCAAGAACTTTTGCCTCTGAGGTCGCCCAGTTGTAAGCCAGCGATCGTTTGGCTTCCATCAGCTCTTTATGGCTGAGCAATTGTCTGACGGTTTCCGTCAGTTCCAATACGTCGTTTACCTGAATGACCGCATCGGCTTTTTTGGCACGGTTCATGGCGTCGGTAAAGTTATGCATATGCGGACCGACGACAACGGCATCGCGACAGCGCGAAGGTTCCATAAAGTTCTGGCCGCCGTGCGGGATGAGAGAACCGCCGATAAAGACCAACGGGCAAATTCCGTACCAAAGTCCCATTTCGCCGATGGTGTTGGCAATGTACACGTCCGTATCGGCCTCAATCGGTTCGTCATTTGAACGCAGGGAGACTTTTAAGCCCAGTTCTTTTTGCAGCCGTTGCTGAATTTCGGGGCCGCGATGAGGGTGTCGCGGAGCGATGATCAGCAGCAGGTCGGGAAAGTCTTTTTTGAGTTCGTTGTGAAAACGGGCAATTTTGAATTCCTCGTCGTCATGGGTGGAACTGGCCAACCATAAAGTGCGACCGTTGATCTGCTTAAGCAGTACGGCTTTTTTTTCTTCATCGACCGGCAGCGGCGTTCCGGCATATTTGAGATTGCCGAGACAGGTGGCTTCTTTGGCGCCGAGAACTTTGAGGCGATAGGCATCTTCGTCCGATTGTCCGAGGCAGGTGGTAAAACAGTCAAGCAGTTCTTTGCAGACGAAGTCAAATTGCTGCCAGCGTTTGAAAGATTTGTTGGAAATCCGCCCGTTGACCAACAGCAGCGGAATGTTTTTGCGTTTGATGCCGGACAGCATTGCCGGCCACAAGTCCGACTCAAACCACAACACCAAATCGGGATGCCAGTGTTTGATAAAACGGGTGGTAAATACCGGATTGTCAATCGGGATATATTGATGAAAGGCGCGTTCGGGCAACCGTTTCCCCATCAGTTCGGCCGAAGTTGTCGTTCCGGTGGTCACCATGACATGAGCTTGAGGATAAGTTTCCAGCAAACGGTTGATCAGCGGCAGCATTGAAAGAGATTCGCCGACCGAAGCGCCGTGAAACCAAAACAGCATTCCTTCCGGACGTTGTAAAACCGGGCGGCCGATTCTTTCGTTAAAACGTTTGAGGTCTTCTTTGCCGCGTTCTTTGCGTTTTTTGATGTAACGGCTGATAACCAGGGGATATAAAACACGAATAAGGGTATTGTAAATTTTGATAAACATTAGTTCTTCTCTGATTTGTCGGGATAGCGTTTCGATTTTGCACTGACGCCGGGTTCGATTTTAGGCAGTCCGAACCGTCGGTCAGCTTTGAAAGTTAAATTGTTCATATCGTTTTCGATTTCCTGACGATATTTTTCCAAATCTTCGTCAGAAGCATCGGCCGGTATGTAGTATGGTTTGGTAATATGTAAAATTCCGCGGCAGAACGGCGGCGGCAGCAGCATCGCATCCCAGCTTTTTGCAATCAGCGAATGTTCGATACTGTAAGTGGCGCCGAAAATGGGTTTGCCCGATTTGCGCGCAAAGTAGAGCGGGCTGATGCTCATTTTCATCCGCGGTCCGCGCGGACCGTCCGGTATAATGGCGACGGCGGTGTCGTTTTGCAGCGAATGCAGCAGGGCCAGAGCGGCAGACTGGGCGCCGTTGGTCGAGGATCCGCCGATGGTGCCGAAACCGTACTTTTCCAGAAAGCCGGCAATAATTCTTCCGTCTTTGTGCAAAGATACCAGAGCCTTAAGCGGCCGTTGCCGGTTCCAAAAATGCGGAATCATCATCGCGCGGCCGTGCCAGATGACCAGAATGATCGCTTTGTCCTGATGCCAGACCTGATACAGCTGGTTCATGCCAAAGACGTCCCAGCGGGTTGTCTTGCCGACCCAACGGGAGTAATAATACATAATGATGCTGAGCAGGCTGATAAAGCGCGGATGTTTGGTAATGTCTTTGAAAAAATTTTTTAATTTTTTCAACAAATTTTTCATTTCATTCCCCTTGCCGACCGTACCGAAACGGGTTGTTTGCCCAAACCGGCCGGTCATATAAAAGTCTGTATGCATTTTGCGCTGATTTGCCGCCGTAGGCGCGGCTGAATAATCAGGCAATTTCATTTGTATTTCTGATATAACATATTTTTAACAAAAACTAAAGAATTTAAATACTTATTAAGAACAAAAAATCCGCCCCGAAATTTTCGGGGCGGACATAAAATAGGATTGTTGTTTAGAACTGTTCCTGCAGTTCAAAGAAATAAGCCTTCGGGTGATCGCATACCGGGCATTTTTCGGGTGCCGTCGGGCTTTCGATGCGATGTCCGCAGTTGGCGCATTCCCAGATAACTTTGGTCGGTCGATTGAAAATCTTGCCTTCGACCAGCGAAGTGAGGAGGGCGTTGTATCTTTCTTCGTGACCTTTTTCGATTTTGCCGACCATATCGAACAGGGCGGCAATTTTGGTAAAGCCTTCTTCTCTGGCTTCTTTGGCCATACGGTCATACATGTCGGTCCATTCGTAGTTTTCACCGGCAGCAGCATCCTTCAGGTTGTCGAGTGTCGAAGGAACTTCGCCGTTGTGCAACAGTTTAAACCAGATTTTGGCGTGTTCTTTTTCGTTGTTGGCGGTCTGTTCAAACTTGTCGGCAATGATGTTGTAGCCTTCTTTTTTAGCCTTAGAGGCATAATAAGTATATTTGTTGCGTGCCTGAGATTCTCCGGCAAAGGCATCCATCAGGTTTTTTTCGGTTTTTGAACCTTTAAGTTCCATAGTTTAAGCTCCTTAATTTAAGTTGTTGGTTGAATTTTGACATTCTTTGCATATTCCGCGAAACGAAATATCATAAGTTTCGACCGTCAGCCCGGTTTGCCGTTTAACGTCGGCAGCCAGATCGGGCGCAATGTCGTAGGGTATGTCGCAGACCTTATGGCATTCTGTGCAGATAAAATGGTAATGATCGTGCGTCTGATGATCAAAATGGGCAGTTCCGTCAAGCCCTTCGATTTTTTTGACGATTCCGTTTTCTGCCAGCAGATTGAGATTGCGGTAGACTGTGGCCAGGCTGACGGTCGGTTCTTCTTTGCGAATCAACTCGCAAAGTTGTTCTGCCGTCGGGTGGATGCAGTTTTCGCGTAAAGTTTTCAAAATCAGCTCGCGCTGTCTGGAATATTTCATTTATCGTCCTTATAAATGATAATGATTATTATTATTGTTGATAACCTTAAAAAAACAGGTTGTCAACTTAAAATTACATGATTATTTTATATCCAACTAAAACAATATATGTAAGGATGCAAAAATGCAAGCGAAAGAAATTAAAAACAACATCTACTGGGTGGGCGTCAAAGATTGGAATCTGAGAGAATTCCACGGGTATGCCACCCCGCACGGTTCCACCTACAACTCCTATCTGATTATGGATGAAAAAATTACTCTGGTCGACGGCGTTAAGAACTATATGTCCGAAGAAATGATTGCGCGGGTTCGCAGCGTGGTTGATTTCTCAAAAATCAGCTATGTCGTTGTCAATCATGTGGAGATGGACCATTCCGGAAATATTCCCGAAATCATGAAACTGGCGCCGCAGGCGGTTATTATTACCGACAATGCCGGAAAAATGGCGCTGGAAGCCCATTTTGACACCGCCGGTTGGAATTATAAATTGGTAACGACCGGCGAAACGGTATCGCTCGGCAGCCGCAGTCTGACTTTTATGACGACGCCGATGCTGCACTGGCCCGATTCGATGATGACTTATGTTCGCGAAGAGAAATTGCTGTTGTCAAACGACGGTTTCGGACAACATCTGGCCTCGGACGGATTGTTTGCTTCCGAACAACCGTTGGATATTGTACTCAATGAAGCCAAAAGCTATTATGCCAACATTCTGTTTCCGTTCGGCGCTCAGGCCGAAAAGGCTCTGAATACGGCCGGCAGTCTTGGACTGGATATTGAAATGATTGCTCCTTCTCACGGCTGCATTTGGTCGGGAAAGGAAGAAGTTGACACGATTCTCGGCCTGTATGCCAAATGGGCTTCGGGCCGCAATGAAGGCAAAGCGGTGGTCGTTTACGATTCCATGTGGGGCGCAACCGCCAAAATGGCCGAAACGGTAATGGCCGAATTTCAGGATGCCGGGATTCCGGTGACCAAACATTGTCTGGCCGTTGACGATATTTCGGCGGTGATGGTCGATTTTCTGGATGCGGCTTATGTCTGCATCGGCAATCCGACCCTGAACAATCAACTTTTTCCGCGTGTGGCCGCTTTTGTCACTTATATGAAAGGACTGGCACCGCGCGGAAAAAAAGCGCTGGTTTTCGGTTCTTACGGATGGAAACCCGGCGTGGTCAAACAGATTCAGCAGGTCTACGACGAATTGGGATGGCAGACGGTGGCGCCTTTTGAAGAAAAATATACGCCCAAAGCCGAAGTGTTGGAACAGCTGAAGCAACGCGTTCGCGAACTGATCAGTCTGTAGAAATTGCAGATACAAAAAAGAAACCGCCTTTGGGGCGGTTTCTTTTTTTTGAGTTGAAATTCAGTTTAGTCCAGATCTTCATCATCCTCACAGGGACGGAACTTCCGGCTGAATTTTTCCTGCAGCTGAGCAAACAGGGGCTGTCTTTCTTTTTCCTCGCTGTTTTCCGAAGCGGTGAAAGTCTGTCGCCACAAATTGAATTTGTGATGCTTGAACAACAGCTTTCGTTGTTTGTCCCGAAGCAGATACTTCCATTCTCCGGCAGCGGCGGCATGAGTGTAGAAGTCGTTCATGTCGTGAAATCTGACCTGAGTGTCGGCTTTCTCTTTTTCCTCCTGATACCACAGTTCCCAGTCGATCAGATCATAACGTCCGAAATGGGCAAGGGTTTCCCAAAGTCGGTCCTGAACGAAAAACGTCGTACAGTCGTTTTTGATCAGAGTGCCGTATTCCTTATGGTGATACAGCAGCTTGCGGCCTTCCGGGCAACGGCACAGTTCTTTGAGGGTTTCTTTCTCGGTCCAGTTGGTCAGTTGAGTACGGAACCGATACAGAAGTTCAAATTGTTTGTGCTGGTAAAGCAGTTTTTCGCCGCCGACGATTTTGGTGAGCCATTCAAACTTTTTCAGCTCGATGATTCGTTCGGTCAGGTTGTAGCGCTTCAGAATGCTGACGGCGGAAGGACTTTGGTATTGACCGCTGTTGATAATGAGATCTGCCTGTCCGTATTGGGCCAGAATTTCCCAGTTGTAGCGGCGTACCAGCTCGTCCCAGTATCCGTTTTCGGCCAGTTGCTGAGGTGTCAGCAGTTTGGCTGTACGGCACCAGCAGCTGTTGCAGTTCTCGTCCACCATCCGGAGATTGTTCTCCATGATGTAAACCGCGGCGTTTTTGGGGCCGAGGAATACGTTAAGAAAGTTCAGCAGGTGCTTGTAATCTCCGAAAAATTCGAAGCCGTTGTCGAGAAAGCGACGGATGAAGTTTTCCTTTCCGCACCATTTTAAGGTTTCCAGAACCCGGATGCTGACTTTGTAACCGCTGTTGACCATCGGCAGCAGGCGGTCGTATTGCTTGTGGGCGATCACGGTCAGCATGATGGCTTCCTGGTTTGCGGCATCAAGCATTCCGGTGATGTAGTTCGGCGTGGTTTCCTGATAAGAAACGGGAGTGTTTTTGTTCATACTAATAAGATTTTATGTAGTTATAAAAATTATTTTCACAAAATCATGTTATCTGATCTTGACAAAAATATCAAGTCCTTTTGTCATTTTTTGCTGAATTTAATTTGCGGCGTAAATGTCCCGGCTCATATCGTGGCGGCAATTGATATCGGCGATGACGGAAACGGTTGGTCCCGCATATTTCTCAATAACCTCAAGGAGCGGTTGGTACGGCAGTTCATCCGGGTAGCAAATGCCGATTTGCGGATGACGAATCATGTAAGAAACGGCTGCAACGGCCGGAACGGCCACTTGTAAAATGGTGGGGGTTTGTCCGGGAAAATATTTGTTTATGTGCTCAAGCGTTAGGCAATTGCCGACCCAGCGCGGTTTGAAGCGGTCTCCCATGATCAATACGCCCACATACTCGGTGCCGGCCGTGATTCCTTTTTCGATCAGCTGATAGTCTTCCTGATCCGTATAGCCTCTGTTTGCCTGATTTTGCAAAGCGTTCATGGCAGCATCGCTGGCACGGTAAACAAAATAGACCGTCGGACGATAGCGCAGCGTTCCGTCCGCTTTGTAAACCGACAGACAATCGGAAATCGAAAAAATTTCTTCATGGCCGATAATCATTCCGGTATATTTTCCGGCCGGGGTCCAACCGTCGGCCAAACATTCGGTGCCGCGCCGGTTCAGTTCCTGCCAGCCGTCTCGACGGTCGGCTTTGACCGCCAGCGGGTGAAGGTCGGGCTCAAACGTACCGGAACGCACTTCTGCCAATGCGGTGCTTTCGTTAAAAAAGGTCGGCGGATTCCAAGTACTGTAAAAAGCGCCCGGACGCAATGTTTGCGGGTCAAATTCCTGAATATCGCAATCGCTGGAGTGGATTGTTTTAACACCGATAAGTTCGGCCAGTTCGCCCCACCGTCCGTCTTTCAGCAAATCGGCGGCACGGCGGCGGTCAAAAGAACATTCTGCTCCGCAGTCTGCTTCGGCAACGATGTCAGCCAACCCTTTTTTGACAAAGTGGGAAACGGAACCGGGGTTGGCGCCGTGATGAATTATACAGGTAGCGCCGTCGCGGCGTCCGTTTTGAAAAAAACGTTCGTTTTCCTGATAATGGTCGTATATGTTTTTCCACTCTTTGTCCGGCCATTCGTTATCGCCGGTGTTGAGGTACATGACGCCGTTCTGACGGCACCATTTAAGCGTTTCCAGACAGTCGGTTTCGGAACTGAAATCGAGCAGCATGTCGCCGGCTTTGAGATGCGGAGAAAAAAGGCTTTCCTGTCCGCCCGGGCGAAGTTCGGCCCGAAGATAGCGGTAAGGCAGTTCAAAAGGCTGCGGCAGACGGTCGATAATCAAAAGCCGGGCAGGGTCAAAACTGACTTCTTTTTCCAACACGGTCAAAGCGCTGCGGCCGACAGCTCCGAAGCCGAATAAAACGATTTTTCTGTCAAAACGGGGCATTGCAAATTCCTTTACCGGGGTTGAAACAGTTCAAGGCACTCTAAATGTCCTTTATAATATATAATTTTATCACGAATTATTTAAGTTGTAAACCCTGCAGGCAATGACAAAATTTATCTTTTTTGACGGTGAAATCCGTAATCTTCGGCGACAAAGCGTCCCAGAGCGGCAATTTTTTCTTTGACCGCCTTCAGACTTTCGTCCGGCGTATATCCGGTGGTCGATTTTCCGGGATACAGTTCGTAATGTTTACGATATTGGGTGAGGGTGACGTTGGGCATGATCACGTTGGCGCCGGCTTTCAGGGCCATCGCCTGTCCGTTTTCGGCCAGCGTTTCCATGGCGGTGGTGGCGGGGATGTTGATGTCGGGCAGCAACAGCCGTGTCAGCGCCATCACTTTTAAGGCCATCGTCAGCGTACCGCCGGAAGCGGTTTTGAGCGGTGTGTCCGGGTGGGGGATGAAAGGACCGATGCCGATCATGTCGGCATTGACTTGTTTAAAAAACAAAATGTCGTCGGCATACGTTTCTGTTTTTTGTCCCGGCAGTCCGACCAGAACGCCGGTGCCGATTTCAAGGCCGGCGCGTCCGAGATTGCGGATACAGTCGGCGCGTTGTTCCCAGTCCATCCCGGGATCGTGGTCGAGATAAAGTTGTTTGTCGGTGGTTTCGATCCGTAATAAAAAACGGTCGGCGCCGGCTTCGCGGTAGGCGCGGTATTCTTCAAAGCTTTTTTCGCCGATGCTGAGCGTCAGCGCTACCCCCAGGCTTTTGATGCGGCGGATGACGTTGCAGAGCTTTTCGACGGTGAAATGCAAATCTTCGCCCGATTGCAAAACCACGGTTCGCAGCTTCATGTTAACGGCGGCATGTTCGGCCAATTTAAAAATGGTGTCTTCGTCAATCCGATAACGTTCAATGTTGAAATTGTCCCGGCGCAACCCGCAGTAACGGCAGTTGTTGCGGCAAAAGTTGGAAAATTCGATCAACCCGCGCAAGTGAATGCCGTCTCCGACGTACTGCCGTCTCACTTCGTCCGCCGTTTCAAAAAGCTGTCGGTTGATTTCGTCGTTGCGAAGCAGCGCAATCAGTTCTTCGCGGTTAAGACTGTGCTGTTCGGCAGCTTTGTGGATCAGGCGGTACATCTTGTTTTCCCCGAAAAGTGGATAATGTTTATTTTGTAGCTAAAATTCTCCGCATAATCAATAAAAAATATTTGCAAGTTGAGAGATTATATTATAAGCAGAAAGTAATTGTTTTAATGATAAGGAAAATCAAAATGATGTTAGGATTGTTTTTGCTGCTGACGGCGATGTGGACGCTTCCGGCCTATGCCAACCCGGCCTGCGCGGTTTGTACGGTGGCGGTTGCCGCTTCGCTTGAAGTCGCCCGTTATTTCGGTGTTGACGACAGCGTTGTCGGCGTTTGGGCCGGCGCGCTGCTGGCATTGCTCGGTTATTGGATGATTGTTTGGTTTGACAAGAAAAACTGGCATTTTGCCGGCCGTGATTTTTGGTTGATTGTCCTCAGTGTGGCGATGATCGGTTTTATGTATGTCGGCCGGATGGAATACCGTCCGGAACCGTTGTTGGGTTTCCTTTATCTGGATCCGTTTTTGTTCAGTGTGATTGCCGGGGCGGCGGTGTTGATTCTGTCAAATCGTTTTTATCAGTGGATGAAAGCCAAAAACGGCGGTCATGCTCATTTTCCGTTTGAAAAAGTGGCGGTTCCGGTTTTGGCGCTGACGGCGCTCAGCGTTTATTTTTATTATAACCCGTTGTGCAGCAAAGCCGGCGAATTGTATTCTTTCTAGGAGTTGTTATCGTGAGCAGAGAAAAGAAAATCAAAGAATATGTAGAGAAGCTTGATTCTGGAAAGAAGGTCAATCCGAAGGACTTGTCGTCGGATCAGGATCTGACGATCGGGATCATGAATCTGATATCGATCGAAGAGCATCTGATGTTTTCGGGTGCCAAGACGGGCAAGAGTTCGTACTATGATCTGATTGAGCAGATCCGGGAGACGCGCAAGCAATTGATGCAGAAGGTGATACCGGCGTACGAAGGCGAAGTCTGGTGTATTTCGAAGCATCTTCTTTCGGCGTCGATGCGTCTGATGGAAGTGGGAACCAAGCAGCAGAGCCTGGGGCACAAGGCGGAAGCGTACAAACTGTTTGACCAGTCGTACGAACTGTATTGTCTTTTCTGGGGTCTGAACATGAAATTGCTCGATCTTGAGGACGTGAAGTGGATTGAAGAAAGTTTTGACGACGTCAAGAAACTGAGCGGACAGCTTTCGTCGCTTGGAGAAGCAGAAGGCGCGAGCGGTGTTGAGACGGCGGCGGAAACGACCGAAGAAAACGCGGACGAAGAACGGCCCGCCGGCATGCTCGGACGCATGAAAAGCTTTGTCAGAAAAGCCGTCGACTGCTGTATTGAATAAGGAGAATCCAAATGCGTAAAATTTTCTGTCTGCTGCTTTTGCTGATGCTGACCGCAGCCTGCAAAGAACCGTCCGCGAAAACCGACTCGACGCTCGCCGACAATAAAATCTACTTTTTCTATTATAACGAATGTCCTTACTGTCACGATGCCTTGGACTACATTACTCAAAAATATCCGAACCTTAAAGTGACAATGGTCAATATCCACAATCCCGGCGGATACGAACTGTTGCTTCGTTGTGCCAAAAAATTCAAACTCGGCAACAACGTCGGCACACCGCTGTTCTGTATGGGAGACCGCTATCTGATGGGCTGGTCGCCGCAAAGTCCGGGGCAGTTTGACCGGTATGTACGGCCGTTTTTAAACTAACCCGTCCCCGGTTCACACCGGGGATTTTTTATTTGCAATAAATTTCCGATTTGCTATATCTTTAATAGAAGAAGCAAAAAGAAAGACGACAAAAATGGAACAGCAGCTGCCGGCAGAAATCATGAAAAAAGCGGCTAAGGGCATTTTTTATATTGCCCATCCGCTTCGGCTGCATATTTTGGAATATCTCGATGTCAACGGCAGTTCTTCGGTTTCGGCAATTACCAAGGCGCTTGGCGAAGATCAGGTCGCCGTTTCGCAAAGTTTGCGAAAAATGCGCGATGCTCATCTGGTCAAAACCGAACGCCGAGGAATTTTCATTTATTATAACATTTACGAAGAATATCCGGCCAGCATTTTCTCTTGCCTGCGCAAACTGTACGGATATATGACCGACGATTTTCAGTATCTGCGCGACGAATGCAAAATCATGCTGCCTGCCGACTATACCATGATGACGGCCAACCGCATCAAATTGTTCGCCAACTATGACAAAATGCGGATTCTCGAGTTTCTTACCCTCAACGGTCCCTGCAACGTCAGCGAAATCATCAACGGCATCGGTTGCGAACAGATCAAAGTTTCGCAATATCTGAAACGGCTGCGCGACGACGGTTTTGTAACCGCATCCCGCCGCGGCCGCTTTATTATCTACGAAATCACCCCGGGCATTCACAAAACCTGCATTCAATGTATCCGCAAACGTTATCATGCCCTTGCCGACAAAACGCTTTTCTGACTTTCTTTTCAGACAGTCTCCCGTCTATAAAACATCCTGTCAGTTCCCTTATCTTTTTTGATATATGCCCTACCAAAACAAGCTTTCGCGCCTATTTCTAGGATGTACAATTCATCAAACAAAGGAGGATAACATGGCTGCAAAAGTTGATAAACTGAATATTTTTCTTTCTAACTTGGCGGTTATAAACGTCAAAATACACAATCTTCACTGGAACGTTGTCGGACCCAACTTCTTTGTCGTCCATAAAATGACCGAAAAACTGTATCAGATGTTCCAACTGCAATATGACCAGGTGGCCGAAATGATGAAAATGCAAAATCAAATGCCGCTGGTAACCATGGCCGAATATCTTGACAATACCACCATCGAGGAAATTGAAGGCCGCGATTATACCGATCTCGAAGTTTTGGAACTGTTGGAAACCGATTGCCAAAACATTATGGCCCTTGCCAAAGACATTCGCGACGAAGCCGATAAAAAGGATAATTTCCTGCTCGCCAACCTGCTGGAAGAATATCTCGCAATTTATGCCAAAAAATCGTGGATGCTGCGTGCCATGCTGGAAGGCGATCCGACAATGGACGATGACGACAATTAGAAAACGCTTTTCACAAAAATATATTCCGGTATGTCAATACCGGAATATATTTTTTTAAATTTCATCACTTATTTACACGGTCAGCATACCGCCGGTAACACCGTAAACCTGTCCGGTAACATAACTGGCTTCCGGCGAAGCAAGAAAAACGTAAACATCGGCCAACTCAACCGGTTGACCGGCACGTTTCATCGGCGTGTCACTGCCGAAATCGGGCAGATTTTCCTTCAGCTGGCCGCCGCAAATTTGCAGCGGGGTCCATATCGGGCCCGGCGCCACCGCATTGACCCGGATTCCCTTAGGGGCAATTTGCTTGGCCAGCCCTTGGGTAAAAGCACGGATCGCCGCTTTGGTACCGGCATAATCAAGCAAATATTCCGAAGGGTCATAAGCCTGAATCGAAGTGGTATTGATAATGCATGATCCCGGTTTCAGATAAGGCATTGCCTCGCGCACCAGCCACATCATCCCAAAAACGTTAACTTCATAAGTTTTGACAATCTGCTCGGTAGACAGGGTTGCAATATCCTTTTGCGCCACCTGTTTACCGGCCACCAGACATAAGATATCCAGACCGTCAAGTTCATCGGCGGCCTTCTCGATCAGGGTTTTGCAAAAGTCTTCGCTGCTGATGTCTCCCGGAATCAACACAGCCTTACGGTCTTCGGCCTCAATCAGCTTCCGTACTTCTTCGGCATCATCTTTTTCTGCAGACAGATAGTTGATGGCAACGTCGGCCCCTTCGCGGGCATAGGCTATTGCCGCCGCCCGGCCGATTCCGGAATCGCCGCCGGTGACCAGAGCTTTTCGTCCTTTGAGCCGACCGCTGCCGCGATAGCTTTTCTCTCCGCAATCGGGAACCGGATGCATGTCGGCTTGAACGCCCGGCGCTTCCTGCGGCTGCCAGTCGTAACCGCCCTGATAATATTCTTTTAACGGGTTAACCAGTTTATCTTTATCAAAAAACATACTTTTCTCCTCCTTACTTTTACAATCCAGCTTGATGTAAGCCATTCCGGTAAGGATTAAAAGCGGTTTAATTCTAAATGCTAGCCTGGCCAAAAGCATTGCCGCTCCTCTTTACAACATTCGACCAACACAAAAAAACACCTCCCGGATCCGGAAGGTGTCAAAAAGCAAAATATTTTTCCAAACTACTCGGCAGCTTTGGCAGCCTTTTTGGCAATGCGGGCCGGTGTTGCTTTTTTAGCGGCAGCTGCCGGTTTTTCAGCCGGGCCTTTTTTCTTGACAACCGCTTTTTTGATCTTCAAAGCTTCATCGGTGAGCTTATTGCTGGAAGTAGATTCCAAATAAGAATCCAAACCGCCGTTATGCTCAATCGAACGCAGCGTTTTAGAGCAGATTCTCAATTTGAAAAACTTGTTCAAAGCTTCGCTGAACAGAGAAACTACTTGCAAGTTCGGCATAAAACGACGACGGCTATGGTTGTTAGCATGGCTAACATTATTTCCGCTCATAACGCCGGTGCCGGTAATATCACATTTTTTAACCATTATTTTATTCCTCAAAAACAAACTCGTTGCTTGTTAATAGCCAGAGTTGAGCAAAAAGTCAAGAATTATTTGATAAAATAAAAAAAATTGTAGCATTTTTAAGAAAAGTGTATTATTAGTATCTCGTTTTGATTGTTATGTGCCCGTAGCTCAGCTGGATAGAGTGTTGGCCTCCGACGCCAAAGGTCATGGGTTCGAATCCCTTCGGGCACGCCATTTATAAAAAACTCCCGCGTTTTGCCGGGAGTTTTTTATGGTTTTCCCCAGGGTCAACCCCAGAATTCTCTCTCCGGGCACGCCGGATTCATCATAAAAACCCCGCGCCGGGGCGGGGTTTTTATTTATGATTTCTTTGCACGTTCCAACGTTATCTGGTAACCACCACCATCGCCTCGCGCAAAATCCGGTCGTTGATCATATAACCGGTCTGCAGTTCGGCCACCACGGTGCCGGCAGGCTTCGATTTGTCTTCCACCTCCTGAACCACCTGATGAAACGAAGGATCAAAAACTTTGCCCATCGGATCCATTTTTGTCACTCCGAATTTGGCCAGAACTTTGCTGAGCTCCGATTCGGTTAATTCCACGCCCTTTTTCAGCTGAACGCACTCTTCGCCGCCGGCTTCGGCAGCGGCAAGCAGCGCACGGTGAAGGTTGTCCGCAACCGACAGCATTTCCTTGGCAAATGAAGCAATCGCATATTTTGAGTTTTTCTCCAACTCCTGAGCGCACCTTTTTTTGGTGTTTTCGAGTTCGGCGTATGCCCGCAGGTAATCGTCTTTCAATTTGGCGTTTTCCTGTTTGAGCTTGTCGGTCTCCGGTTCGTTTTGAGGCAGGTTTTCTTCCGCGTTTTCAACCTGTTCTCCGATATTTTCGGCCTCAACGCAATCATCCGGTTCAGAGTTATGCTCTTTTTTATCGTTTTTCATTTTTCCCTCTTTAATTTTTTTACAAAGCGCGTATATTTCTTATATACAACATTTAATGATTAAAGATAAACAAGTCAAGGGGAGAAGTTTCTGTTGCCTTTTTAATTAATTCTTAAAACAGACAATATATTCTCTTGTTATTGATTATTCTGACTATTGAGAGAGATGATATGAATCGTGTTACTGCGCCGAAAGCCGACTCCAGCGTTTTTAAACCGCTGCCCAAAAATTTTAATTTAAAAAAATTTTCCATCGCTTTTAGTGTTGTCAACAAACCTAATCTGGCCGAGATCCAAAATCTGGGACGCCGGCAGTGTCTCGGCAAAAACGACTGGCCGCAGATCGACAAAGTCAACGCCTGGATGATGACGGCGGAAACCGCCGTGTTTATGAAATGGGGCGGTTTGGGAATGGTCGCTTCCGAATTGCCGGAAGCCTTTAACCGCAGTTTTGCCGCCGACGGCGATCTGGTCTCGGTGGTAACGCCGCTTTATGTCGGCGACACCGGCAAAAAGAAAGCCCGGTTCGAAAACAATATTTATGACGGCGCCGAGAAAAAATCGGTCTCGCTGGAAAAAATCATCACGATCAAGGTTCCCTTCCAGGGCGAGCGCAGCACGTTGGTCAAATACAACGTGACGGTCTGGCGCGGCAAACGCGACAACGTCGAATATATCTTTTTGCAAAACGACCGCTTTTTCTCCATCAATCCGCATCCCGAAAACAACCCGGCTCAGGACGGTTGTTACATTCTAAACGAATTTCACATCAACGAAGTCGAACGCTTCGCCTTTTTCTCCAAAGCGGTTTACATCCTGGTTAAAACTTTGCTGCAAAAAAACAAAACCGCACTGGCCGCACCCAACCTGCTGATCGCCAACGACTGGCACAGCGGCGCCCTTGCCGGACTGACCAAATATTTTTCGATTGCCCAGCAGGAAGCGGGTTTGATTTCGCCGCAGCTGTGCGAAAAACTGAAAAACCTGCCGGTAATCCATCTCGCCCATCACCTCGGTTATCAGGGCTGGGATTATGAAAACACTTCCAAAATTCTGAATTCGCTGTATGAAAACATGGCCGGCATCGTTTTTAAAAACGCCAAAGCGATTAAAAACAGCAATCCCCGTACCTGTCATACCCTGATCGTCTATGACTGTTACAATCAGGCCTCATGCAATTTTCATCTTGCCGATCGGGTGGTTACCGTTTCCAAAAACTACATGGAAGAGGTTTCCAAAGAACTCGATTTCGGATTTGATTTTCGGGATATCTTAAAAATCCGCAAAGACCACCGCAACTTTTTCGGGATTGTCAACGGATATGACAAAAAGCTGATCACTCCCAACCCGGACCGCATTGAAGCCATCAACCGGTACTTTGCGCCGTTTCATTTCAAATTCTACGACGAAAATCATTTGGATGCCAAATTGGAGAACAAAAAAGAATTCATCCGCCTGATTTCCAAAATCGCCGCCGATCCCGAATACAAGCAGAAAGTGATTCCGCTGATCGACACTTATAAATTTGACGACCTCAGCAAAAAAATCAAAAACATTGCCCGCACTCCGGTTGTATGCGCCACCAGCCGACTGGTTGAACAAAAAGGTTACGACATTGCCGCTCAGGCAATCATTAGCTTGTGTGACAAATTCGGCGCCCTTAAAAACATCGAAATGCCGATTTTCATTCTCGGCGGCGCCGGCGACAACAAATGTTTTGAACATCTCACCAACCTCAAGGACCGCATCATGGCCACCCATCCCAAATGCGGCGAACGCATCTTTGTCTTTCGCGGCTATCTTGACGATTTTGCCTACGCGATCCAGCTCGCTTCCGATTTTTATCTGATGCCGAGCCGCTTCGAGCCTTGCGGTCTCAATCAGATGGAAGCGATGGCCAAAGGCGTGCTGCCGGTCACGATGTCTACTGGCGGCCTGGTTGACACCGTTGATCACGGCATTGACGGTTTTCGCACCGAAGTGTTTTTCTCTTCCCACAAACGGCGCGTTTACGGCAACAACCTGACGGCTCAGCGGTTGAAAAACAATGTTAACGCCTATGCCGAAACTCTGATCAAGGCATTGGAAACCTTTTACCGCCATTTTGATCTGTTGCATCGGATGACGATCAACGCCATGCAAAAAGACTTCAGCTGGAACGTTGAAGGCGGCAGCATCTACAAATATCGTCAACTGTTCAAAAAAGGCCATTTATAAAACCTTCGAGTTATCAAGAAGTATATTTTTTTAGACTTGTGCAATCACATTTTTACGAATATGCTGATAGCATAAGCACATAGACAATTTACTTTAGGAGGTTAAGTATATGGGCGATACTTCTGTTGCAACGCAAGTCGCCGCCAAATGGCGCAAAAAGAGGGGGTCGCTGATTATGGCCCTCCATGAAATTCAGGATGTCAAGGGCTATGTTCCGTGGGAAGACGCGCTGGAAATTGCCCGGGCGATGAACATTCCGCTGGCTCGGATTTACGAAGTTCTCACCTTTTACAATTTTTTCAAGCTGGAAGCACCCGGCAAGGCGGTTATTTCGGTATGTACCGGAACCGCCTGTTATTTAAAAGGAAACGACAAAGTTCTCGAAGAATTTAAAAAAGAGCTCGGTATCAGCGAGGGCGAAAGCACCCCCGACCGCACTTTTCACCTGCAATGCGTCCGCTGCGTCGGCTGCTGCGGCCTGGCGCCGGTATGCGTGGTCAACGGAAAAACATACGGTCGCGTAACCGTCGGCGATGTTCACAACATCATTGACGAATGGCGCAAAAAATTTGACGACGAAGACAAGGAGCTGGCCCATGGCTGATATGAATGAAATTGACAAAAGATTCGATATCCACGAAATTGCCAAGAACAAACGGCAGGATCTTGACCGTTTTGTCTGCAACATCTATTGCTGCCACTCCACCGGCTGCAAATCTTCGGGCAGCGACGATATTCTCGACCTGCTCAAATCAGCGGTGGCCGAACACGGACTGGAAGGCAAAGTACGCATCGTGGCCACCGGTTGCATGGGATTATGCGCCCAGGGACCGCTGGTACGAGTCGAAATCAAGGGGCAAAAAGACGTTCTTTACAAACGACTGGAACCGCTGGTGGCACGCATCATCATTTCCGAACACGTTATTCCGGCTCTCAAACTGACCGAAGGCGAAACTTTCGAATTGCCCGAATTTTTAAACAAATATGTGCTGTCCCTCGATCTGCCGTTCTTCACCAAGCAGGAAAAAGTGGTTTTAAAACAGGCCGGGCATCTTGATCCCGAAGATATTCACGAATACATTGCCCGCGGCGGTTATCTGGCGTTGGAAAAGGTGCTCAAAACCATGACGCCGGCCGAAGTCGCGGCCGAAATTAAGAAATCGGGCCTGCGCGGCCGCGGCGGCGCCGGTTTTCCGACCGGTCTCAAATGGGAACTGGCGGCCAAAGTTCCGGTTGTTGACGACAAGTTCATCATTTGCAACGGTGACGAAGGCGATCCCGGTGCTTATATGGACCGCAGCATTCTCGAATCCAACCCCCATGACGTGATCGAAGGCATGATGATTGCCGCCTACGCCATCGGCGCCACCGAAGGATGGTTTTATATTCGCGCCGAATATCCGCTGGCGGTGGAAAGAATCGAAAAAGCGATCAAGGCCTGCAAGAAAAACCGCCTGCTCGGCAACAACATCATGGGCACCGGTTTCAATTTCAACATCGACATTCGCCTCGGCGCCGGCGCTTTTGTCTGCGGTGAGGAAACCGCCCTCATCCACTCGATCGAAGGCAAACGCGGCACCCCGCGTCCGCGCCCGCCCTATCCGACCGAAGTCGGTCTGTGGGACAAACCGAGTTGTATCAACAACGTCGAAACCCTCGCCAACGTGGCGCCGATTATCCTCAAAGGCGCCGATTGGTTTGCTTCTTTCGGCACCGAAACGTCAAAAGGGACCAAAGTTTTTGCCTTAACCGGACAGGTGGAACACTCCGGTCTGATCGAAGTGCCGATGGGCACCACCATTGACGAAATCGTCAATCAGATCGGCGGCGGCGTTCCCAACGGCAAAAAACTGAAAGCGGTCCAGACCGGCGGCCCGTCAGGCGGGGTTATTCCGGCTTCGAACATCGATTTGCCGGTTTGTTACGAAGAACTCAAAAAAGTCGGTTCCATCATGGGTTCGGGCGGCATGATCGTAATGGACGAAACCGCCGATATGGTTGATATCGCCAAATTCTATCTCGACTTTACCGTCGACGAATCCTGCGGCAAATGCGCACCCTGTCGCATCGGCGGCAAGCAGATGTTGCTGCTGCTGGAAAAAATTGCCAAAGGCAAAGGCACCCGCAAAGACATTGAAGAACTGCGCAAAATTGCCGTCGCCATGCAAAAGGCGTCACTGTGCGGACTCGGACAAACCGCACCTAACCCGATTCTTTCCACCATGCGTTTCTTCGGCGAAGAATACGAAGCCAAGGTGGCCGGCAATCAGGACAAAATCACGGAGGCTAAATAATGGTAAAACTGAAAATTGACAATTACGATGTTGAAGCAACCGCCGGAACCTCGATTTTAGAGGCCGCCCGCAGCGTTCATATCGAAATTCCGACCTTATGCAAACACCCCGACGTCGACGCCACTGCCGGATGCGGCATTTGTATCGTCAAAGTCAACGGCCGCATCATGCGTTCCTGCTGCACCCCGGTCGCCGAAGGAATGGAAGTGATCACTTCCGACGCCGAACTGGTGGAAGTGCGCCGCACCGTTCTCAAGCTGATTTTGAGCAACCACCCCAACGCCTGCCTGACCTGCATCCGCTCCGGACACTGCGAACTCCAGGACCTGAGCAACACTTTCGGCATCAAAGAAGCAACTTTGCCCAACCTCACCAAACGTTGGCCCATCGACGATTCGACCAAAGCGTTGGTGCTTGACTCAAGCAAGTGCATCCTTTGCGGCCGTTGTGTCGAAGTCTGTCAAAATCAGCAAAACGTATGGGCGTTGGGTTACCTCAACCGCGGCCTGGCCACTCGCGTGACCGCCGCCAACGGTATCAACCTCGCCGACAGTCCCTGCATTAAATGCGGTCAGTGTTCCGCCCATTGTCCCACCGGCGCCATCGTCGAATATGACGAGACTCAGAAAGTGTGGGACATGCTCAACGACAACGGCCTCTATACCATTGTTCAGATTGCGCCGGCAGTTCGGGTGGCGATCGGTGAAGAATTCGGTTATGAATTCGGCGAAAACCTGACCGGAAAGACTTATGCCGCTCTTCGGCGCATGGGCTTCAAACGCATTTTTGACACCAACTTCGGCGCCGATCTGACCATCATCGAAGAAGCGACCGAGTTTGTGCGCCGCTTTACCGAAGAACCGCAAAGTCTGCCGATGTTTACCAGCTGCTGCCCGGCCTGGGTAGATCTGTTGGAAAAGTATCATCAGGATATGATTGCGCATTTCTCCACCTGCAAATCGCCGCAATCGATGGTCGGCGCGTTGGCCAAGACCTATTATGCCGACAAAATGGGACTTGATCCGGCTCGCATTCGCGTGATCTCGATCATGCCCTGCACCGCCAAGAAATGGGAAATTGTCCGCAGCGAAGATATGAACTCCTCCGGTTTCCAGGACGTTGACGTCTCGTTAACGACCCGTGAACTGGCGCGGATGATCAAACAGGCCGGAATTGATTTCCGCAGCCTTCCCGAAGAAGCCGCCGACAATCCGCTCGGCGAATATTCGGGCGCGGGAACGATTTTCGGCGCCAGCGGCGGCGTCATGACCGCAGCTTTGCGAACGGCTTATTTTTATATTACCGGACAGGAATTGGGTGAGTTGAACTTCCGCGCAATCGAAGGGCTGGACGGCATCAAGCAGGCCGACGTCGAAATTGCCGGAAAAACGATTCGCATTGCGGTCGCCCACGGTACCGGCAACGTTGAAAAAGTATTGGAGCGGATTCGTGCCGCCCGAGAAGCCGGCGAAGAACCGCCTTACCACTTTGTGGAGGTAATGGCCTGCCGCGGCGGCTGTATTGCCGGCGGCGGACAACCGCGGGTGATGTTGCCCGGACAACCGAAACCGCGCGGCATTACCGACGACATTCGCCGCAAACGCGCCAAGGGACTGTTTGACGAAGACCTGAAAGCCGCCAACCGGCTGTCACACCATAACCAGTCGATCAAAATCCTCTACGAAGAGTACATCGGCCGGCCCAACGGCGAAAAAGCCCATAAGCTGCTGCACACGCACTATTGCCCGCGCGCGGCTTACAAGCGATAAAAGAAGCAACAACCCCCGGTTTAACCGGGGGTTGTTTGAAAAATACCAAAAGCTCAACGACCGTCGCAGAATCATCATTTCCCTTGCTTTCAGAAATATTTTTCCGTATAATACGGGCAGTAAAAAATTATCAATATATTACTTTTGCGGCAAAAACAAACAATGCGCACAAGCATCGGCTCAATGAGCGTTTTTTGGGTTTGTCGGCTTATAAATTTGAGTAGAATTTATTTGGACCGGATCCTGATTTCTCCGGTCTTGACATAATTTTTAATTATTAAACCCTATACTATGAAAAAGAACATTAAACAACTTACCGAAAAGGGATCTCATTCTGACCATTTCGGAACAAAATGCTGGTTATCAGAAAAAGAACAAGATCTTCCAAAACGTTTGGATTATAACAATCGTTCAATAATCAGAGATCGAATTCAGGAACTGTTGAATGCAGGCTGGAAACCGGTACAACCACTGCCTTTGGATTGGAGTTTTTTGCAAAAAGACAACTATGAAGTCACCGTCTTTATGGAAGCTCCGGCAGACGAATAAAATTTTTTCAAAAGAAAACACCGAGCCTTAACCGGCCCGGTGTTTTTCATTCACAGAACAGCAAGCTACCGCTGTTCACCGTAGAAGAACGTATAGCGTTCACTGTCGGAATAGGTTTTCTCTCCAAATTGAATCGAAAAACTTATTCCAAGTTTCATGCTGTACATTCCGCCTTCACCCAGATTCCAACTTTCTGCCGTAAACGACGATTGCGGATTTTCATAATGCCGGAAAGGCATTTCGTAAGTCAGCTTTTCATCCTGATAAGTCGCCTTTTCATAAACAAACTCATAAGGCATATAAACCAACGTTTTTCCGCTTGCTTTTTCGTTCAGACGCACCGTAACGTTATATCCGTATTGCTGAATCGTAAAACCGTCTGCTTCACGTTTTTCCAGTCTGCCGGGATCGGCATTTTCCTGCTTAATAACAAAATCGTTCGGGCCCGGCATTGTGGCAAGCTCATTGGTAGAAAAGCCGGTTGTTTCCAACATGTCGTTTTTCAGAACCACTTCTTTTTTAATCTGCTTGATTCCGCTTTCCGACCAGGTCTGTTCCAGCATAATCCATGACACCAGTTCTCCCGACCAGCTGTCAGTTTCGCTGAAAGAAACACCTTCGTCAACCACCTTACTGGAGAGAAGCATATCTTCACCCTTTACTTCCTTCTTCAGCACCAGTTCGGAAGATACCGTATACTGTTTGCCGTTAAAGGTAACCGTAATAGAATGAGCGCATCTCTGCCGTTTATAGGCTTTGCCGTTCTCCGTTACGTCGTCAAGCTCACTCAATTCACAGCCGTTGTTCACAATATTCTCATATTTATGATAAGGCATTGTTTGCTTGGTAACACCGTCATCATAAAGGCCGACCTGATAAACAAGCTCATAGTCGAATGAGAAGTTGGGATACTGAACACGACAGACCATGATTGAATCCAACACGGTCACGAAGTCGCCGTTTTTGCGGCTTTCCCCGGCCTTGCAGGTAACGGAAATCGTAGCATCACCGCTTTCCCAGCTGCTGACTTCGATTTCCTTGTTCACGTTATTAAGCGTGTTGTTGAGAGTAACCGAGACTTTGTTCTCGAAAGCGGCGCGGGTGATGCCCTTGACCACAATCCAGGATTCGTAGCTCAGTTGGGTACCGTCGGTTCCGACCTGTTCTTCGACTTGTTCGTCGATTCCCTGATCGAGAACTTCACTTTCGATGACCTCCTTCGGGAAGATTTCGTCGTCCTTGTCGCAGGAGGTCATCATCATACCGGTAAGAACGGCAGCTGCTGCCATTACAAACCACATTTTTCTTGTCTTCATAATAAAAAATGGTTTTAAAAGTTTAACGTTGTTTTTAATTAAATCGTCTGTTTATATTTACGCTCATATCGGACAGCCGATATCGCGGAATTTTTAATTTAATAACATTTCACTCTTATCTTTTATTCTTGCCGGAAATAACAGTGCCTTCATCTGACTTTGAAAAACACGGTTCTCTCCTTAATAATACAAACTGAAATAGTTGTAGATAATAATTTGGTATAAAACTTTTTTATTCGTAACGAAAAAGCTTCCGATCAAAGCAGAATATTACCTGTGGCATCTCATTCGTTATACCCAAATCCGTAGGAACCGCAAAAACTGCAGGAAGACCGCCATACGTTATCAATACTGCATTGATAACCATAGTTACTTTTTTTCTGACAACCGGAGTTCCATACACCGTTGTTCATATAGTAATCTTGAGCACAGCCTCTTGCATACCCTTTATTGACGGAATAATCACCGGTCCAATACGGTACACAGGCATTGTTATTTCTGCCATAATAGAAAGAATACCCCGAAGCGGAAAAACTGTTATTGCCCGCTTTTCCGGTAAACTTCCCGGCAATGCACACTTCCTGATTCCACTTGGAATTCATGATAACATGCTTTTTCGTATTGAAGGCACTGCCGTAATCAATATAAATTTTTGAATAATCGCGTGCAATACGAACAGCACCGTCTACATTAACTGTCGAGTAACCAAACACACCGATACCATGACAATTAGCCCGATAAGAACGGCATCTTGTCTGATCGTCGTTCGAACCGGTGGTACAGTCATTGTAACCGCCGATGCTGGTGGTCGAATCGTTATTTTTCCACCCTTCTATCCGCATATTGTCAACACGCATATTTGACCGGTTGGTAAATATAACGTTCATTCGATGCCACAAATTGCCGATAGATCCCTGAGCGTTGTCAAAAATAAGCGTACCCCAGTCTTCACCGCTCCAACTCGAATTAAAACCGTCAATAGAAGCATCTTTGAATTTGACAACCGAACGGTTTTTCAGCACAAACTGAACGGCAGGCGTATTCGTTTGTGAATTATTCCAATCGTCAAACGCCCAACTGTTGTTAGAAAAAATCCATCTATAAATATCTAAATCTACATTGCCGGTAATTGTGGTATGCGACCAGTCTCTGAAGAAAATGCGTGTCGGCGACGGGCCTTTACAATCACCTCTTTGTAAATAATGAATTCCGGAACCGGCCCAAGCCTGACATGCGCTTGGCATTGTCGTAGATTCGGAAAAGGTAACGTTTTTCCATGTATGGCTGTCTACTTGATAACCTTCGCCGTAACTGTTTTTGTCATCGCGTGAACTGTAATAAAACTGTACGTTAATATCGCTCAAATCCGTATTCAACAACCAACTCTCCGCTTGAACACGCATATGATCAAGCTTTAACTTAGGACGTGTCCAATAACTTCTTTCTTCATCTTCGCCGCAAGAAGAATAGCGCTTGGAATCCACATCATATAAAGCGGCAATTCCATTTACCGAAGCATAATTCTTTTTGTTGCCAATCGTATCCCAACCATGAGCCCTTTTTTCTACTTTCAACGGAACGACAAGTTCAGTCTTATTAATCAAGTACAAGTGATTTCTTCCGTTTGAGTCGGTTCTGTAGAAGACCTGCTGCCCATTGGAATCAACCAGAGAATCGTCCTTGGATAAATACCCTTGAGAATATGCCCCTCGCACTTGCTGTTCACAAGTGAGTTTGCAACGATAATAACCGAGATAGTTTTTGGTACTGCCGCCGCCGTTATAACTGCCGCCGAGGTTACAGGGAATAACCGTACCCTGAACGCCGTCTTTGCTGCAGGTCGAGGGCAACTTCTTCGAATATTCCGTCATATCCCATTTGGCGCAATAGTTCGCGGCACTCCAACGGCATTTGTAAAATCCATAGGCATAGGGACAAGCCTCGGTCGAATCTTCACACGAAATCGGGTACTGACCTTTTACTCTTTCCGTACTGTTGGTGTCAAAATAGCAGGTTTGCTTGTCACAATCCTTAAAATAACCGGCATTCTTACATTCGTCTTCCGGAGACTTGCACGAACTGTACAAGATCAGACCTCCCTGCTGACAACTTTTTGCACCGGTCGCACCGCCATAGGTACAGGTGCGATAATTGCTCGGACACTGACAGCTTACGCGAGACTTACCGTCGCTGTCCGTACATTTTTCTATTTGTTTCATATCCGCCGGACAACTTCCTTCATACGGGAAATAATTGACGTCACAGACGCATTTGTTGTAGTAAACCGTATCGTTCGTACTCAACAGACAAACGCCGCCGCCCGGCTGACAGTTCTTTACGCCGGTATTCCACTGAGCCGGCGTTTTGTATTCCGAATTGCATTGACATTTATAGAGACTGCCGCATTTGTCACTGACCAGTTTTCCGCTTTTGGGATCCGTTTTTTTAACCGTTTCCAGCGGGAAAACGCAGCCCTGATACGCATATTCGCTGCTGCAGCATTTGACATAACGGGCATCGTAGGGGCAGACGCCGCCCGGATTGTTACAGGCCGAAGCCACCGTCGTATAACCTTCCTGTTTGCACAGGTCGTCGGTCGGAAGCGGATCAATTTTACCAAAATCTGCACCCCCGGCACAATTCGGATCGCCGACGAAACAAACCTTGGCTTCCGCATAAGTGCAAAAAAGCGCACCGCAAAATAATGCAGCGAGCAAAAATATCCCTAAATTTGGTGTTTTCATAGCTCTTCCCCTTAAAAAGCTGTTTACACTTATGTCAAGTATAAATAATAAAACCCTAAGCTCTCCGCCCCTTTCGCGGTGCTTGTCATCAGATAACCCCCCGATGACTTTTAAAAGATTAGCACATCATTTTTTATTTTGCAAGTACTTTTGTCTATATTCTTTTGGCCGGTCAACCCAACTTTTTATAAAACTCTTTCCGCACCCGCCGGCTCATCGACCACAAATTGCCCCAGCCGTTCACAGGTTCAATCGCCGCCAAGGTCTGAAAATTGAAATCGCGGCTGAGAAAAAGCGAAGTATTTTTGCTGTAACAGTTCATCGGGCAAAAACCGTAAAAGTCAACCTGAATCAGGTCGGCTTCTTTTAAGGCGGCAACCGCTTTTACATATTCTTTGCTGGTATTGATGCGGTCGCTGTCATCCAAAATAACCATGCCGCCCGCAGCCAGGGCTTTCACTGCCGCGACCGCGCATTCCGCCCGACGCTTGCCGTCCACAACAATCACGTCATAACGGCAGCCGTCCTCAAAAACGGCCTGCTCATAAGCTTCCCCCTCATCGCGCCAACGAACGTCCAGGTTGGCACGGTCAAATTCTTTTTCCCATTTGGCAAACCATTCGGGGTTGTCTTCTATACTGGTGACCGATTCGGCGCGGGCAGCCCAGAAAAGCGACGAATTGCCGCATCCGTATTCAAAAATTTTCTTGTCGCTGTAGTCAAACTGGGCCAAATACTCAATGGCCGGATAGGTATACCAGGGAATCGGATTGCCGTCCCGATCTTCGCAGACCTTTTCGTCGATACTGCGTTCGATTCCGAATTCCTGCTGCCACATTTCAATAAACTTGGCAAAACGCGCGCTGAACATCTTAACCCTGCCTCTTCGCCGCCGCAGCCATCCGCAATAACAGCATGCTGACGACCTCAATCGCCGGCATGTTGGTGGTTTTGCAGTCCTTTTCCGCCGCATACAACATTTCCAACCCGCGCAGCAGTTTGTCGCGTTTCCACGCCGACAGCTGCCGTTTAAACGCATCGGCACGATAAAAAATGATCCGCGGAATCAACCGTTGCATCGCCCGGTCGACGGTTTCGCCGTTTTCGATTCCCGCTTGGCAAATCAACAGCTTCATCAAATGATACATCAAGGCCCGCACCACCGCCACCGGTTCATTGCCTTCGTTGATGTAGCGGCTGTAGAAGGAAAGCGCCTTGGCCCGGTCGCCTTCCAGCGCGGCATAATAAATATCTTCCACACTCGAATCGGAAGCGTCGCTGACGATTTTTTCCACAATTTCCGGAGTCACGTTTTTGGCCGTTCCCATATAAGTCGCCAGCTTGTCCAACTCACCGAGATTCACCATCCGGTCGCCCGACAATCGCGAACAAAGCAGCTGAATCGCCGCCGGTTCAAAAGTCAGTCCCATTCCCCGCAAAACGCCGCAAATATCTTCGTTCTTATCCTCATAACAGGCAAAACACCCCATATCGGCGCTGTCTTCCGCCAGTTTGACCAGCGAAGATTTTTTATTGAGGCTGCCGGCACCCGACAATATCAGCAGATTTTCGGCATTCGGACTTTCGTCCAGCATTTTTCGAATCCCTTTGCTGAGATCATTGCCGGCATCGTTGACAATAACCACCCGCCGGCCGCCGACCAAAGACTGTCCGTTAAACTCGCCGTACAAACGGCCGATATCCGCCGCCGCGTCGCTGCCGTTGATTTCCGCCACCCGGAAGGCGTCGTTCAAATCGGAACAAACCGACTTTGCCAGTCGGCGGACCGTATCCCGCTGCAAACCGTCATTGCTGCCGTAAACCAGAAACGCTTTGATTTTTTGATCCGGTTTTTTGATAAAACCGTCCACCTGGACCGATTTAAAAATCATGCGGATTTCCCCGGTTGGTCATCGTACTGTGAAAATAGGCGCCCAGCCGCAACGCGATGTCGTTGGCAATGATTTTGGCGGCATCTTCGTCACCCTTTTTCTGCGCCATCGTCGTCGAATAGGGATTGGCCAGAATGTCATAACTGACGTAGGCAATGCTGTCGCCGCTCAACACCTTTTCGGTCCCTTCGACCATATAATAGCGCACCCGGTATTTCACCATCTTGCGGGTCGCCGTGATATCGGAACGCAGAGCCTGATCCGATACGTTTTTACTGCTCAAATTGACATACAAACGGTATTTCGGCTGTTTCGGCGCTCCTTTCGGCGTCAGCAGATCCAACAGTTCATTGCGCATCACCTGGCCGAAACGCTGCGAAATCGGTTCAATGCTGACCTGAGCCATCTCCTGACTGATCGACGTGTCGAAATCACCGCCGTAATACCACATGTTGCTGTGTTTTTTTTCAACGTACAACGGCTCAAATCCGCAGCCGCCCAAAATCAACAGCAGTCCCCAAATGAGATGTTTTCTATGCAACAATGTTCCGGTCCTTTCTTTTTATGCGGCGGAAAACACCGATTGTTTCCCGCCCCGTCTTCTATGCCACGATATTGACAATCCGGTTCGGCACGATAATGATTTTTTTGACTTCGCGGCCGTCAAGCTGACGTGCGACATTATCCAGCGCCAGCGCTTTTGCCTCAATATCCGCTTTCGGCGCATCTTTCGGCATTTCGATGGTTCCGCGCATTTTTCCGCAAATCTGCACCGCCATCGTCACCGTATTGTCTTCGGCCAGTTTCGGATTGCCTTCGGGCCAGCTTTCGGCCACAATCAAACCGTCCTGTCCCATCCGTGCCCACATTTCTTCGGCCAAGTGCGGCGCAAACGGCGCAATCAGCTTTAACAATGTCAGGTAAAGTTCTTCGGGAACCCGATCCAGCCCCGACATATAATTAACATAGGTCATCAGCGACGAAACCGCGGTGTTGAAACGCATTTGATCGATTCGTTCGCTTACTTCCAAAATGCATTTGTGCATCGCCCGCAGATCGGCTTCCGAAGCTTTTACCGCCGCGGTCTTTCTCATCAGCCCGTAAATCTTGTTAACAAAACGGTAAACGCCCATCAGACTTTCGTCCGACCACATCGCCACCTGATCAAACGGCCCGATAAACATTTCATACATCCGGAAAGTATCGGCGCCGTACGAGTTGACAATGTCGTCAGGATTAATCACGTTGCCGCGCGACTTCGACATTTTTTCGCCGTTAGAAGCAAGGATCATCCCGTGCGAGGTCCGCTTGTGGTACGGCTCTTTGGTCGGAACCAACCCCAGATCGTACAGGAACTTATGCCAGAAACGGGAATATAAAAGGTGCAGCGTCGTATGCTCCATCCCGCCGTTGTACCAGTCGACATTCATCCAGTAGTCCAACGCTTCTTTGGAAGCAAAAGCCTCCTGATTGTGCGGATCGCAATAGCGCAGAAAATACCACGAAGAACCCGCCCAGTTCGGCATTACGTCGGTTTCGCGTCGGGCAGTGCCGCCGCATTTGGGACATTTGGCGTTCAACCAGTCGCCCGCTTTGGAAAGCGGCGATTCGCCTTCGTCGTTGGGGAGATAGTCGGGAACTTCGGGCAAAGTCAACGGCAGTTCCGATTCGGGGATCGGCTGCCACCCGCAATGTTCGCAATAAACCATCGGAATCGGTTCGCCCCAGTAACGCTGACGCGAAAAGACCCAGTCCCGCAGTTTGAAATTAATCTTCGACCGTCCGAAGCCGTGCTCGGCCGCATAATCGATTGCCGCCCGCATGCCGTCTTCTTTGTTCATGCCGTCCAAAAAGCCCGAATTGACATGCGCACCGTCTTCTTCCCAGGCCTTTTCGCTGATATCGCCGCCTTCCAGCACCTGAACAATCGGCAATTCAAACGCTTTGGCAAAATCATAGTCGCGCTGGTCATGCGCCGGCACCGCCATAATCGCGCCGGTACCGTAGCCGGTCAAAACATAATCGGAAATAAATACCGGAATCAAAGCGCCGTTATAAGGGTTCTTGGCCTTAATGCCTTTCAGTTCAACCCCGGTCTTGCTGTCATCCATCGTCCGCTGCAGTTCCGACTTTTTGGCGGTCGCTTCGACATACGCTCTCACCTCGTCGGGATTTTCAAACCTGTTCGCCAGTTCCGACACATATTTATGTTCCGGCGCCAGCACCATATAAGTCACGCCAAAAGCGGTATCGGGCCGAGTGGTAAAGACGGTCAGTTTCTTATCCGATAACGGTTTTCCTTCTTTGTCGGTAAGGCCGAAGTCAAGTTCCGCGCCTTCGGAACGGCCGATCCAATTGACCTGTTGCGCCTTAACGCGGTCGATAAAGTCCAAATCCTCCAAATCGGTAATCAAACGGTCGGCATATTTGGTAATCGCAATCATCCATTGTTCTTTGTCCTTGCGCACCACCTGAGCGCCGCAACGTTCGCAACAGCCGTTGACAACTTCTTCGTTGGCCAGACCGACCTTGCAGGACGGACACCAGTTGATGGCGATTTTGTCCTTGTAAGCCAACCCTTTTTCAAAAAATTTGATGAACATCCACTGCGTCCATTTGTAATATTCCGGATCGCAGGTGGTCACGCAACGGTCCCAATCAAAACTGAAACCGATTGATTTTAATTGGCGGGTAAAGTTCTCGATGTTGGCTTTGGTCGACACCGCCGGATGCACCCCGGTTTTGATGGCATAGTTTTCGGCCGGCAACCCAAAAGCGTCAAAACCCATCGGGTACAGCACGTTAAATCCCTGCATCCGCTTTTTGCGCGCCACGACGTCAAGCGCGGTATAGGAACGCGGATGGCCGACGTGCAGCCCAGCACCGGAAGGATAGGGAAACTCCACCAAAACATAAAACTTTTGTTTGTTCGGATCAATTTCCACCTTATAGGCTTTTTCGCAATCCCAGATTTGCTGCCATTTGTTTTCAATCGTATGGAAGTTGTATCTTTCTTCCATTTCCCATTCTTTCTGCCATTCGGCAAAAGGCTTGCCGTTATGACGGGCGCTGCAGTCGTCTTTCAACTTATTGTCTCCGTATTCTAAAAATTGAGCTTTGTCTTTTTGTCTGCGCATTAGGCTATAATATATTTTGCAAAAAGACAACAAAGTTGTCACAAAAATACATCGGAATATCGCAAAAAAACAAAAATCGTCTTCGACGCACCGGTACCGTTATAAACACCGGCCGGTGTAAATCGTTTTTCTCCCTTGTATTTGCCGATGCAATTTTCTAAACTGTTTATCCAGTCAGTTAACCGCAACAGCAAAGGACAAGACCCGTGGACATCCGCAGCATCGCCTTAAACGTTTATCAGAAATCTCTCGATTCGGCATACGCCGGCAGCATTTCCGATCAGGAATTGAAAGAATTGTCGCCGCAGGAAAACGCCTTTATCAAACGTCTGGTCCTCACGGCCCTTCGCCGTCAGGAATTTATCAAAAGCATCATCCGCAATTATGCTGCCAAAAAAATTCCCGCCCGTCCCGATATTCCGCATCTGGCAATCATTCTCGGTGCGGTGGAAATTCTTTATTTTCGCACCCCTGATTACGCCACCGTCAACAGCTATGTCGAGCTGGCCAAAAAGAAAGGCAATAAATATTGCGGCGGCTTTGTCAATGCGGTTCTTCATAAAATATGCCGCGACAAAGAACAAATCGCCGCCCGTACCCGCTTGCCGTTTTTTCCGGCCGCTTTCAACGAAATCCTTCGCGCCGACTATACGGCCAAAAGAATTACCGCCCTCGAACAGGCGTCTCAGGAAGAACCGGCGCTTGACATAACCGTCAAAGAAGACCCCGAGGGCTGGAGCCGCAAACTGAACGGACAATTGACGGGAAACGGCAGCGTCCGCCTGCGTTCCGCCGGCAATGTCACCGAACTGCCGGGATACGCCGAGGGACACTGGTGGGTGCAGGACCTGGCTTCTTCGCTCGCCGTCACCGCACTCGGAGACGTGCGCGACAAATCCGTGTTGGACATTTGTGCCGCCCCGGGCGGCAAAACCGCTCAACTGATTGCCAAAAAAGCGGTTGTCACCGCACTTGACATCTCCGCTTCGCGTCTCGACACCATGCGCGAAAACCTTCAACGACTGGGCTTGCAGGCGTCACGCATCGTTTGTGCCGATGCGCTCGAATACCTCAAAAACGCACCTCAATATCCCATTGTTCTGCTCGACGCGCCTTGTTCGGCCACCGGCACATTGCGTCGGCATCCCGAAATCGTACACACCCGTACCCGCGCCGACATTGTCAAAAACAGCGAAGTCCAACGCCAAATGCTCGAAGCGGCGGCGCCGTCTGTTGCCGAAGGGGGGCTGTTGCTCTATGCGGTATGCTCGCTCAGCAAAGCAGAAGGCGAACAACAAATCGGTCGCTTTCTCGATTCGCACCCGGACTTTGCCATCTGCAAAATCGATGCCGAAGAGATTAATCCCTACGGCATGCCCGGTTTTGAAGAACTCATTACGCCCGAAGGCTATATTCGCTGTCTGCCCGATCTGCTGGGCGGCATGGACGGCTTTTTTGTCGCCCGACTGCAAAAATCGTCGTCACATAAATGTTGAAGAAATCGGATAATCATATTATAACTGTTTGATAAACAAATAGGGGACACCGCGATGAACATGAATTTTCTGATTACTCTGGGACTGGCCTTTCTGAGTTTTGTCGTGCCGGCCGTCTGCTACAGCGTTATGGCCCGCAAAAGCAATTTTAACCGCAAGGCAAGCTTAACCAACACCGCTTTTTTGCCGTTATTTGCGGTTTTGCTGCCGTTGATGTTGCTGGCTTATTTCTTCCTCTATAACGGCAACGATTTTATCGGGTCTTTTAATCTCTGGCAGATAATCATTCCCTTCGCCGGGGCGCTTATGATCAGCGCGGTCGGCGTATATCCGCGGCTGGAACGTTGGTTTCCGTTGATTCTGATCCTTGCCGTCGCTTTATCGGCAGCGGTTATTCCCGACTCCGCACTCCGTTTTATCCCCGCGCTGGAACCCTGGACCAACCGGATAATCATCGCGGCGGCAGGATTGCTGTTTGCCGGCATCTATCGTTATGCCAACAGCGGGGACGGCATGCTGGCCTCACAGTCGCTGACCGTTTCAAGCGGTATCGGCATTCTCGGAACTCTTAACGCGGCACCGTTTTTGCTCGGAATCTTCGGTTGGATGTATACCGGCGCTTTTGCGGCGTTGTTGGCGTTTTCGTGGCATCCGTCGCGAATCAAAATTTCACGGTATGACGCCACCGCCTGCGGTCTGATCTTATTTGCCTTAACGGCGCCGATGGCCGGTGAAGGCGCCGCTTCGTGCTGCATTATCCTTTCCCTGTTTTTCCTGATCGATTTCGCATGGGCCCTGCTTCTCAAACTGACTTTTTTGCCCCGCTACGACGATCTGTATGCCAACACTTCTTTTCAGCAGGCGGTCGCCGAAGGAATGAACCCGGCTCAGGCGGCGTCTTTCAGTATGCGAATTCAACTGTTGATGTTGTTTTTCGGATGTTTTCAGGCCTACTCGCCGACACCGTGGTCGCTGCTGCTGGTCTCTTCTCTGATCGCTTTGTGGCTGATTTATCGTTTCCGCAACATCCCGGCGCCGATGCAGAGTTTTAAGGACATCAACGCTCAGGTGCTGGAAGAACTGCAAGACCGCGTCAACGAATTTAAAAACTATGTAAAAAAGGACGATCAATTTTAATGTTTCGAAGGCTGCTGCATCATATTTTTGCCAAACCGCCGGTTAACGGTTCCGGCAGCGGTGCCGAAGCCGCAGGTTCGGACATCCGGTTTAAGGTAACGGTCGTCGAGTTCTGCGATCATGTCAGCAACAGCAACGGCTGCATGCTCAACCGTTTGCTGCAACAATGCGAAGGCCTTGAAGTATCATGCCTGATTCCCGATTTTGACCAATCGTTTCTCAATTTTGAAAGCCGTAATTTTTTTGACTTGATCGACAAAGGGCAAAACCTGCTTGAACATACCGGCGCCGACGTCCTGATTTGGGGCTATCGCGAAACCGGCCGCATCCGGCTCAACTTCCAAACCCCGCGCCAGTACGAAAACGACGAACAGTCTTTTGTCTGTCTGCTTGACAGCATGTATGTGCCGGCCGAGGCGTTTAACGACGAACAAAGCTTTCCTTCCGCCCTGCTCGACTTGTTGACGGGAACGATCGTCAGCGCCGTCAACCGCCCCGACGCCGAATCTAAAATCTATAAAAAATATCTTCTCAAAAAAATCATCCGCCGCATTTCGCAAATCGATTCGGTCAAATCGCTCGGTCTTGACTATATGCCTTACCTGCTCAATCAGCTCGGTCTGATCTATATGAGCGCCGCCGCCGACAACCGCAGCGTTGACGACTTTAAGACCATCGGCAACTTGTTTGAAACTGCCCTCAAATACCAAAAACAAATTTTGCAGCCCACCCACCTCGGCTGCATTTACCTTCATCTCGGACAGCTCAACGACTGTGCGTCGGTTTATATGGCTCGTCATCCCGGAACTTATTTTCGCGCCGCCATCAGCCATTATCATCAGGCACAGAAATATTTCGGCAAATATACCTATCCCTATGATTACGGTTATATTTGCTATAAGCTTTCCGGCCTTTATTACAATTACTGGAAACAAACCGAAGACCTGCAGGCTCTGCGCGATTCGGTTTACCAGCTTCGCGAAAGCGAACGGATATTCACTCAGGCGCAATTTCCGCGTTTTTGGAGTTATATTCAGGGCAACCTCGGTTATCTTCTTCACAACCTCGCCCATCTGACCAATAGCGCGGACATCTGCCGGCTGGCCGTCAACGCCTATCGTAACCAGCAAAAAATCATCACCGAAAACCGCCAACCGTTGCTATGGGCGCAAATTCAGGAAAAAATAGCCGAAGTTTATTATCTTGAAGGCAAAACCGCCGCCAACCGCGAGGCGTTGCAGGAGGCGCTGGCATGTTATCATGACGCCCTTTATATTTTTGAAACGCTTAAACATGAAGCGGCGGCACGCCAGGTCCGAACCGGCATTGCCAAAACCCGGCAGATTACGGCCGAAACCGATTCCGGCGACCAGAATCCGATCCGGCTATAATTTGATTTCCGATCATAGGCCTATTCGGCACACAATTTATCGGGCATTTCCGCGGCTTCCTCATCAATATAGCCGATTTTCATCAGCGTACGCATAATGTTGGCCCGATTGCGTTTCTTAATCGCGCGGATCGGCCGCCCGGCATAAACGGTCCAAGGTTCAAACTGATAACCGGACGGAACAAAGCTCAAAGCGCCGATCGTTACCCCTTCGGGAATATCATTACCCGGCATGATCACCGAGTTGGTACCGACGCCGGTAAATTTTCCCAACCGGACGTTGCCCTGAATTTCCTTCACTTCCGGAACCGAATGCGTAACCAACTCGTTGACATAGTCATTGCTTGACAACCACACCTTCACCCCGGCGGCCAAACTGGAAAAACTGCCCATTTCAAAAGTATATTTGCCGTCGCCGCCGGCAATATACGTACCGGGCGCAATCTCGCAGTCGGAACCGATTTTGCAGGCTGACGAAATACGGCAAAAATCGGCAATCCGCACATTGTCCCCGACTTCCACCAACTCCGGTTTTTTTATAATTACATATTCGCCGAGGGTAAAGTTTTTTCCGTGTTTCATCATTAAGTCTCCTTTTGTTGTCATGCCCCAGTATGCCGCAGTGTTCTGCCGATGGCAAATCAACAAAAATTATAAAATATTACAAAACGGCAAACCTTTGTCGCAAAACCTCAAAAGCCCCTTCATCACGAAGGGGCTTCAAAGACGGCAGAAACAAGCTTACAGAGCATGCAGAATATCGGCAACAATCTGTTCCGGCGTCAGATGATAACGGCGGTAAAGGACCTCAAGCGGTACCCGGTCGGTAAATTCTTTATCGGCGCCGAAATTAAGAACTTTCATCGCGTCCGCGCCGTAAAAACGGGCAATTTTTTCGCCGAAACCGCCGGCGACAACGCCGTCTTCCAGCGTTACCGCCAACTGATGATCGTTTTTCAACCGCTTCAGCAACTCTGTATCCGCTCCGCTGACAAAACGCGGGTTGATCAGAGTGGCATCGATGTCATGCTTTTTCAACTCGTCAACCACACGGGCACCCAGCGGCAGAAAACTCCCCAACCCCAAAACGGCAACTTTGGAACCCGATTTAACCACCTGATAACGATTCAACTGTCCATAATCGTTATCCGCCTCTTTTCCGGCATAAACAACCGTCGAGGGTACGCGAATAACGACCGGATGTTCCGTTTGCTCAATTCCCCACGCCAACATTGCCAGATATTCTTCTTTGGTGGCCGGCGCCAGATAAACAATATTCGGAATGTTGGAAATCAGGGGAATGTCAAAACATCCCAGGAGAGTCACGTCACCGCCGGAAATACCGGCACCCGAAACCAGAATCACCGCCGGGTTGCGGTTAATTGCCAGATCCTGCGAAAACTGGTCATAAGTTCTCTGAACAAACGAACTCCATACCATATAGACCGGCTTGCAGCCGCCTTTGGCCAACGCCGACGACATCGCCACCGCATGTTCTTCGGCAATGCCGACGTCAACATAGTTCTGTCCCAGCAACGCCCTTCTTTCGGCTGTGAGCCCGAAAGCGCCGGGCGTACCTGCATTAACCAACACCACCCTTTTGTCGGCGGCAATTTTCTTTTTCATAAAATCAAAAGTAATGTCATTATAGTTTTCGCCGCCGATATCCACGGTTATCTCACCGCTGGCAAGATCAAACGGCAGATTCCAATGCCATTTTTCCTTATCCTTTTCGGCAAAAGAATAGCCTTTTCCTTTCAGGGTACGGATATGAACCACGGTCGGACGGTCGGTGTCCCTGACCCTGTTTAACACCTCAATCATTTGCGGCAGGGAATTACCGTCTTCGACATAATGATAGTCAAACCCCAACGCTTTGAACATATTGCATTCCGCCTTGCCGCCGGTTTCGCGCAACAGGCGCAGGTTATTGTACAAACCGCCGTGGTTTTCGGCAATCGACATTTCGTTGTCATTGACGACAATAATGATGTTGCTGCCCAAAACCGCCGCATTGCTCAAACCCTCCAGAGCTTCGCCGCCGGAGAGAGAACCGTCGCCGATCACCGCAATCACATTATGCTTTTCGCCCTGCAGATCCCGTGCTTTGGCCAGCCCGCAGGCCAGACTGACCGAAGTCGAGGTATGGCCGACGACGAAAAAGTCATGTTCACTCTCGGCCGGACTGGTGTAACCGGAAATTTTGCCCATTTCCGCATCGTTCAAAAATCCGTTTTTGCGACCGGTTAATATTTTATGCGGATAACATTGATGCGAAACATCATAAACAATTTTGTCGACCGGGGAATTGAACACATAATGAAGCGCAATTGCGGTTTCGACAATTCCTAGATTTGGGCCGACATGGCCGCCGATTTTGCTATCGCGATTCAAAACGGCGGCACGTATGTTACCCGCCAAAGTTTTCAGTTCTTCCATATCCAGCTTTTTGAGATCGGCCGGGGAATTGATTTTATCTAAACAGGTCATTTTTATCTCCTTATCGGTTAAGAACGAATCTTCCTGAACGGCATCATAAAGTTTAGAGTTTACTCGAAGTCAAGACTTTTTATAAAAAAAATTCAAACAGCGGCAAAAAATGTCTTTAAACGCACAAAAACCGGCGCCCGCGGCACCGGTTTTTGATTACCGGCCTTCCTATTTTACCGGAATTTTCTTGACTTGTTGGGGCTGTGCCGCCTCTTTGGGAATCAGAATGGTCAAAACACCGTTGTTGAGACTGCTGGAAATTTTATCCACATCCGCGTCCGGCGGCAATTGAATCGCGCGCTTAAAGGTTCCGAACTGACGTTCCTGCATGTAATAATCTCCTTCTTTAACTTCCTGAGCCTGCTTTTTCTCTCCGGAAATGGTTAAAACGTCGTTTTTGACTTCAATATTGATGTCGCCTTTTTCCATCCCCGGCATTTCGACCGACACCTCAATTTTGTCTTTTTGATCGGAAACGTTCATCCGCCCGAAAACATCGGATTTTACCGGAACCGGAAAACCGCCGAAATCCATTCGCAAATCAGGAACCGGCATCCAAAAATCTGCCGCGCCGCCGGGAGCTGCAAAAAACGGATCGCTCTGCCTAAGCAGATTGTTGATTATCCGTTCCTGAGCATCCAACCGTTGTTTCAACATACCGATTTCAGAATTGTCCGCTGCCGAAACGGTATTTTGATTGCCGGTTTGCTCGGCTTGAACAGAAAAACTTAACCCCGTCATTATTAAAGCCGCGGTCAAAACGGCGGCACCCCGACGAACTGACATCTTCAACATTTTGTCTCTCCTTATACTGGTTAAACCTCACCGGGCTTTCTGCTCACGATTCTGTATTCTTCATGTTTCTCAAACAGATTCGCCCCGGTCTGTAATCTATATAAGTTCCCCTGCCTGTCAATGCAAGCCGCCGTCTTGCCGACAAACCGCCGGCGGCGTCGTTTCTGAAAAAAAACGGAAAAAATGTTCATACCTGCGAAACTTTATCGGGAGAACTTTTTGACACCGTTATTCTGGAAGCCTGAATACCTCCGTCTTCTGTTATATTCAGACGAATGATTCCCAACAATGAATTATCTGAGAATACATTTTCAAGCATCTCGCCGTGTTTCGGTTTATCAACCAAATTTGTATTAAGATCCCAAGATGCAAGAGTTCCTGCTATATAATCCGATATACGAACAAGCTCATCATACCACAGTTCTTTTTTATCTTTCGCCTGCATACCAATCCCTAATATTTCTGTCTTTTCCAAAGGATAATTCTTTTGGCGCAAAAGTCCCCAGTAATTCAAATCATAAGTTATTCTTATTATGTCTCCGCCATATTCCATTATGGCGTCTCTGTCTCCAAACCAGCATAATTTGGAAGCATTGGCGGAAACAGATAATATGCGGCTGATATATGCAGCCAAAAAAGACGTAATATACATGTTTTCAAATAAGGAAACATTGAAATTATTAGATTTTGCTTTTTGATAAAACCGTTGAAAGGATTTAACATAATCAGCATTTGCACTGTCTTTGTTTAACTCTTGCATAGTCTTGGTTAGGCATTCCCTTACAACATCAGCCTTACATTTATTCGGACAAGAAAATAAGAATTTTTTATTTACAATGATAAAAGATATATTGAAGATAAAACCGTTCTCTCGCAAAAACGTTAAACCGCTTTCTCCAACCTCCCTCGTTTTTTTTATGTCACACGGAAGCTTGCTTTTTACCAAATCACAAAGCTTATGAAGGTCTTCCAGATACGGATAGATAGAAAAAGTGATAACATCATTGGGCTTGTTTTTATCTCCTATGCAATAATCACTTGAAAAAAACCATGTTTTACAATTCTTGAATCTGGAGAAATAAACTCCCAGATCCTTTTCTAAAGATTGTGAAAAAGTATCGTCCAAAACTGTGGCAATATCATCTAATGAAATCATATTATTTTCTCCATAACACGGCACTGCAAAAACATAATTCGCATAAGTAGCATAATTTTTAAAATTTCTAATATAAGGCGAATTTATCATAGGCATTTTAACAAAGTCAAGCGCTTACAAAATCTGCATTTCGGTGAAATAAGAAAAAAGACGCTGCATCTTTTAATCAAACAGCTCAGACGCCGAAAAAAAACACCGCCATTAAGACGGTGCTGTAAATGGCGGATGAGGAGAAGCGCTAAGCAAAACCAACCGATGCTCCGGTTGGTTTTGTCTGCAAGCTCTTGGGAACATCTTACGACGCAAGAAAGCGGCAGCGCCCGCAACGGCGTTAGATGCCCAAGCCATAATCCCGTCTGTTGAAAGCAAGCCGAGGCGACGCTTGAAACAGCTCAGACGCCGAAAAAAAACACCGCCATCAAGACGGTGCTGTAAATGGCGGATGAGGAGGGATTTGAACCCCCGATACGAGTCACCCCGTATACACGATTTCGAGTCGCGCGCATTCAGCCTCTCTGCCACTCATCCATTTTTTATTTATAACATAATTATAAAACGGTTTCCCCGATTTTCAGATGCGCGCTTCACACCGGCTGCGCCGTTGTCGCGCTTAATTGGCTCATCACATCTGTCGATGTGCTTCGCCGAATTGCCGCTTCATCCGAAGTTATTTCCTTATTAAAAGTAAACTTGCTTTTTTGCAACAATTATTTTCATTTTTCGCCGATATTTTTAATTATTTATTGCTTCAAAAACGGTTTTTTGCTATTTTTTGCCTAAATAAAGCTTTATCACCCCGGAACTTTTTATCTTTTCGTATTTGACCGAAAACCCGTTCCGGAAACAAACAACTGTAAAGGATCGCAAAAAATGAACCCTGACACCGCCCCCCGCGCCTTACGCTGCATCATTGCTCTGATCGGCCGCCGCAATGCCGGAAAATCTTCCCTGATCAACGCTCTCACCGGCCAGGAAGTTGCCATTGTTTCGGCTCAGCCCGGCACCACAACCGACGCCGTTGCCAAACCGTACGAACTGTTGCCGCTCGGACCGGTTACCTTCTTCGACACCGCGGGACTCGACGACGACGGCGAACTGGGCGAATTGCGGATCAAAGCCACCCGACGGGTTTTATATAAATCGGACATGGCTTTGATCGTTGTTTCCGAACAAGGGCTTGACAATCATGATAAACAGATTATCGCCGAAGTACAGAAACTCGGCATTCCGTTTATTCTGGTTTTCAACAAAAGCGATCTCGCGGCTGTTTCTGCAACTGACCGCGACTATTGCCAAAGCCGGCGTTTAAATTGGATTTCCGTTTCCGCGGCAACCGGGCAAAACATTGAACAGCTCAAACAACGACTGATCGAACTTGCGCCCTCCGAATTTCGCGAAGATCCTCTGTTGGTCGGTGATCTGATCAGTCCGGGCGATACGGTCATGATGGTGGTTCCGATCGACTTATCGGCCCCAAAAGGACGGCTGATTCTGCCTCAGGTTCAGGTTCTGCGGGAAATTCTCGACTGTAATGCGGTTGCCGTGGTTACCAAAGAAAGCGAGCTTGCCGTGTCACTGTCCGGTCTCAAACAGCCCCCCGCTTTGGTGATTACCGATTCGCAGGTGGTGCTCAAAGTTGCCGCGACGGTACCGTCCGAAATCAAAATGACAACCTTTTCAACCCTTTTTGCACGTTACAAAGGCGATATCGATATCCTAAGCCGGGGCGCCGCTGCCATTGACCGCCTGCGGCCGGGCGACCGGGTGCTGATTGCCGAAGCGTGCTCTCATCATACCTTGGCCGACGATATCGGCAAAGTGAAAATTCCGCGATGGCTGCAGCAATATTGCGGCGGCGAATTGCAGTTTGAATTCTGTGCCGGAGGAGATTTTCCCGACGATTTGGAAAAATTTGCGCTGGTTGTTCATTGCGGCGCCTGTATGCTTAACCGCACCGAGATGATCCGGCGCCTGCGCGAATGCGAACGCCGCGGCGTTGCCGTAACCAACTACGGTATCGCCATTTCCAAAACCCAGGGCGTGCTTGAGCGAATTATGGCGCCGTTTTCCCGATTACATCCGGCTTAAGGCTTTCTGATAGCATTCCGCCACCACTCTTACCCGCGGAATGTCTTTGGTACCGTTGTTTATCATCAAACATACCGGCATTTCAAAATGAAAGTCAAGGTTATCGAGAGAAACCAGCTCCTGATCTTCATAATACCACGGCAGCAAACCGATCCCGAGCCCATAGCGGATTGCTTCGACCACGGAAAAGGTCGAAGTCGATGAAAAACAGATTTTTCTGGCACTTTGCATCAATTCGTCCCAACCGGGAATGTGATCGGCATTTTGCAGGCATACCACCATGCGATGCCGGGTGAGCAAATCTTCCATATCTTTGGGACAACCATATTTATCAAGATATTTTCGCGCCGCAAAGAAACTGTATTTTATCTTTCGCGTATACAGCAGCGAAAAATCGGGAACCGCTTCCGGCGCACAGGTAACCACGCCGACATCGGCGCCGATCTCCCGGCATTGCGGTGGCTCAATTGTGCTGAAAGACACGACGTTAATATCGGGATGAAGATCATACAGCTCCGAGAAATCAAACGGAAACCGGCACGAACTGACCAGCAGCGGCACACAGACGCAAACATCTCCCTTGTACAGGTTGGAACTGGAGCGCTGATTGCAAATTCGGTCCAAAATCACCGGTACGTCCTTGACTTGCTCGGCAACTTTCATTCCCTGTCTGGTCAAACGGCACCCTTTGGTATTGTTCACCACCAAACGGGTCCCCAACGCATATTCCAGGTTGGAAATATATTTGTTTACAGTGTCAATGGAAGTATTGGTCGCTTCTGCCACTTTTCTTTTACTCTGATATCTGCCGACAGCCAGCAAAATCATTAAGGCACTTAAATTCTGAAGTGATTTTTTAGTTATCATTTTTTTTGACCTACCCAATAGCGCTATTCACAACTGAACGTTGCAAGTATAACCGACAAAAATCAAAAGTGTAGACTTATTTTTCCCTATCTATTAACTATTTTTTCTTTTACAAGAACCAATATAAAAATTTTTTTGAACCGAATCAGAAACTTATTTTAAAATAAAGATCCCGGGCTCAGCCCGGGACCTCAGCAGAAAAATCTCAATTAAAAATAGTAACGGACACCGACCGTAACCTCTTTCATATTTTTAACCGCATCCATATCGGTCACCGTATAGCGAAACATTGCCCGGATTCCGAACGACGGCAGCGGGTTGACCTGAGCCCCCAGCCCCAGACGGACGCCGTTTCCCTTCTCGTTAAAATTCTTACGGCTGACATAACCGTTGATGTTAACCCGGTTGGAAACGTCAGCATCATAATATCCGTAACCGATCGAGGACAAAACTTCCACAATACCCAAATTAAGCACGTCACCCACCAAGTCGACCCCGTAAGCTTTCAACTTCAGTCTGTTGGTCACCGCGTCGCCGTCAACAAAATAGCCGTTCACGGTGTGGCTTTTATTCTCCGACTGCTGATAAAAGCCTTCGGCCGAAACCATTCCCAGCAATTTTACGCCGGCAACCACCCCCAAAGAATTCAAATTATCCGCATACAGGTCTTCGGTTTGACGTCCGAAATTAAGTGAGGTGTGATTATAATCCGCACCGACATACGGCGAAAGCAAAAAAGCGTCGGCATTAAAAGAAATCAGACACAATGCCGCCGGCAACAGCCACAATTTTTTCATATCAGAAAATCCTTATCATTAGTTAATCCCGTATCCGGTTTAACATTAATAAATTAACAAACTCTAAAAGCCCGTTCGTTGACAAAATGACAGAAACAGGCTAAAATACGAATTGCTTATAATAACATTGTCAATTATTTAGAATATTAGATACCAGATGAATAAATCGTACATTTTTTATGGTGTATGTGCTCTGATTGTTTTGATGTGCATCTGTCAGGATGACATATTGATTCTTTTTCAGGACACCGAATTGAATGAAGGGAAGTTAAAAAATGCGGCGATTGCCCAAGTCGATACCGTTACAACCGCTGTCCCGCTTACAGCGAAAACCGAATCTTTGTCTGTAACGACACTCAAAGATACGGTCAATCCTGTTCAAAATGTTCCGCAGACTTTTTCGGACGTCGAAACGCCGGTCAAAAAGCCTGTTCAGGAAACTGTTAACCCGGAACATTTCGGCGACCGTTTGCAGACGGTAACCCTCAACGGCAAAAGCTACCCCGGTTTGGAAGAAGAAGTGCTGGCCTGTATTGCCTATGTGGAAAATTTTTCCGACACCGCTTATTTTTGCGGTGCCAAATGGACAATCGGCTACGGTACAACCGCCTATCCCGACGGCAGCAGCGTTTCGCCCGGACAACGCATCACGCGCAAATATGCCCTCGAATGCGTACGTCGGCACTTACGCCGTTATGTGTTTCCGGTCATTGAAACTTCTGTGGAAAAACAACTTTCGCAAAACGAAATGATCGCCACCTGCCTGTTTGTCTATAACATCGGCGGCGGAAACTTTACCAACCGCAAAGGCATGGGTCCCTGCGCTTTTTTGAACGCCCTCAACAACAACGAATCCGCCGAAGAATGTGCACGCAAAATGACAGAATGTCGTTATGCCGCCGGCAATGTTGCAGAGGGATTGCTGAAAAGACGCTGGGTCGAAGGCGCAATTTTTTGCGGCTACCTGACGCCGACAGAAATCCTTTTGCTTAATCCGGCCGGATTCTACAACGTCCGCGGCCTGAACGAATATTATACGGGTTGCCGCCCCGACCGGGACGGTTTGTACTCGTTTAGATACGATCAGGACACCGTTGAAAATTTCCTTGACCGAAATCGGGGAAATTGCAAACGCGTTAAGGATATCATCTGATTTGAAGCCCTGCACAATGCAGGGCTTCATTTTTGTATTGCCGATTCGGCTAAAAAACATTAACATAATGCCGATGCAATTACTCGCGAGGAAACCATGTCCGAAATTTTATTTCTTGAATACCCCAAATGTTCCACCTGCCAAAAAGCGCGCAAATGGCTCGAACATCACCAGATTCAGTTCAAAGCGCGCCATATCGTCGACAATCCGCCTTCTGTCGCCGAGCTGCAACAATGGCTTAATATCAGTGACCGGCCGTTGAAAGGCTTTTTCAACACCAGCGGACTGAAATACAAAGCCTTGCAGCTGAAAGACAAGCTTCCGCAGATGAGTCGCGAACAACAACTGCAATTGCTGGCTTCCGACGGCATGCTGGTCAAACGGCCGCTGATAATCGCCGGTTCGGTTGTGTTAACCGGCTTCAAAGAAGAAGAATGGCAGCAAAAATTATTGCAGGAACAATCGGGGTTATAAAATTCGTTTAAGTCTGCTTTTAATAAAACCAACACCATGTCGCAGAATGTCGGTTAAGGCTTGCAAAACGGATAATTAAAGATATTATTTGATAATATTAGGTAAAAACGGAGATTTAAAATGATTAATATCGAAGATGTTGTAATCACCCAGCCGATTCTGTGCGCCATTGCCGCCATCGACGAGTTTCGCGGCCGCTGGAACAACCGCGGCGAAGACGACAGCACTGCCGGCAGACTGCGGGAAAAGGCACTGCTTGAAAGTGTGGCTGCGATTCGCAACACCGTCGAAAACCGTGATTATTACCGCCTGCTGGAACAAATTGTCAATCATTACACCGAAATCGGTTTTCATGAAACAACCGTCAAGAAACTTCACAAGCTTCTGTTAGCCGATTCCTTAGTTGAAGACAAAGAAAAAGGCGCCTACAAACAACGGCTCAATCCGGTTTATTCCAAAACGCCCGACGGCCGGCCGATTGACATTTTCTTCGAAACCGCCAGCCCTTTTGAAACACCGCAGCTGATGCACCAGCTGTTGGAATGGACACGGAGCGGTTTGGAAAGCCGGGACTGCCATCCGCTGCCGGTCATTGCGCTTTTTATGCTGCACTTTCTGGTCATCCATCCTTTTCAGGACGGCAACAGCCGGCTCGCCCGTGCGCTTGCCCTGTTATTATTGCTCAAGTCCGGATACGGTTATTTGCAGTTTGTTTCGCTGGAAGCTGCCGTTGAGGACAACAAAGAAGAATATTACCGCTGTCTCCGCCATGCTCAGGAGAGCCTTGCTCGTCCGCATCCCGATTACGGCGACTGGTTGTTATTCTTTTTGCGGACCATTCAGCGGATGCAGCGACGACTGCTGGAACAAGCCGGTACCGGCGACGCTTATGACGAGCTGCCGCTGCTTTCGGTACAAATTTTACAACTGGCGGACCGTCAAGGCCGCATTACTCTCAAACAGGTTGCCGAAACAACCGGCGCCAACGTCAATACGGTCAAAAAACACCTTTCTGCCCTGACTAACGCCGGTTTACTGCTTCGCCGGGGTTCATCGCGCGGAACCTGGTACGTCAAAGCGGTCTGAACGGAGACAAACTTCGGCCCGGCCCAAAAAAGCGTTTACTCTTTTGTTTGCCTCCGCGACACGGAGTCTATTCCCATAAATTATACAAATGTTCCAGCCAGCTCTCTTTCTGTTTTTTGAACGCAAAATGCTTAAACAAAAGATAATTTATTACCACAATCAATATAATCACCAAGCCCTGAGCCGCATACACGTTCCATTGCAACCGGCCGACCAAAAAACCGAGCAGCAACGCATTGAGGACATAGCTCAAACACCAAATCAAAAGCGACTTGACAAACTCTTTGATATGATTGCCTTCGGTGCGAAAAACCAGATATTTGTACGAAAGAAAAGCAATCACCGAAGATGACAGCCACGTGGCCAGCAGAATGATTTGGTAGCGATTAACCGTAAACGCCAACCCGAGCAAAACAAAAATTAGATAACGGATTCCCATGTTGCAGATTCCGGCAATCACAAAACGTACTTTTTCATCCAAAGCAAACCAACGGCGGCTCAATGACATTTGGCTTCCGACCATGTCTTTTCCTTTCTTTTTCCTTCAACATAATCGTTCCGGAATCTTTTTGAAGCATTAACGGTTTTAGGTTTTGATCAAAAAAGCAAAAAAAACATCCGCAGCCAAAAACGGCTTTTGAAATGAAGCGGATAAAAGGGATGGGCCGACACGATTTCGCCGACAGACACTGTCCTTGATTTTTCGGCTAAAGCCGTCGGCGCGCCCCTGCTCGCCTAAAATCTGCGGAAGCAAACCCTCGTGTCGAGGATTCTCATCATCCTCCCTCATTTCCAATAACACTAACCCCTCCACAAGGGAGGGTTTAGTGTTATTGGAGCGGGTGAAGGGATTCGAACCCTCGACATCAACCTTGGCAAGGTTGCGCTCTACCCCTGAGCTACGCCCGCATCGGTAGAACGAGATATTTAATACCATATGCAAAAAAATTTGCAAGTATTTTTTTTAAAAATTTAAATATTTTTATTATTTTTTCTAATCGGGACCATACCGAGCAAATCGGAAAATCCATTTGACACTCATTATCCGCCGGATATTTATTTTTGCAAACAAAAGGAGTCCTGCATCAGCAGGACTCCAGTTTTGGGTTAAGATTTTTTTACTTCTTCCCGTTGATGTTCAACAGCTGTCCCGACTGTTCGGAACTCAGCACCACGGTTTGCCAGTTTCCTGCCGATGCAGCAAGTTTGTTCTGCATCTCGATCTCCTTCAGACGCAGGATCTGCGGATTGCGGGCAAGCGCGCGTCCTTCGACGTCAATCGCCTGAGCGCGTCCTTCTGCTTCGATTCGCAGACGGTCGGCTTCACCTTGGGCCTCGGCAGCTTTTTTACGAGCTTCGGCTTCCTTCTCGGCAACCTCGTTCTCGCGTTGTTCGGCTCGCTGTTTGGCTTCGATCTTGGCAGAGATAGCCGCTTTCACCTTGTCCGGCAAATTGATACTGGACAGGTAAGTTACCTCTTTGATGCGAATTCCGTGTTCGGCGTATTTCGCGGCCATCAGGCTTTGTACCTGAGCACGGATCGAATCCTTAGCGGTGGAATAGACCATCTCAACCGGCATGCGCTCTACCACTTTGTTGAAGAAAGAACGCACGTCCTTGCGCATAAAGTCCTGAACAATGTCCTGGGGCTCGCGCTTGAAGTAGCGATACATCTCCACCATCTGCTTTTCGTTCTCGGCCATGAATTCGAACTCGATACCGATATCGGCACTCAGGTTCTGACCTTCTGCCTGGAACGAAACTTCTTCTCCGGCCGGAGAAGTTTCCGATGCGGCGGCTGTCCAGCTGTGCTGCTGCAGGTTCGTCGGATACATCTTGTAGGTAAAGTATCCGAACCAGTGGCACGCATAGCGGCCCGGGCCGAGTACTTCGATCTGCCCCTTCTTGCTACCGAGCTGGTAAACTTTCAGAGCGACTTCACCTTGTTCTACCTGTACACAGGAGGAAAGTGCGAACATGCTGATTGCAGCAACGAGAAAAAATTTGATGTGTTTCATGTTTTTAAAAAATTAAGTTAAAGAATAAGAAATTTTGTTTTTTTGTTGAAGGTTACTCTTCCGGTGCGGGCAGCCACATTTGAATCAGAAACCACAGAACGATAACCAGGAGGGCAAAACCTCCGATCATCGAAACATCGTCGGCTTCGGTGAACAATTGGGTACCCAGCGTGCCTCCCGCAAAGAAGATCACAACGGTTGCAACCATTTTCCAATACCAAGGCAAAATCTGTACCTTGACAACCTGCCTTTTGAACCAGGATTTTTTTTTCGTTTTCTTTGCCATACTTTTTTTGTTTTGAAACAAATCATTTCAGAAAGAAAAAATCTTTATGCATAAGAATTCCAAAATAATTTGTGATTACATTTAAACGTACCTTTTTTTTGCATTAGCCTTTTTTTATATAACTTATTGAATTTATGTGGTTGACAAATGCGACAAAAAAAGGTACCTTTAAAATCCTCACTTCAAAGACCGATTTTTTGTTGCTAACTTTTTGTTTTCAATCAATTTTCTTTTTTCAAAAAACTTATCGTTTGCCTTGGAAAGCGGTGCGGCCCATCACGGTGACCACATTATCGTTACGGGGGGTTTTCCGCTGGGTGTGAAAGGTCGGACCAACATGCTGCATACGGTTTATATCAGCTGATTCGCGGTATAATTTGAGAATGATAAAAACCCCTCTCGAATGAGAGGGGTTTTTCCTGTTTGTGTTTCGGCTAATCTACCAACTGTAACTTAAGCCGAGACCGAAGGTCGAGGCTTTGTAGTCGTCGCCGAAGGTGTGGTTGGCCCAGC
>OFGL01000251.1_pt1 | contig 53799 bp, 51 predicted proteins | sample 1521801 | NCBI WGS metagenome assembly OFGL01 (sample SAMEA3504085, study PRJEB24116) | mouse gut metagenome | biome: mouse gut; feature: mouse-associated habitat; material: faeces | place: Denmark | collected 2011 | reverse complement strand
GGAAGTCCCATTCACGCCATGGACGGCGTGTATGGGACGGTTCCGTCCGTCTCCAACCCATAAAAAGGAAAACATTAGATACCCTTAATCCCTGAACAAAGCCCCGTGGGCATACCCTGTCATCTGGCTGGCGTAAACATAGCCACCACCCCAAAAATTTCATCTCCCCTATTGCCATCTCCATCTTTTTACCTTATAGTAACCTTAACAAAAACCAAAAAAGAAAGGAACCCTCCCATGCCATTCCCAAACACCCCTCCCACCCATATAAAAAACCCTTCCCGCGAAACCTGCGAAAAAATTATCAAAAGAATTTTAATGACCGAAGTATTACAACAAGGCAAAAACCACCATTTCAAACACGCTTCTGATTTTATGTCATACTTTGAGTCCCTATATCCCGCTTCCGCCAGCCTTACAAAACAAGTGCAACGCGCCATTAAAGCAATGAATCTTCCGAAAGATGAAAACGGCTATTTTATTGTGAATAAAACTCCCGAACAGTTAAAGCAAGAAGCTGAACTGAAAACCGCTTTCCGGCAGGCAGACGTTCTGCCTGTTTCTTTAGAAAACTACACCCCCGTCTTGCTCACTGCAAAACCTTCACTATGTGTTTACTTAAAAGAACTGATCCAAAACTCTATTACCTTTCAGGATAAAGTCCTGACAATCACAGAAACTTCTAACGGGCTTTTACTCTATACCGACCAGCCAAAACAGCTTGAAAAATTATGTCAATCCTTACTTAAAGATTAAGATATTAATCTATATCGCGCATAATAATCAAACAATTCATATTAAGTCCGTAACTAAAGAAAAAGACAAAATATCATGCAATATTTTGTCTTTTTTCATTAAAGCGCAAATTCAAATGTCTTTTTCCTGATTTTAAAACCGTTTCCGACCTCTCCGTCTATAGAATTTACTTGGCTTTATTGTCTTATATGGCGATTTATCCCTTTTATTTATATGAAGTTTACGCTTAATGCTATAAATATTATCCGTCATCTTCCAAAGCAAGAACAGCAACGCCCCAACTGCTAAAATCACAAGTAATAAGATAGAGACAGACCCTATTGTAATCGGAATTACCACTGTTTGTTTTTCTGTTTCTTCCGCATCTGCTGCCGTCTCCTGCCCTTCCATTTTCGTTTGTTCTTTTTGCTCTATAAACTGGAAAGAATCCACTTGCGCGTTGGTTGCGGTTAAATTTGCAGTCCCTACTGTCCGTCCGGCATAGGTATAATTTATGCTTCCTAATATATCTTTGTCTTTGTTATCATATACAACTTTAGATTTTGCATCTGTAAACTCTGCAGTGATTGGAAGGATAATACTGCTGGAAGCATCTAACGCTACAAAAGGTTCGTAATCTCCTAACACTCCGTCCCGTTCTTCCTTCTTCTCAGAATAGGAAGCCTCATTTTCATGGACATTCATTTTTTTAAAGTTGTCAAAACAGAAATCAAACAATGCCCTTGTGTCTTCATAATGTCCGCTGCCTTCTGCATTTAAGACTACGCATATTAATGTCATGCCGTCTTTTTCCGCATATGTCACTAAAGTGCTGTTTGCCACTGTCGTATATCCGGTTTTTCCTCCCAAACAATACTCATAGAGATATTTTCTAGTCTTTAGCGGATATAACATCTGATGATGGTTTTGCAGATAAGTTTCTTCATCTGTATGCTTATTTGTAAAAGGGATCGTATAGGTTTTCGTCCCGCTCATAATACGGAATGTTTCATTTTGATAGGCTTCTTTTGCGATCAATGCCATATCGTACGCGCTGGTATAATGCTGTTCATCTGGCAAGCCGTTGCAATTAGTAAAGTTTGTATCCTTACATCCCAATTTTGCCGCCCTGTCATTCATCATCTGAATAAATGTCCCTATGTCTCCCGCGGTATGTTCCGCAACTGCATAAGCGCATTCATTTGCAGATGCAAGCATGACCGCATACAGGCATTGTTCCATTGTCATCTGCTCGTCCACGTCGCGGGCAATCCCCGACCCTTCTGTATTGTAAACTGAATCATGGGAAAATGTCACAACTTCGTCCATTTTACTGTTTTCTATCGCAAGCAGCGTCGTCATAATTTTCGTAATGCTTGCCGGATAATGTCTGTCATGTACATTCTTTTCATATAAAACTGTTCCGGTATCAACTTCAATTACAATTCCTAAAGCCGATACGATTTCCGGCCCTTGCGGCCAATATTGATTATTTTTCTTTTTTTTCGCCCATGCCGGTTCTGAAAAACTGCATAGCAGAACCGACGATAAGACAGCCAGAAGGCATATTTTTCTATGTCGTTTCAAAGGAGTTACCTCTCATTTCTCTATTTTTCTATCTTCTAGTATAGACTTACCCTCTCAGATAAGCAATATTTATTTACATGATCTTTGATTTTGTTGTATCATAGGATTATATTTATATTATCATGTGTCAAGGAGGAATCTATGCGTTTAAGAAACATTAAAGGCGCCGCCGAGGCGGTTGCTATAAGCCCATACTGTATACAGTCTCCTGAAAAATGCAAAGGATGCTGGCGCGCCGTCTTTTCAAATGGCTTTCCTATCCATATTGAAATCGGAATGGGCAAAGGACAATTTATTACAGAACTTGCCAGACAAAACCCCGAAATAAATTTTATCGGCATTGAGCGCTATGAAAGCGTATTAATTCGGGCGTTGCAAAAAATGGAACAAAACCCGCTCAATAATTTAAAATTTATCTGTATGGACGCTATGCTTTTGCCTGATGTCTTTTCGGAACATGAAGTGGAACGGATTTATCTAAACTTTTCCGATCCATGGCCAAAAGACCGGCATGCAAAACGCCGGCTGACTTCAAACATATTCTTAGACATTTATAACCGTATCTTAATGCCCGATGGCAGGATTGAATTTAAAACGGATAATAAAGATTTATTTGAGTTTTCTCTGGAGGAAATCCCTTCTTCCGGTTGGACCATTGATGCCTATACATTAGATCTCCATCACGACGATGTGATGAATGCCGGAAATATTATGACAGAATATGAAGAAAAATTCTCAGCTAAAGGAAACCCCATCTATAAATTGATTGCCGTCCGATGAAACAAAAAAGCCTTCTTCGCATAGGATAAAGAAATCCAAGTGAACGAGGCTTTTTATGAAAAAGATTTCATGCTGCAATTCTTGCCGCCATAAACGCTGCTGCCATTTTTTTTATAAGAATAGGTGTGTGCCCAAAAGAATTTTATGTATCCGAGATTCCTTTCGGGAAATAATTGCGTTATTAAATTGTTTGTAAAATACGGTAAATGTCATCTGCTTTTTCTGCGAAAATTCCTGCATTATGCTCCTCTAAAAACTGCTTTTCCCGATACCCCCATGTTACGCTGATGCAAGGCATTTTCGCATTTGCCGCTGTCTGTATGTCCACTTCGGAATCCCCCACATATACCGCGGATTCCGCAGACGCCCCAAGTTCTTTTAATGCTTGAAATACCGTATCCGGCGAAGGCTTCCTTAATATTCCCTCCCGCTCTCCAATCGCCGTCATCTGAATGTCCTTAAAATAATATTCATTCAATTCTTTCACTGCAAAATCTGCTTTATTTGAAACAATCGCTAGTTTTATTCCATCTGCTTTTAACTTCTCCAGCAGTTCATATACGCCTTCATAAGGCTTTGTTTTATGTTTGCAATTCGTCCGGTAATGGACACGGAACGCCTGAAATATTTGTTCAAAATCTGGGCGCTTTTCACCTAAGTCTACGCTTCGTATCATTAAATTCCGTATTCCGTTTCCTACATAAGTCCGTATCTGCTCAATCGTTTTTTGCGGGCAATGGTATTCTATCAAAGCGGCGTTCACACTGTCTGCCAAGTCTTCAAGCGTGTTTAAAAGCGTTCCGTCTAAATCAAATATGACTGCTTCTATTTTCTTCATCGTGTTCCCCCATTTCTTTTTATTTTCATTTGAAAAGAAAAGCGCCGACCCCACGGCTCTTTCGTCCGCAAAATCAGCGCTCTTATAGTACGCCATCAGGGGCTCGAACCCTGGACACCCTGATTAAGAGTCAGGTGCTCTTCCAGCTGAGCTAATGGCGCATATCTTTTCAACAACAAAATAGATTATATAGGATTCTTTTCCAAAATGCAAGTGATTTTTTAATTTTTTTTAATATTTTTTTAATGATTCTCTTTTATTGTTTAGAAATAAAGACTCCGGCGTGAAAATATTCTAACCGAAGTCTTTATTTATCGTTATGATAGAATTATGATTAAACTACATATTTTACATATTCGCCAAAAGCGATGCGATTTCTTCTGGCGTCATTACATGACCCGGGTCCGCCATATTTGGGAGAGGAGATGTTTCTTCTACTGCTGGTTTTGGTATGTTAGCAGGCTCTATTGGCGAAACGGGCTCTGGGCTGACAGGTTCCGGAATCGGGATAGGTTCTTCCAAAAATACGGGTTCCGGTTCTGTAAAATCTTGGGTTTCTTTGGATTCTTCCATTCCTATGTCCGGCATCCGGAAAGATTCTTCCATGATTGGGGGCGCTTTTGCAACAGCAGGTTCCGGCATAGGCTCTGGAATTGGTACGGAATCCTCCATCATTGGCATTTTATCCGGTAAAGGATTTATCTCAGGCATCTTTTCTGTATATGGCTTTTCATATACAGGCGGTATGCTCCGTTCTTCTCTTACAGACGGTTCTAAGGGCTTTGGCTCAACTGATGCGATCAGTTTCTTCATTTCATCAAATGCAGATGCTTTTTTATCTACAATTTCCGTAAATTTGCGGATTTCGTCAATCGCGGCCGCTTTTTCATCGACTGCTTCTATCAGGTTCTTTACATCGTCAATCCCCGCCGATATTTCTGAAACGGAAGAAGGAATTGTATTTATCTGTGAACGTATTGTATCAGAAAGTTCCGAAACCACTTCTTGGACAGAATTTTTCGTCTCGCTTAAACCGCCTTGTAAGGCAGAAACAATTTCCTGTGGATCAATCGTGTCTTTTTGTGAATCCCGAAGGCTTCTGCTGATTTCATCTAGCTTGTCCTCAAACGTAATAATGCAGTCCATTAATTTCTCATTTGAATTTAAGATAGCCGTCGTATTTTCTTTTCCTCTTTGGATTGTGACCTTGCCGACTGCTTTTTGGGCGCTGATTAAATCATCAACCGGAAAATCGACTTTTGCCCTGTTTTCTTTGATAATTTCCTCTAAATCCAAAAAACCCTGCTTCATCAAAATGTAATTGACTTTCTCACCTTTATAGATGCTTTCATATTCCATTTCCCGCAACACGTCCGCCTCATTTTGCATTTTAAATGAAAAGTCTATAATCATATAAACACAACACAAAATGGCAAGCCCTACTAAGCCAATTAACAGGAAGTCGTCTGAGAAATTCATCATCAGATACAATTCCACGATAAACATCGCCGCTAAAATCAAGATGGAAAATGTTAGTTTCAGCCTGACTTTCACAGATTTTTCCTGCTTTACAATATCCTTCTCCTCATTCATGTCATACCCTCCATGATTCCCTTATTTTAGTTCTATTTTACTATATTGCATATACAATAGATCTACTAATTATTTGCATAATATTTGTATGTAGCGTAAAATTCTTCCGGAACTTCAAGATTGTTGTTTTCCCTTCGCTTAATCCTCATATCCCACAATTTAATCTGCTCTGCAAAGACTCTCTGCTGACGGGTCATCGCTTCCGCAATAGCAGCATTTGTTTTCAAAAATTCCCTGATTTCTTTGCAAAACGGGCAGTATGTCGCTAATATTGCGCGGGATACTTTGTTTAATTTGATTGCGGATTTCGATTCATTGTAGATCCAAAGCTCATAATCACTTAAGAAAATTTCCCTGCTGTTATTCCTTGCGCGCAGAATCTGCATTTTAATTTTTTCTCTTTTTTCTTCGGATAATTCGTGGTTTTTGCGGTAATACTGAATATAATCCATATATTCCGACGTCAAAGACTTGTATTGGATATTGTTCCAAAATACGCCTTGCTCGCATCTGCAATATTCCCAATGGAACCTGCCAAATGCCTTCGTCACTAATTTGTCCACTTCTGTTTCCGTAATTGACGGGAAGATAAACCTGCCCGGCGTATCCCGTTTCTTACCAGTGATCTCCTGCCACATCGAAGATGCGGTCCCATATACCGGCATTAAAATTACATCTGGATACACATGTTTAATTACAGTTTCTTTTTCTATTTTAATTTCTGGATTTGTATATAAGACTTCACGGTTAAAAATGGTAAAATCTTTCTTCTCGAGATCGATAATGGTCTGATGTAACGTATCTTTTGGCAAAAACAGCCTGTCCAGACTTCCAAAAATTTCATCTTTATATAGAATCGGAACGAATGTAGAAAGTTTTCCGTTGACAATTTTATTATTGCTTATAAACATATTGTCAATTTCAAACATTACTTTTCGTCTGCCGTCTTCTAAGTATTCTTTTTCCTGAGCCTCGGTAATGTCTCCTGTACGTTTCTTTTCTCTTAAAACATCGCGGTAATCCTGTTCAAAGGAATCTCTCGACGGATCTTTTCTTCCCTCATAGATTTCTTTGAGCCATTCCGGCAAAGAATAAATGGGGCAGGAAAACGCTTCGTATTTTTTGCTTATCATTTTGCACAAATATACAATCTGGTTTTCATCTAAGAGACGTTCGTCAATATAACCGTAATTTAAGAATAATTTCACTGCCAACGGAGCGTTTTCATTTTCAAACCACTGGAAAATACAGAGTTTATATAACTTGTAAAAAATTCCAGTAATCTGCTTTTTCAGTTTCCTCATATCGTCTTGCGTGGAAAGACGGTCATTGGCATTTACGAACGCATGAATGTAAGTAACGATTTCTTTTTGCTCTGCATCCGGAACTTGCGCATATTTTAAAATCTGGAACAGGGAATTTTTCAGAAGCGGCATAGGGTTTTCAATTTCCTCATCTGGTTCAGCCTGAAGCTCCTCTTTTTGCTCTGCAGCGGTCAAGATAGAAGCAAACCTGTCTTCTAAATATTTCATATTTGTCAGAATGCCTTTTGCATAGAGCGGATTTCCTGTCCTGTGATAATACATTTCCTCTAAATATTTCAATGTGGATTTCGAGGATGCAAAAATTTCCTGTACGATGTCGGCAATTTCTTCGGATTGGTAAAGAGCGGCATCTTTACTAAACGAATAGTATTTCTTTTTTACCTCTAAAGGAATATTTTTAATATCCCGATAGCCCGCCACCTTTTCTTCACTGCATTCTAGTTGAAACGCAGCCCTTGGAATGGTTTCTTCTGAACCGTCCCCGCAATGCTCATATACTTTCGTGGCAAGACCTAAAAGATTTTCCCGCTCGTTTAGATAATCTGTAAGTTCTAATGCCATAGAATGAACTATGATTCCACGGTAATCAACGTTATTCACCATAAAAGCGTCTAACAGACTGTTGTTAATGACCGGTATTGCATAAAATATGGCGTCTTCTTCTGTAATATAGTCGGCAAGATACTGTTTCTCATACATATCCGCTATGCCGATGATTTCTCCTTTCTTTGCGATCCGAAGCATTCCATTTCCATGAATACGGATACTTCCCTTCACAATCATGCCAATACAGCGGATTCCTTCATCTTTGGAAAAAAGCCTGATCCCTTTTCCTATCTGATTTAATTCATTCATTTTTAGAACTGTACTCATGTCTATCTCCCTTACTCACATTAATTATTATATTATACTATCTTTTTTCACATTCGTAAATATAAAGGTGAAATTAAACCGGAATCAATTTGTAAATATAGAAGAAATTTAACCGGAAGATAGAAGAAGCAAACCCATTCTTCCTTGAATTATGGGTTTGCTCCTTTACTGCCTATCCGCTCTCCTAATTTGACCCTTGTTTCGATTCCCCTCATTGTGTTTTTTAACAGATCTTTGTCCGGTAAAACTGCATCTTTTTGCGTCATTATAATAATGGTCGAGCCTCCAAATGCAAAATGGCCTTTTTCCTGCCCGCGTTTCGCTTCTGTTCTATTTGGAATGTTTTCAATTTTCCCTACCAGAAGGGCTCCTACTTCCATTTGTATCATAGCGCCAAAGTTTTTTGATTGGATTAAACAGTATTCTCTGGTGTTTTCTTTGTAAATAGGAAAATTATCATTTGCGATTGGATTGACTGTATGGAATATGCCGGGAATTTTAACCGTTTTTGACACTTTGCCACTGTCTGCATAAATATAATGATGGTAATCTTCTACGCTTAAACGGAATATCCAGATATATCCTCCCGCAAATTTTTCTGCAAGCTTTTTGTTTTTAAGCAGCGTTTTAGCGGTATATTTCGTATGTTTCACTGAAAAAACGCTTTTATGGTCTATTTTAGAAACGCTTAATTTACTGTCACATGGGCTGATAAACAAGTCCGGTTCCATTTCTATTTCCCGCCTGTCAGGCAGAAGTTTTCTTGTAAAAAAATCATTGTATGAACGGTATTTTTTCTGCTCATATTCCTCCATCGGTATAGAATTGTTTTTGATAAAAAACGGAATCCAGAACTTTGTAATGGGCAGGTTTAAAAGAAATCCGCCTATTTTTGAAACCGCAGGGGAAACAAGCGGTTTTAACAAGATTCTCCCAATCCAGTGTGTATATAATTTTTTTAATATTTTATCCTGAGTGGAATTCACTTTCGTTAAATTACCTTTGCGGTCTGCAATAACCTGCATAGATTACCTCCCTGTTAAATGGAAAAATCTCCATGAACTGTTTTCTACAAAAAGCAATGCCAGCACTGCGACTGCGATTGCCACGACAATCAGAAAAATCTGTAACGTTGTTGGTTTCTTGAATTTAAAATCCGTTATAAATAAAATCCCAACTGCCGCTACTAAAATATGCAGGGCAGCCATAAATAATGTCTGATTTGGAAATAATGGAGAGGATACAAACAATACGGGAAGCAGCATCGCCATAGATGTAATCGGCAGGCCCTGATAATACTTTCTAGCATCGTCTGTTTGATTTTGACGCTTTTCTTCCACCACATTAAAGTATGCCAGACGGATTAAACCCGCTAATCCATATAACGCAAGAATAATCATGCTGTAAATATGGTTCATTCCAATTTGAAAGCAAATCATAATTGGAAGGATTCCAAAGCAAACCATATCACAAAGCGAATCGATCTGGATTCCAAAACTTTTTTCTTCTTCAGTCCTGTTTTTCTTCGTACGGGCAATTTTTCCATCAAACATATCGCAAAATCCGGATAGCGCTAAAAAGAAAACAGCGTACTCAATATGAGACGATAACGCGCAAAAAATTCCTGAAACCGCTGAAACAAGACTTATATATGTAAGAATTACAGTATAATCCCAAAAACCTATCATTTGTACCCTCCTAATGTTTTGTTTTTTCATCATGCCTCAGCGTATAATGAATTTGAGCCACTATGGTAAACGCTGCGCTTATCAATAGCTGGCTGTAATAACTAAGCCCGCGTGACACTACCATAGCAGGCAGGGTGAGCGTTTGGAACACAGGTTTAAATATTTTTAAAAATAAACTTTCACTGATTCCCATTCCACCCGGCAGGGGAAGCATATCTACGGACACAGATATGACTGCCTGTAAGAATATAATTTCCCAAATGCCTGTTCCAGATAATCCAAATGCAAGGTATACGAAATACGTTGCCGCAAATAATGCCAAACGCTGGATAAAGGTAATAAAGATTACATGAAAAATCAGCATCTTATGTTCTTTTAGGTAAAGAGCCGTCTCCCGATAAACCTGCATGGAACTTTGAAATTTCTGTCTTCTGCTTTCCTTCTTCTTTATAATATGCATCCATTCAAACAAGTCCATACCCTTTAGAATAATTTTTTCCGCTAAAAGCGGATGGAATACCAAAAGAGTCATAAAAGAGACGCAAAACACATTGAGAAACAGCCCTAAATAAAATACGGGAAGTATGTCAGATAAATATTGATATAAAAAGCCATTTGCAAATATCGGTATCCCAATGCCAATCAGCACTAAAACCAATTTATATGTAATTGTAATAATCATTAATATAACCGTTGCAAATGGAATAGGTATTTTTTCCTTTTTCATATAGTATAACTGCATTGGCTGCCCTCCGGTTGCAGAAGGCGTTATGCAGCTAAAAAAGAATCCGACAGAAGAAAAAAGAAAACAGATTCTTTTTTTTAAGTATACCTGAAAGGAACGCATCATATACCATATGATTATGGATTCTCCCCAAATAAAGAAAAAAACAAGGAAAACTCCGGGGATCAGCCATTTGATGTCTGCGTTTCTGATTGCATGGGACAATTCGCTTAAATTTTGCCCATGAAAAATTCCATAGATCGTTAAAATGAAAACGACGGCCAGAAACACAAAATTAAACACCGCTTTCTTTTTTGTCTGCATGTACTTATTCTCTCTCTCCCATGAAAAATTTCTTATTCAGCATATCTAGAATTTTTTCATATTTTTTCCAGATGAAGGGTTTCTTTCCTATCCAAAAGCAAAGTTCCGCTAACAGCACTCCTCCAATCACATCAATAATCACATGCTGTTTTGTCAGTAACGTTGACAGACATATTAAAATTGCCATGATACAGGAAAAGACACGGTACCATACTGAAATTTCTTTTTTTTGGCGTATGCCAATATAACAAAACCAGCTCACAAGACAATGAATGGAAGGAAACAAGTTATCTGCCGCATCAATGGAATACAGATATGTCATAACCTGATTCCAAAAGCCTTCAGAAGGTATTTCCGGTCTGACATTCGTCGTTGGAAATAACAGATAAAATGCCAAACATACAATTCTTGAGATAAAATCAGCGGAAAAGAACTGGCAAACTTCTTTTTTCCCCTGTCTGGCGATTAAAATATAATTTGCCGCCCAAAACAGATAACAGCCCAGATAAATAACCGCTGACGGCGGCCAAAATGGTATCCGCCTGTCCCATGAACTTTCTATATTATAGTGATGCCACTCTCCCGCTATCAGCCTTGAGCCTACATAAACTATCATATTAAAGGACACTGCGGCTATCAGTGGAATTAACCTGTTTTTTTGTACTAATTTTACCATACTTTTCTCCTATTGATTATCCTTATCAAGTATAACAAGTTTTGATTAGATACTCAACAAGATTCACTATATCTTAATGAAATATTCAATTTTTAAATCTCACTTTCCAGCTTATGGAAAATTTTTTAGTTTTAGGCTTTTTTTTCCATATATCCTAGTAATGGCGTATATCAGATCACGCTATGGTTAATTTTTATTTTAAAGATCTTATCCTATCTTTTTTGTAAGGACATAATTTTTTCCTTCACAAAGATATTTTTTATCTCCTCCAGATACCGTTCGTAATTCATTTTTGTGTTACTATATTCTTTTTCGATTGCTTTGCATTTCTTTATAATATCTACCTGTACTGTATCCTTCTCAGGCAGGACTATTTTTAATCTTTTAATTTGGTTTAGATAGATGCCCTTTTGGGCTAAACCATGCGCTTCCATTAGTATTACTTCATTTATTGCTTCTAAATAATATTTAAGATAAAAGGAATCCACCTTATTATTATTTGGCTTTAGGACGGCAACGCTTCTTTGGAACGTTATATGTTTCATATCTTTTGGCGCAACTGCCGTCCTGCCGATTGCCCCGACTATTGTAAGCAACACATCTTTTTCCCGTACTTGTGTTCGTTTATCTTCTTTTTCAAAGTCAGATTTTGACAAGTAGCGCGCTTGGTCATAATTTATTTTTCCATCTATAATGTTTCTTGAACTTAACATCATGTAATTACTCTGATCGACTCCAACAGGAGGATTATGGCTCCCATCTGTCACACTATGACAAATTAATTCTAATTTCACGATCGGATACTCTGAACGAACGAGATATTTTTCTTTAGACAAAACAGATATTTTCTTATTAAAGACAGCGCTTTCAAAATCAATCATATGTTCAAGTGATTCATAACTCATATATTCTTTCATTTCATTCGAAAGCTCAAGCGTTTCATTTTGAAAATTTTTTCTGATAAAGTAATTTACTTTTGAGGGATCATTATAATTTTTTGGATTTACCAATGGCGTAGTTAGTACATGAATCCCTTGATTCATGCTGATAAAACTGTCTTCTTCAATTTTTGCTCCGATATAATGTATCCCCTCTTTGCCTTTTGCATCACTCCATTCATAGCCAATGAATTTTTTGTCTGTTTTGCCTTGTTTATTTGTGGGAGAATGTATCACTAAAACCTTTCGATTATTCCGCGCTAAAATATATGTTTTGAGTTTTTCTTTTTCTATATGTTTTATAAAGCTTACTTTTAACCTTAAAAGTTCTTCTTTCTGCTGCTCTTTTTTCTTTTTTTTGAATGTATCGTTTCGCTTTAATTTGTTTATCTCTGTTTGTTTTTCAAATAAATCTTCATATTCTTCCCACATATCATTTACAATTTCTTCAGTAAATTTGTTTTCCAGTAATTGTTTGTAAGCCAAGTAATCATATCCCATAAATTTACAATATGATTCCATATAATTTGTATCTTCAAAAATAGTATCTTTCTCATAATTTCCAGCAAACCACGAATCTACTCTGTTTTTGACATGAATGTATAATTTAGGGCATTCTTCTCTTTTCCTTGCAAAAATAACGACTGTTTTTGTTCCTGTTTTTCCAAATACCCCGCTTCCAAAAGAAACAAGAGATAGAATTTCAAAATTCTCTATTAGAATTTCTCGCATTCTTTGATAAACAGCATTCACTTTTTCTAATACTGTAGAAGGGAATATAACAGCCATGTACCCTCCCGGTTTTAAAAGATGCTCTGCTTTTTCCATGAAATAAGTTTCAACCGAATTATTCGTTGAATAACTTTTAGAATCAATATAGTTTGTCAATGTATATTCTGTTCTTTCTTCCTCTGTTAAAGTTTCTAAAAATCCCTTTACACTATAGGGGGGATTGGATATTAAAATGTCAAATGTTCCGTTAGCGATTTTATAATTCTTTGCCAGAGTATCTGCATAATATATTTGGATATTATCTTGTCCATACATAAATGCGGACACTTTTGCAACTTTTGACAATCTATATTCCTTTTCTATGCCGACTATATTAGAACAATAGTCCTGAAAGTTTTCTGTTCCTGTACATTTTTTTATTTGCATTGCATATTCATTTAAAAAATGTCCCGCCCCACACGCATAATCAATTACTTTTGGAAATTTACCTTCTTCTTTATTTATTTCTTCAATAGGCAAAGAAGAAACAATAAATTTTACTATTGGAATCGGCGTAAAAAATTGCCCTTCACTTTGTTTTACTCCACTATCCAAAAATCCTTCAAATAAATCTCCTAAAAATTGATTTTCTTCTTCTGAAGTCAACCTGAAGTCCTGTAACATTTTTATTATTTTTAGCAGAACTTCCATATTTTGATAGAATAACGATTCATTGTGGACGTCTAAAAAAGCAAAGTCATTGTTCGTGAAAAATTTTAACTGCCTAAAATATTCTAATATTGTTTCTTTTGTTGCATCTGGATCGTTTTTGAATAATCGAAAAGCGCTTTTGATCTCCTGATTATCAATATAAGTGACCTTCTCTCCTAAAAATTTTTCCATGCCTATTTTATATAATTTTTGAATCCGATCTTGCAAACTAAAATAGTCATCAAACGCAATGCCTTTCCAATAGAATTGTAGATCTTTTGAATTTATGGTTTCATCTACTATTTTCGTCAAAAAAAGATTTACTAATTTATCAAATGCGTTTTCGTGTCCTGCGATATTATGCTGCCTTAAAATTGTCGCAAATTCATTATATTTCGTTCGAATGTCTTCTTTTCCAAATTCTTTTAAATCATCTATGCTTATTTTGCTTTTTCCAATATGATATGGTTCAATTTTATCTTCAAAGATACCAACTGTATCGTACGATTGATGATATGTTTCTGTCCATGCAGCATATAACTGCTGAACATCATCTGCGGCGTCAGAGTATGCTTTTGGGTTTTGAATCGTTTTTAGATATTCTTTGTTATCAATTAAGGATATGATTTTGTTTGAGTAAACTACAGTTCTCGCAGATTCATTATAGTCTGTTGTATATAAACACAGATATTTCACAGCGCGTTTCTGTTGGGCATAAGAGAATAATTGCCCGCCGTCATATTGCATTTTTTTCCATTCTTTTTCATATTCTTCTCCGGAAGTCTTGCATTCAATTATCATTAACGTTTTTCCGGCATTATCAGAAACCATTATATCTGCCCAGCCTCCACTGGCGCCATGGCCAACTTTAAATTTAGGCTCAAGTGTGATGTGAGCTGGATCATATCCTTTTTCTAATAACCTGCAAATACAATCAAGTTCAACAAAATTTTCATTTTTTTCAAAATTACATGTTGAATAACGAATGATATGTAAACCTTTTTCTTCAGGATAAATAATTGTCTCTGCGTTAAAATCAACTCGGACATAGCAATCATATGTTTTAAAATATCTTTCTAATACATTGCCTTTCTCTATAAAATTAATATCTATCAAAAAATTTTTTAATGTTTCTTTATTTAACATGTAACCCTCCAAATAATTTCTAAATCTATCTTTTGTTGTTTTTCTTTGTTTTTTAACACTCGATTTCTTTTAATTGTATGATTCTATCTTAAATATTCTTTTAGTTAAAATTTGACAATATATAAGCTTTTTAATGTATTCATTCTAGTTTATAATATAATTAGAAACGCTTCGTTTTATGTGATTTCTTTTTTCTTTTACAGTATATCATACTTTTTTCTTATGAAATAGTTCTCATTTTAATCGTTGACTTAGAATAAAATCCTTATTTCGTTTCTTAAAAGTTCTTTTACAATGGAAACTGCAATATCTTATGTTATATATTGGTTCCGTTTGAGAAATCCTCACTTTTTTAATTTGAGTACTTTTAGTACATTATTTTGGAAAATTAGCAGAAGCTCTATCGCATCTAACCGCTCATATGGCAGTGGCAAAACAGAACGGTTTATATGACATTTAAAATTAGGAAAGTATAGGTGGGCATCGGCGCAGTGTAAGCATCTAATGCCTTAATTTTATTACAAAAAAAATAATCGACCTAAAATATTTGATTGTGTAATAAAAAGAGTGAGGATATAATCAAACTATAAGTTATCTGAGAAATATAGAATGTTTCGGGAGGCGTAAGCGATGTTAATGGATAATATAAAAGAAGAATTAGCGCAGGATTTGACAGATATTTTCAAAATAATATATCTATGATTATTTTATATGGGTCGGCGGCAAGAAATGAAGCGACATATGAAAGCGATATTGATATTGCCATCACAGTAAAAAAAGAAATGGACAATCAGACAAAAAAGCGTTTTATTAATTGGGCGGCAGATATGGACATCCGTTATGAAAAAATCTTTTCTATTGTTGATATTCAGGAAGATAATATGAAAAGGCGGGAAAGAGTTCTTCCATTTTATCAGAGTATTCGGAAGGAGGGGATTGTTTTATGGAGGGCAGGTTAAAAGAATTAGCAGGATACCGATTAGATAGGGCTAAGGAAATGCTGTTATCTTCGGAGAACAATCTTAAGATATGAGAGTACAAGACTTCGTTGAACAGGTCATATTATGCGGTTTTTCATGCAATGCGTTCAGTTAATGCTTTAAAAAGATTTGATTCATCCAAACATTCCGGGGTATTAGCTTTTTTACGAAGGAATATTTGAAAACAGAAACATTGGATAAGAGTCTGGCTGCTATAATAAAAGATAGTTTGCTAAAATGCTTCAAAGCTATGAAAAGGAACAAAAATCACTGACGCAGGAAGTGGAAGAAAACCGCCAGACCTTGCGGAACGCTGAACAGCGGGTAATGGATTTAAAGCTTGTCTTACTCGCTTTGCGAGAAATGACCGACATTAAGGAGCTTACCCCCTACGCTTGTCAATACGCTGATTGAGCGTATCGAAGCCCACAACAGTGACAAATCCAGCGGTCACAGCCATATGAAGGCGGACATTTATTTTACAGCGGTGGGCATGATAGATATTCCCGCGGAAAAAGAAATTCTTGCCACGATGGAAGAAATGCGGAACAACCCGCAGGACTTCAAGTTCGTAGCATAACAAAAGGATACGGTGTAATCCCTTTTATAGAGTTCACTGTATCCTACATAAAAACATCCTTATCTGGCGACAGCAAAGGCTGCTATACCTTTACAGTTTAGGGAGATTTTAGTTCCAATATGTAGAAATATGACTTAAATTTTTGGGGTACAAAGATCCCATGATTTGATAAATTTTTTTTAACAGATTATCCTCTGGCTTTCTATGTAATATGTATAAATAACACCCATTGCTTATAGGCATAAAAATCCCCCCAAACTTAAAAACAGGTTTGGAGGGTAAAGCTATTTTCATATGGGCGTGAAGATACAGCCCACCAAAACACCGTTTTTTTAATTTGGCAGACTAAAGATGAAATTGAACCTTTATCCTAAAGATTTTAAATTATTTCTATACTTCCTCATCTCCATTTCATCCGTATTATCTAGTACATATTGCAATTCACTTGTGACCTTTTCACGGTCATATGGAAGATATGCCGTTACGGGCGTGAAATTTGAAACCGTGTTTGCAAATAAATGTGTGCGTATATTTAAGTTGTTGATTAGCATTTGCAGTTCACGGATACGCTCTTTTTCTTCAGCAGGAACAAACAAACCCTGCTGCGCCATCTGGTACAGCTCTGTGTCTGGGAAAAGTGTAAGAGAGTCCACGGAAACAAAATACGGATTAAGCTGGCTGAACAGTTCAGCGCTATTCCTTGCATTACGGTATCCGCCGTCTTTTCCCGCAAGACCTGTCATGTAAACAAAGTAATATTCAATACCCGCTTCATCTAATTTTCTGCATTGTTCCAAAATATCAGCAGCCGTATATCCTTTATTTGCAAGGGCAAGCGTTTCGTCATCACCACTTTCCACGCCGATACTCAGTCCATTAATGCCCATTGCCTTTAATTTTCTAAGCTGCCATACCTCTTTATTTTTAATATCACGGATGCTCGCAAACATAGCCATTGTCTGGCATTTAATCAGATAATCCCTTACGGTCAAAGCCCTAAGTTTCAGATTCTCGTAACTCATGGCAAAAGGATTTGCCCCTGTCCAGAATATTCTCCTTGCATATGGCTGGTAGCTTTTTATCTCTGCTAAATCTTCCTCAAATTCTTCCATAGGCGACATTCGGAAACACTCATTTTTATACAGACTACAAAACTTGCATTTATTATAGGTGCAGCCAGAGGTAGCCTGTATGATGACCGAATGAGCTTCATACGGTGGTCGCCAAGTTCTGCCTGTAAAGCGCATGAAAATCAACTCCTTTTATTTCATATTGCGTATTAGGCCTTTGAGTTCATCCATGTCGATTTCATATATTCCTTGATATGTTTTTTCGATATAAGTTCCACTATCTTTTACATCATAGTAAATACATTCAATAACTTCTTCGCCATTCAAAATGATAAATTCCCCATAGTAATTTGAAGCAGGATGTTCTTGTATGGCAGGCTTATCTGTTGCCTGTGCAGATGAAATAACAGACACGAATTGCCCAATCCATTCTTTATCAGAACATGAGCATGAAAAGCCATCTATGGTTATGACTTTAACGGCAGTTATTTCTTTGGTATCTGGCAGTCCAAGATGGGGAACGGTTGTTTTGCTCCCACACCCTGTAACAAGCATAACAAGCATAACAAAACAAATCAGCAATCCCTTTTTTCTCATGATGTTCCTCTTTGCTTACAAATGATAGACGCTTTTTCTATACCGCTGTAATTCTTCTTCACTGACGTTTCCAATGATTTCATCGAGAAACGCCAACAGCTTTTCCTTGTCTTTCGGCAGTTGCCCATGAAACTGGTACGCATTGGAAGCTCCCATTGCCGCAAAGATGGTCGGTATCTGCAAATTTTCGATGAGCGTCCGTACCTCTTTGTATTTTTCAAGTTCGCCTTCCTCTTGCCAGTTCCCACGCTGTATTTCAGCATAAAGTTCAGAATCGGGATAAATCGTAAGCATATTTGCCCCGATAAGCGTAGGGTGTATCTGATTGCATATATCAGCCGTCAATTTTGCTCCAATTTCTCCACGACCTGCCCCTGAAATACTTACCAAATAAAAGAAACTGTAATGAATATCCGCTGCGTCTAATCTCTGACATTGCTTTATGATGTCTGCCGAAGTATATCCCTTGTTCATAAATCGCAGGGCTTCATCATCGCCCGTTTCTATTCCTATTGTCAAACCGTCATAGCCCATAGCCCGCAATTTGGCAAGTTCTTCATCGGTTTTTGGGGTAACATCAGTAATCCTTGCAAACGAACCGATAGACTTAACAGACGGGAGATATTTATGGATTAGCTCTGCAATCGCAGCCAATTTGTCATAGGACAAAACGAATGGGTTAGCTCCTGTCAGAAACACTCGGTTAATATGCCCGTTGTTGCAACCTTTCATTGCTCTTTTAACCTCCCGCAAATCACACTCAATATCCTCCAGAGGGGACATTCTGAATTTGAACGGCAAATCATGATACAAGGTACAAAACTTGCATTTATGATGCGTACAGCCTGCCGTTACCTCTAACAAAAGTGATGCCGCTTCATACGGCGGTCGCCAAATTGTTCCTGTATAGTGCATAAGCACATCTCCTTTCCTTGTTCCTGCACTGTTTTCCGTGCATACAGCTATATCCTCATGGTGTTTTCTGTCATCTATACCAATTATACTTTTATACAATTATTTTACAAGTACTGTACTTTTTTATAGTACCTGCATAAAATCTGTACATTGATTTATGCGGAAATGTATATTATACTGTTCCAAAAAGGAGTGGCCGGAATGAAAAAAAGCGCATTGGCTGTTGAACGCTGCAAAACAGTTTCTACCATACAAAAAATTTTAGGCGGTAAATGGAAAATTGAAATCATTTATTACATCGCCTTTCAGGATATACACCGCTTCGGGGAACTTCGCCGGCATATCGGCGATATTACGGAATCGAGCCTGACAAAGCAGCTTCGGGAATTGGAAGCAGACGGATTCATTACCCGTCACGATTACAAAGAAGTCCCTCCCCATGTGGAATATAATCTTACTGACTTGGGGAAAAGCTTCATTCCCGTCTTTGAACATATGAAACAGTGGGGAGATGAAAACCTTAGAGAATAAACAAGGCACAGTATTCGACAAGCACATAAATGACACATAAATAGTTAGGATATAATACTTATAGCAGCAAATAGCATACGCTACATATGCCATTCAAATTTTACCTTAACAGAAGCCTTTATCTGGCTACGTTTTATCCTATGCCTGTATATGTGTTTTCAATTTTATCATATACGATGAATTTTTCTATTTTCTCAGATAAAACAACGGCATTAGCTCTATGCCAATGCCGCCTTCAAAATCAATGAAAAATAAGTTCTGCAAAATAAAAATATGTCCCTTGCATTTTATTGAAGCGAGAACCCCTCTCCGCCCCTGGAGCGGATATCCATCCGTATCTTACAATTTGCCAGATGTTCGTAATTTACTTCCAGCGCATAATCCACACTTACTTCAATGCGTTCCTCCTCTTCCGTCATTTTTATACTCTTCGCATCTATTCCAATCAATATGTTTCCGTAAGGAGTAGCATAATTCGTCATATTTTTTTTCTTTTCTTCAAAGATCATATGTACGTTGACCAGCCCTTTCTTCGTCAGATCCAGGCTGTTGTCTTTGAACTTAATAATATTCCTCGTGCTTTCCTGAAATCCTTCCATCACCTCGTCAAAAACCACATAGTGACTGTCGTTCCGTTTATAATATTCCGCCGGCGTGATCGTCTCTATTTTGTCCCCGTCCGCAGACCCGGCATCAAATTGAAGTCCCCGTAAAGATAACAATACCTCTTTTGTCATGACTTATCCCTTTCCTCTATTGTTCTTCCCAAGCTCAATAGCTTTCTATATTGATCGTCTTTGCCGACAGGATCCCGTATTTCAAAATGGAATTGGCAAACGTCTGGAATTTATCCGCCATATCGCTTACGTAAAACTGATAACGGTTTGATCCCAATCCCTGCGGTTTTTCATTCAATAACCCTTCTTTTTCCAGCAGTTCTTTCAACTCCCTCGCAGTCTCGTATGCAGGGTTCACAAGCGTGACCCCCTCCCCCACGATCTTTCTGACCGTGGAACGAATCAGCGGATAATGAGTACATCCCAAGATCAGAGTATCTATCCCGCTGTCGATAAGTACGCTCAAATATCTCGTGGCTATTTCATCCGTCACAGGATCCTGCCACAACCCTTCTTCCACTAAAGGCACAAACAGAGGGCATGCTTTTCCAAGCACTGCAATCTCCGGATCAATCTCATTAATATATGTAGAATAAATATGGCTTCCGATCGTTCCCTCCGTGCCGATTACGCCTATCCTGCCGTTTTTCGTCGCTTCCGCAGCCACCTTTGCTCCGGGCTTGACCACGCCTATCATGGGGATGTCCAGCTCTTTCTCTATTTCATCCAACGCATATGCGCTCGCCGTATTACAGGCTGCTACAATAGCCTTCACCCGCTGTTCCTTCAGGAAACGGACAATTTGCCTCGAATACCTCGTAATCGTTTCCTTCGATTTGCTTCCATAGGGTACTCTGGCAGTGTCCCCGAAATAAATGATTTTCTCGTTGGGAATCTGCCGCATAATCTCCCTCGCCACCGTCAGTCCGCCCACCCCGGAATCGAAGACTCCTACAGGCGCTTCGGCCATTGCTTCTTTATTCGTCACTGAACCCATCGCTGACTCCATGATCCTTCCCTTTGCTTTCTGATTTTAACTTTTCCAAAATCCTGCTTTTCATCCGTATCTGCTCCGGCTTCGCACCGCTAAGGCCGGTAAAAACATCTTCTTTCAGGACGCCCGCTGGCATATCATCTCGGATGCCATCCATCGTATCGTCCGCAACAATTTTACAGACATCCTCCGTAAAACATAAGTCAGGATATATCATACCCCAAAATCCCCAAACTGAAAACAGTATAATTCCGGTTTCCCACAATTTTTTCATCCGACTTCCCCTATCATTTTTATTGTAGCCGTTCCTGCCACTGATAAAGAAAGTCTTCCCTTATTTTAACGGTTTATACATTGCCCGGAATCATTACCTGCATTAGCGCTGCCGTCTCCGCTGTCGAGCCGGATCTGCCGTATCACCGATTTTTCCTGGTTATCGATATGCATTTTCGCTGCCGCCGCCGCTGCTTCCCTGTCTTTTGCGCGAATGCTCTCATATATTATTCTATGCTCTTCCACCAGCCGTTCATGCTGGCTTTCGTCCTTAATATATTCAAAACGGTATCTGTACATTTGTTCCGCCAGATTATTAACCAACTGCACCAGCCTCCGGTTGCCGGTAGCCGCTACAATAATATCATGCAGCGCCACATCCGCTTTTGCAATGGCCGTAGTATCCCCTGTCCTCGTAGCTTTTTCAAATCCGGCGCAAGCTTCTTCCAGCTTTCCCATTTCTTCTTCCGATATTCTGTCACAAGCCAGTTCCGCGCACAGGGCATCCAGCGCCCTGCGCACTTCCAGCACATCTTTCATGCTCTTTTCCGTGATCTGGGCTACTTCCGCCCCCCGCCTTGGTATCATCGTTACCAGGCCTTCCAGCTCCAGCTTTCGTATCGCCTCCCTAATGGGCGTCCTGCTCACCCCCAGCCGGTTAGCGAGATGGATTTCCATTAATCTTTCCCCCGGCTTCAATTCCCCTGTCAATATTGCTTTCCGCAATGTATTGAACACTACGTCCCGCAATGGCAGAAAGTCGTCCATATTTACCTGTAAACTATCCTTCTCCATAAACCTGCCCCTTTTTCCTTCAATTTAGCTTTTTCTCGCATTCCTTTCCGCCCATCCGGTAAGAAATAGCTGACCGGCAAGATTTGCTTGTGCTATTTCGTTGTATGCTTTCCTGGCTTTTTCCTCTTCCCCAAAAATACCGAATACCGTAGGACCGCTGCCGCTCATCAGCGCATTCCACGCCCCGCTTTTCTTCATAACTTCCTTAATCTCCCTTATCACAGGATATGCGTTTACCGTCACCGTCTCCAATACATTCCCCATGCGCTCCGCCATGCCCCGCAGATCCCCTTCTTCTATTGCCGCCCGCATCCCGTCGATATCCGGGTGATACTCCAGGCTTTCCGCATGAAGATTCTCATATACATATTTTGTGGACACATCGATATCCGGTTTTGCGACCAGCACGACGCAGGCCGGCGCATCCGGCAGTTTTGTAAGGATTTCCCCGATCCCTTCCGCCAACGCCGTACCTCCTCTGACGCAGTAAGGAATGTCCGCCCCTATCTTTACCCCGAGGGCACACATCTCGTCTTCGTCCATGCCCAGCCCGAACATCTCGTTCATACCATGAAAAACTGCCGCCGCATCCGTACTGCCTCCTGCCATTCCTGCTGCCATGGGAATTCTCTTTTGCAGTTCTATTTTTATTCCTTCCCTGACAGAGCAAGTCTCTGTCACCAGCCTGGCCGCTTTATAAATCAGATTGCTTTCGTCCCCGGGAAGTTCTTCTTTATCCGTCGTTACAACGATCCCCGGCCTTTCCTGCCTTGTAAAAGTAAGTACATCACAAATATCTACCGTCTGCATGATCATCCTTACTTCATGATATCCGTCCTCTCTGCGCCTTATGACATCCAATCCCAGATTTACCTTGGCATAAGCTTTTTTTGTTATAGTATTTTTTCTATCTGAACTCATATTGTACCCCGTTTGCATTTTGTATACATAGTTTGTATTTTATTATATCCAACGCATTCCGGTTCGTCAACATGGAAATCCCTCCGTAAAAGCCGCAATTCTCCATTTTTTTCAGTACGATGTGGCACGAAATAGCGATTTTGCATAAGATACTATTATCAAATATTTGGTAATTGCCGATATAGACTATAGATTAGGAGTATTTTCCCTAATCGTGTACTAATATTATTTACATATCCAAGGAGGGTTTAAAATGAGCGTAAATGGAGTTACCGGATCAAAAGGCGCTGCCGATCTGTACGGCACTTATAACACTTCAGCAAAAACTGCTGAAAAGACGGAAAACAAAAAAGAAGAAAATACGAATAACGGCGGCGTAGTTTACGAGCCTTCTTCCAAACCGGCTGCTACACAGCAGACAAGTAAAAAACCTGATGCTAACTTGGTAGCTAAATTAAAGGCAGATTCCGATGCACGCGTTTCGCAGTTAAAGAGTCTTGTAGAACAGATGATTTCCAAACAGGGGCAGACCCTCGGAAAAGCGGACAGCATTTGGAGTTTCCTTGCAAGCGGAAACTTTACCGTTGATGCTGCAACCAAAGCACAGGCGCAGAAGGATATTGCTGACGACGGTTACTGGGGCGTAGAGCAGACTTCCAGCCGCATCGTTGATTTCGCTACCGCATTGGCAGGAAGCGATCCGAAACAGCTTGAAAAAATGAGAGACGCTTTCAAAAAAGGTTTTGATGAAGCTACCAGCACTTGGGGCAAATCCCTTCCTGACATCAGCCAGAAAACCTATCAGGCTGTTATGGATAAATTTGACCAGCTGATGGGAACAGAAGGATAACGTATTTTTCTTCTAATGATGTTGTACCATAACGCACAGACCAGAAAACCGATTGGTTTTCTGGTCTTTTTATCTTCTTTATCCTCTTTATTCTTTTAATTCGATATTCCTTTCACGATCAGCAGCTTATCTCCCGGCCTGATCTCTTCCGTTGTCATATCATTCGTTTCTTTGATCTGCGCGATAGGAACATAATAGCGTTTTCCCACATCCCACAGGCTGTCGCCTTCTTTTGCGATATAAATGACAATTCCCGGCAGACCGCTCAGCTTATTCATATCCAAATCCGAAACAACAATATCTGTCACAATATTTTCCGACCGATGTTCGAAAACGATAACGCGGCATACAACTACTGCCTTTACATCCAGCTCCCCGCCGTCCAGCATAGCTACCGCCAGCTGCTCCAATCCTGTCTGCACCTTAAAAGTACATCCATTATTGATATCCGGCACATCCAGCATAAAGCTGAACGGTATGCTGCCCCTCGCCGAGCTGTAAGGCGTTTTTTCATCGCTGCTCAGGTAAAGAACCTGCACGTTGACGGTTCCTTTCATATGAATGCCATTTTCCACGATCTCCCCATCTTCCGCCTGAATCTGCGCTTCGCTGTGCAAAATCTGAACGATAGGTGCATCCGAAGTACCCAGTTTGATTCTGTCTGCAACCTTGGTTTTTCCCGATGTTCTGGCAAGAAGCCCTTTAAACCGGGCCGGTTTGCTTATCGCTTCCACTTCTTTTACCACTCCGTACACACCGGAAAGAATATCCAGTCGCTCTTCTTCATAAAGGCTGATATCCAGATCCATCACGAGTTCTACCGTAAAAACTCTCTGTTCTCCGTCAAAATCAGGGCGTACTTCTACATCTTTCGATCCCAGCGCATAGTCAATATCTGCGGCCATCCCTTCATCACAGCCCGTACAATCCACCATTCCGCTGAAAGGCACGACTGTTTCATAGCATTTCACCGCGCCCTCTTCCCCTTCATACAGGAAGAAAGCATTCAAATCGCCCTGCACGGATATCCGCCCTTCCAATGCCCGGAATTCCACATTCTCCGGCTCCACTCCCTGCCATATCAGGCGGGCAACATTGGGGAAATTCTGCGGCAGTTCCAATTCCTCTTTTATACGGAAAATATCCCTCTTTTTTACCGTCATCTGCGCGATGCGCAACGGCTTCTTGCGGTATTCCACAGGTTCCTCATGATAAAGATCCACGGCCGTTTCTTCATCATACATCACCTCCGAGCAGACCTTCAGGGCAATCAGCGCCTGTACGCTGAGTTTTCTCGAATTGATAAGCCCTATCGTAAGGTCTTCCAGCCGCCATTTGACATTCGCGCTGTCCCCGCTCTGTACTCCTTCCACATAAATCTGTTCATCAAAAGGAATACTCCCTTCCATACAGGCTGGTGCCTGTTGCTCCCCCTCTGCCAGATACATAACAAGGAACTGCAGTTTTCCCTTTACCGCCACATGATCTTCCGTTACTTTTATTTCCTCCAAAGCAACGCTTCCTCTATCATAAATCAACTTGCTGGCATCCGGCCTGGAATCCAAGATATTAATATCATCCTCCAATGTGATCTGTGTTGACGCCTGGCCCTTTATCCGGTCCATATGTATATTTTTTCTTACTAATTCCACAAAAATACCTCCATGTAGATGAATTACCAGTCTGTACTTATAGTAATTCTATTTCACACACGAAGGTATTATTCCTCTTTTTTATGCTTTTACGGAAGATCCATTTTAAGGTCGCCGATACTTTCGATCTCATATTTTCTCATATAATCTTCAATGCCTTCCGCGATTTCCATAGTCACGCAGGGATTGACAAAATTCATCGCGCCTACCGCTATGGCCGAAGCGCCCGCCATCAGGAATTCAATCGCATCTTCCGCACAGGCAATCCCTCCCATGCCGATCACCGGGATTTTCACCGCCCTGGAAGCCTGATATACCATACGCACTGCCACCGGTTTGATAGCCGGCCCGGACAAGCCTCCGGTATGATTCGCCAGCACGAATTTCCGCTTATGAATATCGATCTTCATCCCCGTGATCGTATTGATCATGGAAAGAGCATCGGCTCCTGCCGCTTCTGCTGCCTTCGCCATCTCCGTAATATCCGTCACATTAGGACTCAGTTTCATAATTACCGGCTGTTTGGCCTTCTTCTTAATCTCCGACGTAATATCATACAGACAATCCGCTTTCTGCCCAAAAGCAATCGCCCCTTCCTTCACATTTGGGCAGGATACATTGATCTCCAGCATGTCGGCCGCCGTGTCCCCCAGCTTTTCCACTACTTCCAGATAATCTTCCACGGTTTTGCCGCAGACGTTGACGATAATCTTCGTATCATATTGCTGCAAAAACGGAATATCCCTCTCGATCAGCACATCGACCCCGGGGTTTTGCAAACCTATGGCATTCAACATCCCGCCGTATACCTCCGCCACTCTTGGTACGGGATTTCCCTCCCACGGAACGTTGGCCACTCCCTTTGTCACTACCGCGCCCAGTCTATTCAAATCCACGAATTCCGCATATTCCATTCCCGATCCGAACGTTCCTGATGCTGTCATCACCGGATTTTTAAATTCTACTCCTGCTATTTTTACCTTTGTATTCATATTGATGCCCATGCCTTTCCCTCTTGGGCCTTTCCCGGATGGGAACAGACCCAAATATATGATATTCTCAATCTCCGCACCGTTTTCCGACCAACATTAAATATCAACATCCGATGCCAAAAACACTGGCCCGTCCGTACAAATTCTCGCATTTTTTACATGTGAATGCGCATCCTCCTTCTTTGTCCTGCACACGCAGCCCAGACAGGCCCCCACTCCGCAAGCCATTCTTTCTTCCAGGGAAATATATGCTTCCACCCCTTGCTCTTCCCCATATTGTCTGACCGCCCGGAGCATCGGCATCGGCCCGCACGCCATGATGATATCTGCCCTCATATCTCCCGCAGCAATCACATCCATGACATTTCCTTTTACGCCCACGCTTCCGTCCTCCGTCGCCACATAGACATCCGCATATTTTTCCATATCTTCTTTCAAAAAAAGCTGCCCGTCCCGGTACCCGGCTATTACCTTCACTTCCGCCGCTTTTCCTTCCGCCCGCAGATCCTTCGCCAGCTGCACCATAGGAGGAATACCGATGCCGCCTCCCATCAGGAAAACCTTCTTTCCTTCCGCCGCCTTCAAAGGAAAACCATTTCCCAGGCAGCCCAATATCCCTATATCCTCTCCAGCTGCATAATGGGAAAATTCTTCCGTTCCTTTCCCAGCCACGCGATAAACAATCCTCAGTTCGCCGTTTGCCCTGTCCGCTTCGCATATGCTGATGGGTCTTGGCAGCAATGTACTTTTATCGCGTGGATAGACGCAGATAAACTGTCCCGCCCCGGCGTCTTCCGCCAGATCCGTCTCTATCCACATATCATAGATTCCCTCGCCGATTTTCCTCTGCGATATTACTTTTGCGATTACTTTCTTCTTGTTCATTTTCCGTCTTCTCCTCATTTCCGCACTGGCCAAATCGTCCTGCCAACCGCCGCCGATCAGTTTCCCTGCTGATAAACGATCCTGCCATTACATACCGTATAATATACTTTTCCCGAAAGAACCTCTCCAAGAAAAGGGGAATTATCGGATTTGGAAAAAAATCCTTCTACTTTCCATTTCTCCTTGCTATCAAAAATAACACAGTCCCCCGGGCCGCCTTCCGCCAGATACCCCGCATCCAGCCCATAGAACTTCGCAGGTTTCCATGACATAAGTCCTATCAGTTCCATCATCGTCAGATGCCCCTTTTCCACCAGTTCCCTGATCCCCAACGCCAAAGCCGTCTCCAGCCCGACGATCCCGCTGGGAGCTTCCGTTATCGGCCTTGCCTTCTCTTCCCTGCTATGGGGCGCATGATCGGTAGCGATCATATCGATCGTCCCGTCTTTCAATCCCTCGATGATCGCCATTCTGTCCGCTTCTTCCCGAAGCGGGGGATTCATCTTGGCCAAAGCGCCATATGTTATTGCCGCCTCTTCGGTCAGCGTAAAATGATGGGGCGTTGCTTCCGCATGGATATGAGGATTGGTTTTCTTTGCTTCTCTCACCAGCTCTACCGCTTCTTTTGTACTGATATGTTGAATGGACACTTCCGCTCCTGTGCCTTCCGCCAGTGCCAGATCCCGTTCCACCATCCAAATCTCCGCACGCCTGTCCGAACCGCCGATCCCGTAATATTCCGCCGCCTTCCCTGCATTCACCCCATTATTTTTAATAAATGCAGGATTCTCTTCATGAAAACTCAAAGGCTTCCCAAGCCTGGCCGCCTCCTCACACGCACTTTTTACCACCGCCTCGTCCAAAATCGGAACACCATCGTCCGTAAACCCTGCCGCCCCGGCTTCCGCAAGCCCGGCCATATCCGTCAGTTCCTTCCCTTTCATTCCCAACGTAATATTTCCGCAGGATTCCACGCGAATTCCAGTCCCGGCTCCCTTTTCCAGCACATATTCCAAAATCTCTTCACAATCTACCGGCGGTTTCGTATTCGCCATCAGCACCACCGTAGTAAATCCCCCTCTGGCCGCGGCCCTTGCCCCGCTCAGAATATCTTCCTTATAAGTAAAGCCCGGATCCCGGAAATGCACATGCACGTCCACCAGCCCCGGGGCCACCACCTTCCCCTCCGCATCGATCACAACGACTTCTTCTGTCTCCTTCCCTTTCTTTGCCAGCTCCTCTTCCAGCTCCTCTTCCAGCTCTATCCCCTTTCCGATCTTCCATACCTTCCCATCCCCTATCAAAACATCCGCCACTCCTTCAAATCCCCCTGCCGGATTCATCACACACCCATTTTTTATCAGCAAAACCATCTTAACCGTCCCTTCTCTGAAACCGCCACTTTTTACCATACAGTATATCCCACTCCCCGTCCCCGCGTCAACAATTCGCTCGTCAGCATCCGAAAATCAATGTTTGTAAGTGTTATGAAGTGTCATAGCCGAGGGAAGCCAAAGGGATCGGGAAAGGAGCTGTCGGGGGGCGGTTTTCTGCCGAAGCTTCCAATCAGATTTCACTAATGAAATGGGTAATGATATTCAACCGAACGAGCCGGAAGCAACGGCATCCATGCCTATGCTTCCTAAAATTGCCCTCCGTGGCAATTTTTCTCTGATTATCGCCCATTTCATAAGTGAAATTACTGATTGTACGCAACAGCAGAAAACCGCCCCCCGACAGCTCCTTTCCCGACCCCTTTGGCCCTCCATCCCCTTTGGCTTCCTTCGTCCATGACACTTACAAACATTGATTCCCGTCCCGCCAATATTATGTAGCGGCAGAGAGGAAGCTTGGCGCGAGGGCGGGGGCGGAGAGGCATATTTTTTTGCGTTGTTTTCGGCGGACATTTTTCTTAGCAGAATGTGCGGCAACCAAGGGAACCGTGCCATGGACGGCACGGTTCGTCTGCTGCGGCAGGATGCCGCTTTGCAGACATCCCGGACGGTTCCCGCAGCCTTCCCATTCTGCTTAGGAAAATGCCCGCCGAAAACCCAGCAAAAAAATATGCCTCTCCGCCTCCGCCCTCACAGCATCCCCTCCCCCTTATTTCAATCAAACACTACCGACTTATCCATATATTCAATCTTCAGCACTACATAAGGATAAGAAGCGCCGTCCCTCTCCTGTGCCCCGTACAATTCCCTGTTTTCCGGCTCCGGCCCAATCAGATTCGTATCTACATAAATAGAATTTCCCGTCAGATACAGATCATTGACCGTAATGCTATAACCGCCTGTCTCCTGTCTGCCATAGCCAACACATATATACAAAAAATCCCCGTCCTGATAGGTCATCTTGAATTCTTTTTCTTTCTTCTGTTCCATAATCTCCTTTAACTCTCCCGGTATATTATCTTCTCCCAATACCGTAAACTCAATATCCTTGATCTTCTCATTCCCGTCTTTTGTTTTCACCGCACACCCGCACAGGCAGCATAGGATGGCCGCTGTAAATAAAAATAAAATATGGCGTTTCTCCATTTTACCGATTCCTTCGCCTTTTTTTCTATTCTATTTATTGCGGAAGGCAACTATTCCTTTTGCAGATATAATCTCCACGGAAATCATAAAACCCCATTGCTTTACCTCCCCCGCTCCGCTATAATGGGAAAAGAAATAATATACACGAAAGGATAAACTTATGTTTCGATTTATTTGTCTCGCAAGCTTTGTCGTCCTGTTCCTCATCCTCAGCATTCCTCTTCTGATCGTGGAATGGATCATCGGCAAATTCAATATGGAGTTAAAAAGCAAAAGTTCTCTGGCTATTGTCAACTGGGCGTTCCGCAGATGCCTGGATATCACCGGCGTCTCTGTCACTGTTATCGGAGAAGAAAACATTCCGAAAGATACCGCCGTATTGTACGTGGGCAACCATCGGAGTTATTTTGATGTCCTGCTCACCTATGTCCGCGTTCCACGCCCTACCGGCTACATCGCAAAAAAAGAAATGCTTCGTTACCCTCTCCTTGTCAACTGGATGAAAAACCTCCACTGTCTTTTTCTTGACCGTAAAGATATCAAGCAAGGTTTGAAAACGATTCTGGAAGGCATCGAAAAGGTAAAATCAGGCATTTCCATCTGTATTTTCCCGGAAGGCACCAGAAACAAAGTAAACGACACCTTCCTGCCCTTCCACGAAGGCAGCTTTAAAATCGCAGAAAAATCCGGCTGTCCCATTATACCCATGAGTATTTATAATTCCGCAGCCATTTTTGAGGATCATCTTCCCAAAATAAAAAAAGCCCACGTGATTCTCGAATATTGCCCGCCGGTCTATATGAAAGATCTGACCAGGGAAGAACGTAAATTCGTAGGCTCCCATGTGTTAAATGTGATTAAAGAAACATATTTCAAGAATAAAGCGGAAATGGAAGCTAGAAAAGGAGCTACACACTAAGTAATTAGTGCGCAGCTCCTTTTCTATGCAGCAAACAACTGCCAGACCTCGAAAGAATCCGGCAGTTGTTATAAAATTAATGTATAGCCAAACATATTAACTTATAGAAAAATTATAGTCCAAATCAGGATTGAAACTTTTCATGCCGCCTTAATCATACAACTATTACACAATCTTCCTCGTAAAATTGAATCTTGGAATCATGTGTAACAAATTTTAAGTTATCAGCTTTTGCTTGAGCAATCATAATCCGATCAAAAGGGTCATTATGCGTTTGATTTAGATTATGAAATACCAACATTTCCAATGCTTTCACATGTTTATCACAAATTGGCGCCATTTGATACCCCATTTCCTGACATAAATCTGATAGCCTGGAGCCGCTAATCCGAATCTTATCTGGTCTTGACATATATTTTATTGTTATTTCCCAAATAGATGCTGAACTATAATAAATCTCATTTTTTATATCCATTATTAAAGTTCTGGCCTTATTGGACAACTTTGGATTATCATCCAATGCCCATAGAATAATATGTGTGTCTAATAACAGTTTCATTCTGCCACTCCAAACATTTTCGCAATCTCTGGGTTCATTTCATCAAAATCATATTCATCATCATATAAATCCTGTCCTCTTGCAATTCCAATTCTATTTGAAGTTACCGATGCCTTTTTTTTCACAGTATCAGGTAACATAAAACGCTCTATCATATCTAATAAAAAACGCAGATTATCTTCTGATAAATCATCAACCCTTTGAAGCACCTGTTCTTGTAATGTCAACATCAAACACCACCTTCCTACAAAATCCAGCATCCTTCTATTATCTTTATTATATGTATTTTAACACAAAATATATCAATTTCATTGTACATCAAAAAACCGCTTTCCTCAATCTGTTTCTTTGCTACGTTATTGTCAAGTAATCATTTGAAACATATTTTCAAATATACTTCTAAATTCATCTGTTGGTATTTGTCTGGTCTGTCCGGTTGTTTTTATTCCCCCCCTAAACCGGCTGGCTAATGCCGAATCACCCTCGGCAGCACTTCGTCGATATCCACATAATAATTCTTATAATTATCCCCTTCCACGTAGACCCTCACCATCCTGTCCTTGAACAGCGGTTCCGGGTTGAAATACAGGCATCTGCTTTTAAAAATATGCACATTTCCTGCCATATCCCAATATTGGCACTCCACCACATAAGGGCTTTTGCCATTGATGCGCACGTTATAATTAATCTTTGTCTCCGCAATCTCTGCCATAATATAACTTCCTGACTGCAGCAGCCTGTTGCACTGCTGCTTCCGCCTAATCTTTATCACCAGGAATGCCAGGCCGATCGCAAGAAAAATCAATCCCATGCTCCCATACACTGACAAAAAAATAATGTTTCCTTCACCTGGAACCGCCAAAAATACGGAAATCCCTACGGCAATCAAAATCGGGCCTAAAATAGCAAAAACAATCCCAACAATTAGCACTCCGTCGAATCCAATCTTTGCTTTCCGTTCCATCACCCTGTCCCTCCATCTACTGCTGTCTTCTGTTCTTCTTTTCCTCTCCCAACCTCATCTTCGCCGCGCCGATCCCCATCAATACGAAAATGAGGGGTGTTCCGATAATCTGCTGGTAGCAGAGTACATTATGGGCGATATAGCCTGCGGCCGCCAGCCCTGCCCCGAAGATTACCGCTGACTCCTCGTCCTCTGCGGACAGCGCCGTCCTCATACATGCATAGGCCGACGAAACAAAAATGCCCAGATAAGCCAGCCCTCCGACCAAGCCATAATTGATCACCGCATTAAACCATTCGTTATGTACGTTCGGCACGAGCTGGTTATGCCAGAACTCGTTAATCGCATCCCCCATCAGTCCATAGGCATAAGGCGTGAACCCGTCCGGGCCGCAGCCGAACAACTTTCTCCATATGGTAAAATCACCGAATACCGCCGCGCCTGTCCGCCAAATAAATCCTCTGCTGTTTCCCCACCATATCGTAAACCGGAAATAATTTTCCGTAGGGGAACCGGCAAAATATCCTTTTCCATGCAGGATAAACAAAATAATAACCCCTATTACCACCGCTCCCACTATAGCGAGATATATCCCCCTGAAAATCAAGATATTTCTCCTCTTTCCAACAATGTTGATTTTTTCCTTCCTGACCAGCAGATAAAAAGCTGCCAACACCGCCAGCAAGGGATATAAAAGCACACTCTGTGCCGTTTTTAAATAAACTGCATCGATGGGAACCATCCGATCCCCGCACAGCCTTTCCCCGATTCCTATCAAAACCGCGGCGCCTAAAGCGATCATTAGCAGTTCCATAAGGCGCATGACTCTGTCTCTGTTTCCCGGAGCCAGCCATAGCAGAATCATAAACGCCGCCGCCAGCGCGATCACACCGCTGTCACAGTTCAACACCATTTCCGCCGCAAAACCGATCCCGATGCCAACTCCGCACCATGTTCTTTTTTTCCCCGGCTGCGAACAAAAATAAATTCCCATTCCCGCAACCAGCAATATACTGACATAACTGGAAGTCCATGTCACCTGCCCCAAAGTGGTAACGAAATTCAGCCGCACATCATCCCCAAATCCCCGGTATAGATGCAGCACGTCCACACCAAAACGCTGTAAAATGATAATCAATCCCACCACGATTCCGGCCGCCGCGCCAGCGACATCCAAATAAGCCATTCCTTTATAGCCGAAGGAAACCATAAAATAGATTCCCACAAACAACAACTGCGCCACAAGACCGGTATACCAAGTATCCACCCCCCAGAGGGCCGAAGGCCGGTCTGCCGCGGTCGCATAAGAAATCACCGCACAGATGAGATAACCAAGCACAAACCAGTCTATCCACAGTAATTTCACTTTTTTACTCTTTTTTTTCTCTTTTTTCCGCTCAGGCAAATACCAGACCAGGCTCACCAATAAAGCCGCTGCCGTAGCATACAAAAACAGCGCCCATTTCTTGTATACCAGATCCATATACCCATTTACAAGAAAAAGAGGATATAAGACAAGCATAATCAATAAATATATATTCACGGTCCATGATTTAATCCGTTCCGAAGCAGTCGTATAGTCTGCGGACACTTTCTTTTTCATCGTATTTTCCATCCTCGCTCCTGCCGCTCAATGCAAGCCATTATTAATCCGTAATTGATCTCTTAGCGCAGGGTACTTGATTCTTTCAGTGCCTTCACAATCTCTTCAAAAGCCATGCCATGGGACGCCTTCACTAAAACCGTATCTCCCGCCTTTATTATGTTCCCTTGCTGTTCCAGGAATTGCTCCTTATCGGGGAAATAATAAATTTCCGGCCCGGAAGCATCTTCGTTTCTTTCAGATCCAAGAGCCCCTTCGTACATATCCCTGGCCAGGTTCCCAATACAGATAACCGCGTCAATTCCGCATTCCGCCGCATAGGCTCCCGTCTGCCGGTGCATCTCCCTCTCCTTTTCCCCCAGTTCGAACATATCCCCGAGTACCGCGACTTTCCTCGTCGCCGCACTGGCCAGCAAATCCAGGGCGGCCCGCATGGATACGGGATTTGCATTGTAGCAATCATCGATAAGCGTCTTGTCCCCCGCCTGTATTCTATTGCTTCTTCCATCCACAGGCTTTACCGCCATGATGCCTTGCAGAATCTCTTCTCCCTTCAGTTCCATCAAGCTTCCCACACAAGCCGCCGCCAGTGCATTATAAACCATATGCTCTCCCGGCAGCGGAATCTTTGCGTCCAAAATCTCTTTTCCTATATGTATCCGGGCCAGACTCCCTTCCAACCCCCTGTTTTCAATCCCTTCGGCATAAACCATATGATCCTGCCCGATACCAAAAGTCAAAGGCTTCCTTCCCTTTACTTCTTCCAACGTCCTGAGCATATCATCGTCGCCATTGATACAGACGGCACCGTCTTCATTCATAAAATCAAAAATCTCGGACTTCGCTTTTAATATGCCTTCCCTTGATTTCAAATTTTCCAGATGGCACTGTCCGATATTGGTCAATACACAAATATCCGGCTTCGCAATCTCGCTTAATCTGTGCATCTCCCCGAAATCGCTGATACCCATCTCCACCACCGCGACTTCATGCTCCTCCCTGATCTTCAATATCGTAAGAGGAAGCCCTATTTCATTGTTAAAATTCCCCTCCGTTTTCAATACCTTATATTTTGTTGCCAGGACAGAGGCAATAAATTCTTTCGTGCTGGTTTTTCCCACGCTTCCCGTAACGCCCACAACCGTGACCCCGAGTATCTGCCTGTAAAAACGGGCCAGATCCTTCAATGCCTGAAAGGAGTCCTTCACTAAAATATAAACGCCGGCCTCATCCTTCGGTTCCCGTTCGCAAATAACGCCCGCCGCTCCCTTTTCAAAAACCTGGGGAATAAAATCATGCCCGTTTACCCGCTCCCCCTTCGTTGCAATAAACAAGTCGTTCTCTCCAGCTTGGCGGGAATCCAGCGTTACGCCGGACACTTCCCTGTCTTCCTCCGGATAATAATTGTAAAGCGTTCCTTTACATATCTTCGCTATATTCTTTAACGTCAAATATCTCATCCTGTTTCTCCCCATTTCCACACTGCATTCGTTTTTTATCTGTTTTCCAAAGCCGATTCCATAATCTTTTCGCAAAGCTGTTCGAAATCCATTCCCTTCGCCTTCGCCTCCTGCGGAAGCAGGGAAGTCGGCGTCATTCCCGGTAAAGTATTCGCTTCCAGACAGAATATCTCTTCCTCCTCGCTCATCATAAAATCCATACGCGCATAATTTTTCAGCCTCAGCACCTGAAAAACTCTTTCCGCCAAATGCTGCAATTCTCTTGTTTTTTGATCGGACAGAACAGCCGGGCAGGTTTCTACCGTGTTTCCTGCCTGATATTTATTCTTATAATCATAAAAACCGTTGACAGGAGCGATCTCGATTACCGGCAGGGCTTTGCCATTCATTACTCCTACGGAGAATTCCCTTCCTTTTATGTACTGTTCCACCACCACTTTATTATCGTAACGGAAGCCCTCCTCCAGAGCCGCCTCATATTCCTTCTCATCCCCCGCGATACATACCCCCACGCTGGAACCGCCGCTGCAAGACTTCACCACGCAGGGAAAGGGAATGATTCCTTCGTATGCTTCCCCCTTTTTCAGACAGATTCCCTTCGGCGTCGGTATCCCGTGGTAGTCAAACAATTCTTTTGCCAGTCCCTTATCCATACATAGCGCTGAACTGACATAATCCGTTCCTGTATATGTAATCCCCATCAGATCAAAGCACGCCTGAATTTTTCCGTTCTCCCCGTTTTCCCCGTGAAGCGCCATAAACACCACATCCGCCCCCTGGCAAATCTGGATCACATTCGGCCCGAAAAAGTTTTTATCGCCGTCCGGCCTCAGCGCCTTTACCGCTTCTATTTCGGGATTTTTTATACCGATTTCCCCGATTTCCTTCGCCCAGTCTTCTTCTTTCTCAAAAATCCCCCCTGCATCTTCCCCCGTATATCCCAGATAAACATCCAGCAAGACCGCCTGATGCCCGTTTTTCTTCACCGCTTCATAAATCATCTTTCCGGAACTCAAAGCGACATCCCGCTCCGTACTGACTCCTCCGGTCAAAACGACAACCTTCATATCCATGTCCTTCCCTTCTTCTCATTTCATATTATTATACCCCCCAATATGCCCGAAGGTAAATACCTATTCTTGCCGATATGCAATTTCTCCGTTAATCAAAGTACAATAAACCTCCGTCAGTACATCCAGGGGATTTCCGTCAAAAATAGCGATATCCGCATCCTTTCCGACTTCCAGGCTTCCCACCCTGTCGGATACCCTGCATATTTGCGCCGCATGGATCGTAACCGCCCGAAGAGCGGCATCCATAGGCATTCCCGACTTCACGCACAATCCTGCGCACAAAGGCAGCGACTGGATAAGCGATACGGGATGATCTGTCGTAATTGCTACTTTTACCCCTGCCGCATTCAAAATTCCCGCCGTCTTAAATGCCGCATTCTGTACCTCTATCTTGCTCCTGCTGGACAAATCCGGCCCTACGATGGCAGGATAACCTTCCTTTGCCAGTTCTTCCGCGATCAGATGTCCTTCACTGCAATGATCCAGCGTCATATCCAGGCCGAATTCCTTCGCGATTCTGATTGCGGTAAAAATATCGTCCACCCGGTGAACATGAGCCTTTAATGGAATTTTTCCTTCAAAGACGGGAACCCAGCACTCATAATGAAAATCTTTTTCGAACTCCTCCCCCGCCTTTTTTCTCTTTTCTACATATTGCTTTGCCCGAAACAGTTCTTCTCGCAGCATACCGGCCACCGCCATTCTTGTAACCGGCATTTTTCCCTGACCGGAAAAATTCACCTTCGGATTTTCTCCGAAGGCGATTTTCATTGCTGCGGGCGCGAGGACGATCAAATCATCGATCCTCCTTCCCTTTGTCTTGACAAATGCGAACTGCCCGCCTACCACATTAGAGCTTCCCGGCCCGATCATCGCCGAAGTAATCCCTGCCCGCACCGCATCGTCAAAAGCCGCGTCCATGGAATGAATCGCATCCAACGCCCGAAGGTAAGGGGTAATGGGCTGGACATTTTCATTGCAGTCGTCCCCTTCCATTCCCTTTTTCTCCTCCGTAATCCCCATATGGCAATGGGCTTCGATGATTCCCGGCATTACCAGCCTCCCGCCCGCGTCTATGACATCGATACCGGCATCCTTTGAAGGAAGAGTTTCCAATTCCTCCATATCTCCTATCCCGACGATCTTTCCGTTTTCGATATGAAGAAATCCGTTTTCATACTCTGCCCTCGTCTTTTCTTTTTTCTTTTCCGCCTTCTCTTCCGCCATAGTCATAATCCGGCCATTGATCACATATCCCTGCATTCCGACTACCATTCCTTTTCTATAACTTCTATAACCGGCAAACCCTTCCAGCCGGATCCCATGCAGCAAATTTAATGCAGTTTCGTCATAGGATTGATCGGAGTTCCGTCCTTTGTCAGTTTAAAATATACGTTGCAGCCTTCTACCACATAATACTTGGTCGGAGCCGCCACGCTTCCGATAATATCGCCCTGGTTTACAAAACCGCCTTCCGAAACCGTAATATCCTTTAACTGCCCATAGGTAATCTCATAACCGTTGCCCAGCTCCATAACTACTACGGTTCCTAACTCCCGGTCATCATACACTCTGCTTACTTTCCCGTTTGCCGCCGCCGTAATGGTTTCTCCCTCCACTGCGGAGATAATGATTGCCGGATTATACTTATACTGTTCCAGCGTAGGGAAATAAACGGTCTTGTCCATACTGTAATTAATCAGCACATTTCCCACGATAGGCCATGTCAGCGTATCCTTATCGCTGAACGTCAGAGCAGGCTGGATGGATGTGGATGTGGCGATGGCCATCGTATCCTCCATTTCTTCCATACGGGCTACTTCTTCCAGGGTGGCCGAATCGATCCCTTCATCGATCATCCCTTCCTCGCCTTTTTCATTTTTCTCCTTGTCTTTCTGGCTCTCTTTGCCTTCCGCCTTTTTCCCCTCTTCCCCTTCGTCTTTTTTCTTCTCGTTCTCCGCCTGTTCTTCCGTACTTTCTTCCGTTTCTTCGTTCTCTACGCTGGGCGAATTCGTCTCCTGGAAATACGGATCGTAATCCAGGTCATCCGCCGTTACGGCGCTTTCGTTGATTCCTTCCGTCTCCGCCGCATTCAAATTCTCCACGCCGTCCATTACGCCTTGCACTATTTCGCCATCATTCTTTGCCAGTTCCGTCGACTCATTTTCAATAGAACTGAAGTCAACTACGTAACCGTCGTTTTTCTCTTCACTGCTTCCCCTGAAAAATAATCCCGTTGCCGTTAAAGCGGCCAGCACAAACACCGATGAAAGCGCCATAACCACCTTTTCCTTTTTGGCGCCGTTTCTGTTTCCTCTTCTCATTTTCATTCCTCCTAACAGAATTTATATCAGATTCTTATTTTCGGTTTTGATTCCTCATCGATAGTTTTGCCTGTTTCGGATTCTTTATTCAGTTTTTTCTATGACAATTTCCGAGAAAAAGTAGTTTAATATGTCAATATAGTCGCTTCCCTTTTTTGCCGCCTCATTGGCGCCATATTGACAAAAGCCCAGTCCATGCCCCACCCCTTTCACTTTTATAACGATTGTCCCCCCCTCCTCCTGCCATTCAAAACAAGAGGAATTGAGTGAAAATTCTCTTCGGAATACCTCCCCTGCAATGGTTCCTTTTTCCGAACAAATTTCCAGCACATATCCCGCCCTGTCCCTGTTCAGTGAAAATGCCTCCTCCAATGCCTTCCCTTCCTCCCAGCCAATCTCCGGGCACAGCTTTTGCATTTTTTCCAGAAAGCTTTCCCTGCTCATCCTTATACTATGTACATAATCTTGTGAAGTAAAATCTCTTTCACATACCACGGACTTTAAATACTTATAATTTTCGTTTCCGAATACTTCGTTTCCGTTTCTGGTAGCGCCGGCGCTGACTGCAAAATAAGGCGCATTGATCGGATACCCGTCATAGGTCATATATATTCCCCGTGTGCTGCCCACCGCTTCTTTGCATCTCTCATAAGCTGTCCCGTCCGTCTTTACAATATTGCTTTCCACGTAGATATACGCTTTTCCCTCTTCCTTTTCCTCTTTGCTGTCATAATACAAACGCATCATTTCCGTCCGCAGAACCACGGCCTGGGCCTTCAGCGCTTCCATTTCGTATTCCATATGGATCGTAGCGGGCAGCCTGCTGATCAAATAAGTTTCCAGAGGCATCATTTCCGTTCCGGCCGCCGTTGTATTGCATACAATAAATTCCGCTTTTCCGATATCTTCCCAAAATAGTTCTGTTCTTCCGCTTTCCTTTGTTCCCCATGCCGCCTCTCCTTCCGTCTGCTCCCCCCCTTCCTTCTTTTCTATCCCCGCATTTCCAAAGAAAAAGGATACAATATAGGGCAGCAAAAAAATAAACAGAAGGACGGCCGCCACATCCCGGTAATCCGGTTTGGACTCTGTCCTTCTGTTTCTTATTGCATTTTTCACGATTTCTAATTTTTTCATAGGACACCTCTACACTATTGTATGTATCGGTATCCTTTTTATGCTATGCAGGGCTATGCCACAAGGGAATTTTAAAAGTTGCATTTAATCTTCATAATGTCCCCGGCATGAAATAACGTAAATTACGTTGTCTTTCCAAAAATAAACGATTCGATTAGTCTCATCAATACGTCTGCTCCAGTACCCGCTTAAACTTCCCCTTAATGGCTCCGGTTTCCCAATACCTTCAAAAGGTGTCCGTTTTATATCATTAATAAGCAAATTAATTCGTTTTAATGTCCTTTTATCCTGCATTTGCCAATAAAGATAATCTTCCCATGCCCTGTCTTCCCACAGAAGCCTCATTACTCATCCCCCTCTATTAGCTCATGTTCAGCAAAATGCGCTTGCCCCGATTGAACATCATGAACCATTTTCTCTAAATAGCGCACATTACTTTCAGAATAGAACGGATCAACACATACATCAAAAGGAATCCTCTTTTCGCGACTTACTTTTTTTGCAAAAATCGTAAACGCCGTCGTCATTGACATTCCCAGCTCCGAACAAGCCTGTTCCATACTCTTTTTCAACTCTGCATCCATACGAAAATTTACATTTACTGCCTGTGCCATATTCAACACTCCCTTCCTTCTGTATTATGTCATACGGTAATATAAATTATATATTAACATAATGCAAAAAGCAATAATTTTCATTGCATTATCATTACAAAAAAAGATACCTCTACACTATTGTATGTATCGGTATCCTTTTTATGCTATGGGAACGTTTATCCCGCCGCGTCAAAACGCCCGCTTCCTTGCTCTTTTCCTTGTTCATGTACAGCCAGATCCACATGCTGTATCGTTCCTGCATATCCGTTCTCATATAAAAATATGCCCGTTTTGCGTATTCTTCCATTTGGCACGTTATCTTTTGAGGCCAGCGTAAAATCTGTTTCCTGATTCGCCAGGCAGATCGCTCCGATATTTTTCTCCGCCAGCGTATAACATCTGTCCTCACCGTTCTCATCCTTCGTCCAGATCAACAGCTTGCTCCATATCTCATCGTCTTCGTCAATCCATCCGTTTCCGTCCGAATCATAGGCCGCCAGATCCGCAAAACCATTCCCCGACTTCGTCCCAAACAGCTCGCTTCCATCATTGATGATCCCGTCGCCGTTTTTATCCAGCGCCAGATAGCCGCTTCCGCTTCCCAGCATGGAAATCTCCTCTTCCACTCCGTCCGCATCCAAATCAAAGAAAAAGGTCTGATCTTTTACTTCCGCCACATTTCCTTCCAGATTGATCACCAGCGGATCGACCAGCTGCCGTTCCACCCTCTGGAACTGTTCGCCGTAATAAGCCTGAAAGCTCCTGCTCATCTGCACATTTATGTTAAACTCTATCGTCCTGCCGTCCGCCGTCCGTACCACGCCCCCTGCTGAAAAATCCGTATCTTCTTTTTCTTCCATATAGGTTTCCTGGCGGTAGGTGATCGTTTGGAGCATTTCCGGATTGATCGTAATACTGCTCGTGTGTGCTTTCTCCGTAATCTCCCTAAGCTCCATAAAATCCCATTTTTTTGTTTCTCCGAAAAAGATGCCGAATAAATATTGCATACATCTGTCCCTGACCGTGCTGAGTGCATCTCTCTCACCCTGCACATAAGAAAGTTTCCTGACCCCTGAACGGGAATTCATTTCATTCAGCTTCTCTTTCAGTTCCTTCTTTTTATCCGCATATGGATCCTTGCCGTAAAATTCCTGCCAGGCATCCTCTCCCATAATGCTTTTTTTCTCGGTTCCATCCTCTGCTCCAGGGTTCATCCGTAAACCCGCATTTCCTGCCAAAATCGTCACGCTGGCTCTCCTGGCAGTCAAGGAGTGATATCTCCTCGTACTCTCCATCCCTATATTTGAGGAACCAATTCGCATTCTTACCCTCCATTTCCTTTGTCCGTGTTTCAACCATATAAATTTCAAAAACAGTATTCCGGCCGGAAATACCTGATTCTTGTAATTTATATATCGGAAGGAGAGGGAAATACTTTAGATTCTACTCTTCAAAATACTCGTCGATCCCGTCGGCGATTCCCGCAGCAATCAGCCGCTGGTAATCCTCTTCCGCCATTTTCTGGTCCTCTTCCGGGTTTGTCATATAGCCCATTTCCACAATCGTCACCGGTATCTTGCTCCAGTTGATGCCGCTCATAGTATCCGTTTCCCATACTCTTTCCTTTTTGCACCCAGCGCTGGCAGTCAGTCCGTCCAGCACCAGATCGGAAAGCCGTCTGCTCTCGCCATACAGGCTCGCTACATAAGGATTTTTCTCCGTAGGGCATATAGTCATGGCACCGTTCGCTTTTTTATTTTCCGAACCGTTGGCATGGATTCTCACAAACACTTCCGCACCGGAATCATAAGCCATCTGTGCCCTTTCCGAATTGCTGATGTCCACATCATGGGTTTCCCTCACCATATAAACCTCATACCCTCTGCTTTCCAGTTCTTCTTTCAGCTTCAGGGATACTTCCAGCGTCAGCACGTATTCATAAATGCCGGTAGATACGCCTTTCGTTCCTCCGCTTACTTTCATCTTCATTTCCGATGCCCCCGGCCCTACCGGTTCCTTTTCGCTATTGCCCCTGGACTGGTGTCCTGCATCAATGGCAATCAAATGCCCGTTGCCTGTCTGCTTTTTTTCCCCTTCTTCTGCTCTCGCGTCTATACTGCATGCACATGCCATGCACAGAGCAAGCGCCATACACATTCCTTTGAGAAACAACGACCTTCCCTTTTTTATCATTTCAAACTGCCCTCCGTTTTCGTTTTCTTTCAGGAAACCCTGTTATAATTAATCAGACATCCCTTTAAAATAATCTGCCGTTCTTCATCCGTCAGTTCGCCAAGGGAAAGTTCGAACTCTTTCATTCCTTCTTCGCCGACCACATAAGCTCTAATATGATCCGCCTTTTCTTCCACCGCTTTCCGAATGTCCGGCAGGAAAAGATAATCCATATTTTTAAACGGAAGCTGCTTATCATCCCCGTCAATAAGAAACGGAAGCATTCCCCAGTTAATCAGATTGGAGCGGTATCTCTTCGTCGCATATTCGCTGGCGATATTCGCCCAGCCGCCCAACACCTTCTGGCAGGATGCCGCCTGCTCCCTCGCGGAACCATCGCCCGGTTTTACCGCAAAAATCGTGGAACCAAATCCCACATTTCCTCTTCCCACTTCAGGATACAGCTTTTGAATGCTTTCCATTACCGGTTTTAATTCCGGTTTTACGTCTAACGGACATTTTCCGTCCATCACCGCCGTCTGCGCCTCCTGGATGTCCTTTGCCCGCCCCACATAAGACGGATCTTTCCTGGACAGCGTAAATTCCGCCAGCCCAAGCGGATTGGATCGGTATGAAGAAGTTTCTCCCGAAGGAATCAGCTCATCCGTAGTTGTCACCGGGTCATGGATCTCGGATACCATCTGCAAGATCAGGTTTTCCGGCAGCTCGCACATCTTCGGCCAGTCTTTGATATTCGGCCCAAACTGTATGTCTACCGCCGGATCGGCAACGCCTTTGGAATCGAAAACTCTGTTTGCATATATATTGGAATCGAAATGATATTTATATTTTCCGATGTTCCCGTCAAAGTCCGTCGCCGGCGTCAGCACCCCTTTATTTGCACTGGTTGCCGCGATCGACCGGGCATCCATCAGAGCCACGGACGAAATCTGCCCGTTCTGCAGCTTGGAGCCTTCCCTGTTCGGGAAATTCCTCGTAGAATGGCGGATACTGAATGCATTATTTGCCGGTGTGTCCCCCGCACCGAAGCACGGCCCGCAGAACGCCGTCTTAAGCACCGCCCCCGTTTCCATCAGAGCCGCCGCGCATCCGTTTTTGATCAGTTCCATATAAACCGGCATAGAGGCCGGATATACACTCAGCGTAAATCCATCGGAACCGATATAGGATCCCTTCAGGATATCCGCCGCCGCGCAGATATTTTCAAATCCGCCTCCCGCACAGCCGGCAATAATTCCCTGATCCACATAGAACTTTCCGTTTTTCACTTTATCTTTCAGTGTAAAGTCCACCGCCCCGTCCAGGCTGACTGCCGCCCTTTTTTCTACATCGTTCAGAATATCTTCCAGATTCGCGTTCAATTCCTCAATCGTATACGTATTGCTCGGATGGAAAGGCATTGCGATCATCGGTTTGATGCTCCCCAGATCCACGGCGATCATCCCGTCGTAATACGCCACATCCTCCGGATTCAACTCCTTATATTCTTCTTTTCTTCCGTGAATCTCATAAAACTCTGCAATCTCCTCATCCGTTTTCCAGATCGAAGAAAGACAAGTGGTTTCTGTCGTCATAACATCGATGCCGATCCTGAAATCCGCGCTCAAAGCAGCCACGCCCGGCCCTACGAATTCCATGACCTTATTCTTTACATAACCATTCCCGAATACCGCGCCGATAATCGCCAGCGCCACATCCTGAGGGCCTACTCCTTTCGCTGGTTCTCCCGTCAGGTAAACGCCGACCACTTCCGGCATATTGATATCATAAGTCTGGTTCAGAAGCTGCTTTACCAGCTCCGGCCCGCCCTCTCCCATCGCCATCGTTCCCAGCGCTCCATAACGGGTATGGGAATCCGAGCCAAGGATCATCCGGCCGCCTCCTGCCAGCATTTCCCTCGCATATTGATGGATGACCGCCTGATGAGGGGGAACATAGACTCCTCCATACTTCTTCGCACAGGTAAGTCCAAACATATGATCATCCTCATTAATCGTTCCGCCCACCGCACAAAGCGAATTATGGCAGTTCGTCAACACATACGGCACCGGAAATTTCTCCAGCCCCGACGCTCTCGCCGTCTGTATGATCCCAACAAAAGTTATATCATGGGAAGTCAGTTTATCAAATTTTATTTTCAGCTTTTCCATGTTCCGGGATGTATTATGCTCCTCCAGAATCCGGTAAGCAATCGTCCCCTTCGCCGCCTGCTCTTTACAAATCTCCTTCCCGGTCTTCGCCTTTAACTCTGCCGCCGCATCCGCGCCGTCAGCAACAATCTCCGTCCCATTTACCAAATACACGCCGCTGTCATATAAATTTATCATATTGTCCTCCTCTTTCTAATTATCGCTTTTCATAGTTCTGCTCCTGCCCCAAATACACTAGCTTTTATTATAAGGGAAAAAAAATTTCGTTGCAACCCGCAGCCATCAATTTTTTCAGAGGGCAGGGCGCGGGGGAAGGGGGGAAGAACGGCCGGGGCCGGAGGCCATAGGGAGGGCGGAATTTCCGGCTGGAGCTTCCAATCAGATTTCACTAATGAAATGGAGAAGGGATATGAAGCCGGACGGGACGGAAACGAAAGGCATCCGTGCCTTACGTTTCCTAAAACCGCCTCCATGCGGTTTTCCCTGGGTGGTTGACCATTTCATAAGTGAAATTGCTGATTGTACGCAACAGCCGGAAATTCCGCCCTCCCTATGGCCTCCGGCCCCGGCCGTTCTCCCACCTCTTCCCCCCACGCCCTGCCCTCTGAAAAAATTGATGGCTTTATTCTGCTCCAAATATAAGCAGGAGGTATATAGCCCCCCAAGGCTATATACCTCCCTGTATTTTGATACCTTCTCTTATCTTTATTAAAAACAATGCAACATTTACTTAAAATCCACCCATCTCATTTCCATAGGTTTCAGGTTCAGTTCGCACATTTTCTTGCCGTTTACAAACAACTCGGTATATTTCTCCTCCCTTGCGTTATTGATTACGGCAATTTTTCCTGTCTTTTCAAATACTGTGACTTCCGTATCCACGTTCGTTACATAGTATTTTTTCATTTCCTCTTCCATACCGGCTGCATAGTAAATCGCTCTTAAAAGCACACGGCAGTTCTGAGGGGAATAGGGCAGACCTGCAAAATAAACGCTCCGTCCCTTTCCGTATTTGTTCACTACCAGGCGGCAGTATTCCCCGTCCATGTTCAGTATTTGGTAATCTTCTCCCTGGGCATAGATTCTGTCCATTCCCTCGCCGAAATCAATCTCTCCTTCAATATCTTCCAGAATGAAATGCTCGGCATTGAGTTCATTATACTTATCCGTGCTGAGAGAGAAATCCGTTTCTTTATCCACTCCAAGCACATCGCTCAACTGGAAATAACGTCCTTCAAACTGATACGCGCTCGGTTCGCCGACTCCGATAAAACCGCCCCCGTTATCCACAAATTCGCGGATAGCGGTAATGACCTTTTCGTCTTTCCAGTTTTCCGCGCCGCTGAAAGCGGTATAAGCGTCGCCCGCATTAATAATCACCTTAATATCTTCGGGTATGCCGCTTCTCACTTCATCAAAAGTAATAAATTCCACGTCAAAAGGCATACCGCTCAGGCATTCGATGATCCCCACATAGGAATAAATCTCTCTGTGCCATATCGCATGATGCACCTGATTGGCCATCCATCTTCTCAAATTGCCCCAGCAGTTCAGAATCGCTACTTTAAAAGGCGCCGTATATGCCTTTGTTTCCTGCATGTTCTCATGAATCTGCCGGAACTCGTCTACCACATGGCGTATTTCATCGATAAAGCCCGGCCACTCGGAAGCTAATTTTAAATATCCGCCGTAGCCGATACGATCCAGGGGCGAACGTAAAATAGCCCTTCTCGCTTTCATCCAGTTTTCCTGTGCTTCTCCGATCGGATCTCCGCCTTCGCAGAATACATCCGGGAAGAAGTAAGGCAGAAGACGTCCTTCCGTATATTTTACGCCTTTGATATCCGAAATCATCCGCAGGGTTACGCCGTCTCCCACAGATCCGACCACCGCGTCCAAGCCGATATTTGCAAAATATTTTCCGAATGGCTCTGTGCCGATCCAATGGTCTCCCAGGAACATCATCGCTTCTTTTCCATAGGAATGCACGATATCCACCAGCTCTTTCGCCAGTTTGCTTACTTCGATCTGCTGGAACTCTATAAAATCCTTAAACTCTTTGCTTGGTACGCGGAAAATGGAATTATGGTATCCCTGATCCACGATAAATTCCGGACGGAACTTATAACCGGCCCATTTTTCGAATTTTTCCAGAATATAAGGACTTACGCTGGCGCTGTAGCCGAACCATTCCACGTACTTTTCCCTTTTCTTCTCATCAAAGGTAAGGGTAAACTGATGAAAAAATGTAGTAAAGCGCACCACATCGATATCAGGATTGTCTTCGCACCACTTTTTCATCTTTTTCTTGACGTATTCCTGCGTCTTCGGCTGTCTTACGTCATAAGTAAGCTGATGGGGGGCATCTTTCCAGTCATTTGTAATAAAATTGTACATATGTACCGGATCCCATATGAGGAACGCCAGAAAGCTCACCGTATACTGATGGTATTTTATGCTTTCTATCTCCACTTCCTCCGTCTCAGCATCATATTTCCACTGATCCGTCGGCACCACTTCTCCGGTTGTCCTGTCTATGACCTCCCACCATCTCTTCGGGTCATCAATAGTATTTACTTTCAACTGCTCCGTATGGAACCCTTTCATCAGCTTAATGCGCAGCCTGGTATCCCTGGCCGTTACTCTTTCGCTGATCAAATATTCCTGCTGTACTTCATCGGGATTCGCATTTGCCCACTCATTATCTTTTCTGGTGGTATAATAAGTAGCATATTTCTTCCCATCCTGCGACAGAAGTTCTTCCGGCATCGCCGTTCCGTCGCAATCCCTCAGGGCATCCGCCCCGAGAAGATTTTTCAAACGTATTGTCTCATCCACCATATCTATATCGGTAGGCAGTGTCAGCCTTCCTGTCATACTCATATTCTCCTCCTCACCGTCCATCCCGTTCCGGCCATGTCCGGCATCTACTTCGTATACTGCTTGTTATAACGATAAAGTAAAAACAGAATTCCCGCCAGTCCTACTACCATTATACCAAGGCCGCTTGGCCCGACGTTTCTCTGCTGTGTACAGATAAGTACCATGCATACCACAAATATCACGATATTAATGACTACATTTAACCATTTATTCATGTCCGTTTCCTCCTATTTCCAGAAAGGTTTTTAGCCCTTCAATCCGCCAAGGCTCATGCCCTGCGTCAGTTTTTTCTGCATCATCATATACAGGATCAGCGTCGGCAGCATGACAATGACAAGCCCCGCATAGAGCTGGCCGTAATTTGCCGCCGCTTTCTGCGCCTGCATCAGCTGCATCAAACCTACCGGCAAGGTTTTATTCTCCTTGGTGAGCAATGTCATGGAAATAATATACTCGTTCCAGAAAGAAAGGAAATTGAACAAAATAACCGTAATAATACTCGGCTTTGCCATCGGCATCATAATCGTTACCATCGTTCTGAAATATCCGCTTCCGTCTACAAATGCCGCCTCCTCATAATCTTTTGGAATTGTTACAAAAAATCCCGATAAGAGATATATGGTAAAAGGCAGAGCCGTCGAAGCATATACCAACGCGGTCACAAACAGATTGTTTAGAAACAACCCGGAACCAAGCCATGATTTCATCACTTTATCCGCGTCTACCAGCATGAGGAAAATAGGCACTACAATATAGTTTACGTTAATAAACAATCCTGCCATAAACGCTATGTTCAAAAGCTTGCTTCCCATAAACTTATATCTGGCAAGCGTATAAGCTGCAGGAAGCGCGATTACCAGAAGGAGCAGCAGGGCCAGCACCGTAATAATTACGGAATTGATCATGTAGGAACCCATGCTTGCCTTTGTAAACGCGTCGGCAAAGTTCTGGAAATACAATCCCTTGGGCAATGTCCACGGATTGCCGTAAAACTCGGAATTTTCTTTAACAGATGCCATAAATACCCAGGCAACAGGAACAATAATGCTGATTGCCAGCATCAATAACGCTATGTATATAAACACTTTTACTACTTTATCATTTACAGCGATTTTTCTACGATCCATCATTCCACCTCCTTAGAATTCCAACGGTTCACGCTTCGTTGCCGCATTTACCACTGCCGAAAGCGCGAAGGAGAATAAAAATACCAATACGCCGATCGCCATACCATAGCCGTAAGAGGAATTGGTATATGCCTGCTGGTACATATAACTCAGGAATACTTCCGTCGCTCCGTCCGGTCCGCCGTTGGTCATTGCTTTTACAAACAGGAAGCTTAAGTTAATGGAACTGATAACAAAAAATGTAAGGGTGGTACGTATATTCGTCCAGATCAGAGGAAGAGTAATGTCAAAAAACTGCCGTATCCTCCCTGCTCCTTCCAGATTGGCCGACTCATACAAACTCTCCGGCACACTTGCCATACTGGCCATATACATAACCATGTAATAACCGATCGCCTGCCATATCATAGCGATAACAAGCGAATAAATAACTATCTTCTGATCCCCCATCCATAAGATTGGCGTAGCGTCCTTTCCTCTGAATATAGAAAGTATGCTGTTTAAAAGCCCGTTGTTCGGGTCATAAATAGCGGAAAAGATTGCAGAAATAACTACTACCGATAAAATATTAGGAATATAAAATACGATTCGGAAGAAGTTCTGCCCGACAATTTTTTCCCTCGATAAAATAGCCGCAAAAATAAGGGCAAATGCCATTGTCACTATCGTTACCAAAGTGATCAACAATATGGTATTTTGGAAGGAACGGAAGAAATTACTGTCGTTCATGAGAAGCTTAAAGTTCTGTAGGCCGACGAACTGCTTTGTATTGGAAAACCCGCCCCATTTATACAATGACATATTAAATACCTTAATTGTCGGAATAATCATAAATATAATGAATAACAGTGTTGCCGGCGCTACGCATGTGACAATAAACGCCTTTTTTGCTTTCGTGTTCTTCATAATGACCTCCATTCTGTTCCTATTTTTATAAAATTGGGACATGCCGGGGATTACTCCGTGCATGTCCCATGCTTAATACTCTTTATTCAACAGGTTTATTCCATTGCTGCCCTGTATTTATCACTTACTTCCGTAACTGCTGCGATCCATTCATCCACAGTCTTGTCACCGCTTACGATACTATTTACTGTTTCGAACAGAGCGTCTGCCATCGTTGTGCCTTCTACCGGTGTGGTAGCTGCGAAACCGCCCATAACTGCCGTAGCGCCTGTATCATATACGCTGTAGAACAATTTGTTGTCGCCTTCTAAGCTTTCGCCAATACCTACGATCGGCTGGATAGCGTTGGAACCAGCAAAGATTGCTGCTGCTTCATCGGAATACATATAAGCTACGAATTCTTTTGCAAGATCCTGATTTTCTGCTGCTGCCGGGATCCACATCTGCTCAAACCAGCAGAAAGAACATCCAGCGCCGCCTGCATTTACTGCCGGAATAGCTGTGAAGCCCCATTTGAAGTTCTCGCCTCTCGGAGCGTCTGCCATTTCGCCAGGAAGCCATGTGCCGTTCGGGCAGAAGATAGCCTTGTCATCCAGAATCAGCTGCTGATTCTTTGTGAAGCTTTCGTTGTTAGCGTTTGCTACTGTCGTAGGCTCTGTATACTCAGCCAGTTTTGCAACGATATCAAATACTTTTCTTGCATCTTCGGATTCCCATATGCCTTCGCTGTATGTCATGCACTGATCAAAGAAGCTTGATCCGCCTGCGGAAGACAACAGAGCGAACATAAATGCATCAAAGTATCCTGTTGTCGGATATGTAAATAAGGAAATGCCTTCTGCTTTCGCCTTATCGCCTAACTCCCACATTTCATCCCATGTAGTAGGAAGCGTCCAGCCTTTTTCTTCCAACAGACCTGCGTCATAGAACAATCCGCAAGGGCTGTAGAACATCGGTGCATAATAGGTTACGCCGTCGCCGTAAGGATTGGTTGCCAGCGTATCAAGGAAACCGGGAACAATCTTATCTTTTACTTTTACATCTTCTCCGGGAACTGTCATATCCATAACATCCGTCAAAGGAAGTAATCCTTTTTCCCTTGCCAGTGTTTCTGTCAAACCAGCTTCGCGGCCTGTTGCACAGTGAACAACGTCCGGATAATCGCCAGCTTTCATGCCAGGAGTAATTACGTCTTCAATTTTCTTGTCAACGGTAAGTTCTACGGTTACGCCAGGATGGGATGCTTCGAATGCTTTCGCTACTTCGGTCCACATATCAGCGCCGTATCCGCCTTCAAATGCCGCTACTTTTACAGTGCCTTCCAGTGCGGGAGCTGCTGCCTCCTCTTCGGGAGCCGCTTCCTCTGCAGGAGCTTCCTCTGCAGGTGCTGCCTCTTCTGCCGGAGCCGCTTCCTCTGCAGGTGCTGCTTCTTCTGCCGGAGCCGCCGGTTCAGGAGATGAACCACAGCCGGCAAACGTTCCGATTACCATGGCTGCAGCCAGTAAAACAGATATTGTTTTCTTTTTCATGTTTGTCCTCCTTTTGCTGTAATCAAATATTACAAGCATTTTTATTGTTGATTATTGACAACAAGTTTCTTATTCATTAAGTATATATGTTTATTTTTTCCTGTTCAATTTCTATATTGCTCTATTTTTTATATTTCTTGTTGTTTTTGAAATAAAAAACTTTATTCCTGGATTTTTATAGAGTATAATTAGATAAAAGAATTCTCTAAATCGACATTTTATTAGTCGTTTTATCCAATCTTTTTTTACATTATTGTCAAATTTATTGATTTCGTATAAAAACCATGTCCTCCATACAACATGCACAAAAGAAAGGCGGCCCGGAATGAGCAATGAGCGAATCAATCTGGAACAGAAAACTCTCTCGAAACTGAACTTTAATCTCCGCTATATTTCTATTTCCAAATACGAAGGCGACTGGCAGAGCCTTCCTCATACGCACCATTTTACCGAGCTTTTTTACGTCGTCAACGGAAGCGGCATTTTTCATGTCGAAAACGATCTGGTACCGGTAAAGCCCAACGATCTTATGATCATCAACCCCCATGTGGAACACACGGAAAAAACCAGGACCAACAATCCCATGGAGTATATCGTCTTCGGCGTGGACGGCCTTGCCTTTTCCTATCATGGCAAAAAGGAAAATGTAAGGAAAAATTTCAGCCATTACAGCTATACTTCTTCCCAGAACCGGCTCGTGGATTATTCCCGGCTGATGCTGGAGGAATTCCGCGAAAAAAAACCGGGGTACGAACTTGTCTGCCAGGGCATTCTGCAAGTGCTTCTCGTTTTTATATCGAGGGAACTAGATCTGTCCATTATCTCCGACTCCACCTTCCAGATCTCCAAGGAATGCGCCCTCGCCAAGCGTTATATCGATTCCAACTATGCCCAGAACATCACTCTGGACACTTTGTCGGAAATCACTCATATCAACAAATATTACCTCGCCCATTCTTTCGCCGCATGCATCGGGCAGTCACCCATCAGCTATCTGTCTGCCAAGCGTCTGCAAGCGAGCAAGGAGCTGCTCATCAGCACCAACCACTCCATCGCGCAGATCGCTTCCAGTACGGGGTTTTCTTCCCAGTCCTACTTTTCACAGATTTTCAAAAAATCCGTAGGGATGACGCCTCAGCAATACAGGAAAATACATACAAACAATGCCGGCCAGTAAAAGGCCGGCATTATCTTATGCTGTTGTTCCCCGTTTACTGCGCGCTGTATTTTTCCACGATTTTTTCCATTTGCTCCCACTTTTCTTCCATATCCGCCACCAGTTTCAGCTGTGTTCTGGCCCGGTCCAGATTGTGGCCCGGTCTGCTGGTTTTGTAATAAGTATCGCCCTGGAGATAATCCGTCAAAAAGCGCATTCCCTGTTCAAAGGTAATTACCTTCGCGCCCGCCGGGAACAGCCTTACCTCTTCATCCGTCAAACTGCCTCCGCAGCCTTCCAGAAAACCTTTCGCATATGCCTCGAACAATTCCAGATCCACGGAAACCAAATCCAGGTTCACTTCGTCCTCCGCGCCCGTACTCGCGCCAAAACGTATCGAATCTCCAAAATCATACAATGCCGAACCGGGCATTACCGTATCCAGATCGATCACGCACAATCCTTTTCCCGTTTCGTTGTCTATCATAATATTATTCAGCTTCGTATCATTATGGGTAACACGCAGCGGAATCCTCTTCTCTTCCAAAGCGTCGCAGATAATATGGGCCACGTCTTCCCTGTCAAAAATAAATTTGATTTCCTCCTGCACTTCTTTTGCCCGTCCGCACACATCTTCTTCCACCGCTTTCTTGAAATCCTCGAACCGGCTGACCGTATTATGGAAATTCACGATCGTTTCATGCAATGTATCCGCCGGATAATCCTCCAGCATCTTCTGGAAATTGCCGAAGGAAAGCGCTGTTTTATAAAAATCTTCCGGCGTCTTCACCTCATCGTAGCAGGTAGCCCCTTCGATAAAAATATACATACGCCAGTATTCTCCGTCCGCTTCCAGATAATTCGCACCGTCTTTTGTCTGAATCACATTCAGCGTCTCCCTGTCCGGGTCTCCCCCTGCCGCGATAATCTTCTTCCGCAGGAATGATGTTACATTCATTACATTTTCCATCAGCTGAGCCGGATTTTTAAAAATGCTGACATTCATCTTCTGAAGAATATATTTCTTCTCCCCGCCATCTGGCAGCCCGCATGTGATGCGGAAAGTATCATTGATATAACCGTTTCCAAAAGGAATCAGCTCCGTGATCTCCCCCTCCGTCTGAAAATTTACGGCAATCGTATCCATTACCTTTTGATTTGCTATTGTTCCCATTTTTCTTCCCTTCCTTCCCGAACCTCTCATTCGCATCCGTAATATTCTTTTATCTATTATACAATATCTTCCATCCCTTTATCAATATGGCGTTTATTTTTGATAGCGTAAGTTTATTGTAGGAATAGGATAGACAGAATAGTCCCTTGATCTGGTCAGACTGATTGACCTTCTTTACTATACCTGTTCTTTTCTCTTCCTACAAGCC
>OFGL01000238.1_pt1 | contig 55093 bp, 50 predicted proteins | sample 1521801 | NCBI WGS metagenome assembly OFGL01 (sample SAMEA3504085, study PRJEB24116) | mouse gut metagenome | biome: mouse gut; feature: mouse-associated habitat; material: faeces | place: Denmark | collected 2011 | reverse complement strand
CATCTAATTTGACTGATATAAGAAGGATCTGGAGCACCTAGGGTGCTGGATAACAATATTCTTTCCAGATCTTCCTTCCTCCACATAAACAGTTTCCACTTCATAGCCTTTCGCCTTTGCATATTCTACAAGTTCCCTTTTCTGTCCATCCAGCGAAAAACCCTCTACCTGACGTTCAGAACTGACGCGAATATAAATCACACATTTTGTCCTCTTTTCAAATAAATTCTTCTTTACCATAATTTTAAAATCTCCTTTCCATTTTATGTATTGACAATGCCAAAAGCTAAAACAACCATATATGTCTGCAGGCAAGGGTATGTACCCTCTGCCTGCCCCGTTTTAAAATTTTGCGGATTTTCATCCGCTGCATACTTGACAAGAACATCTGCAAGTACACAAATGAACTGCTTGAAGTTTAACTCCATAATGATCTGGCTTTCTTCATCTGCCACAGGAATCATTTCTTCTGTATACCCATGTTGCACAGTTCTAAAATTATTGATTGTTTTAACCTTTTTCATAGGACTTTCCCCTTTCTAGGGATATGCCATGGAAGCCACCCTCATTTTAGCGCGCTCTCCCACATTTGTCAGATCCCTGCTTTTTTATTTCATTTATTTGTTTTTTAGGTTTGCATAACCGGCGTTGCCGGTTATGCAAATGAAGCTATTAAAAGAAAACATTTTCCGCATTAGCCAATATCGACAGAATTTCTATCCGTGGCCTGTCCCAAGGCTCCAATCCATTATTAAAGTTCCACCTCTTAAGCCACATTCTGTCCCCAGGTGCATCTGCCAAATTACTATTTGGTGGCAAAGAAACATATTTGCATTGATAGTCTGCGAACTTTCCTTCTCTTATTTCATAGCCATTTTTTATTAAAAGTTCTTCCATATGCGAATCGCACCATCTGTCACTATCCAGCTTTGAAAATAACAGTAGCCATATATCTTCACATTTCACATAAATGATCTCCCCATCCAGCCGATACCAATCTGATGTGCAGGATTCTTTAAAGAAATGCTCCCATAGCTTTTCTTCCGTTACTTTTGAGAGAATCTCATCTGCAATGACCGACACTATTTCCCATATAACCTGATTTATTGTTTTTGTTCTGGTTAGTTCAACCCGTTGTATGCCAATGTCAAAATAGTAATAAAAACCATCACCATCCACATTCATTTTGGGAGAACCATCTTCATCCACAAACTCAATTCCAATCACTTCTTCTATAACTGTGCCTATAATCCTAAAAATGTCATCATCTATATATCCCATCGGAACATCCATGCTGATAGGAGAATCAAATGCCCATTCTTCATTAAAGATGCTTATTTCTTCCGCCACATGTGTTGAAATTTCTTTATAAAGATTTTCTATATATTTCCTATCCACCATTAAGTGTGAAAAGCGCGATGGAGCTTTTTCATTTAAAAATGACCACACAACTTCGCTGATGATACTGTTAAGTGTTGAATAACAATCAATATTGACAGAATGGCCTTCAACATAGAAATAGTATTCCGCACCATCTTGTTCTTCCACACCTTCAAAGAAGATTGGGCTTCGGTATTCATGTATCCTTACTTTCAGCGTATCTGCCAGTATATCTGTTACCTTTTTAAAAGGGAACTGAAAGGCCCTTACACTGGTGTCCATTGTCAAAAATTCTTTTTCATCCTGTACATGTTTATTTTCTTCGGCTAAAAGTGCCTGCATTTTGCGCTTCAAATCTTCCTTGACTTGCAGCACCATTTGATTTTTATTTTGTTCCATATTTTTCTTTTCCTTTCTTCTTATTTATTTGTCACGTGACTTTTCCTGTTGCAATCAGGTCTTCTGGGATTCTCAATCCTCTTTTATCATGTCATAAATTTTTTAATTTGTCTTCGGGCGTGAAATGCCTGAAATCCCCAAACCACGACCTGTCGCAGATTCAGTTTTTTCATATATCCAAGGCATATCCATACAACTATATCTGATATATAATTCATAATAGGATTGATTATAATGATTGAAAAAGGAGAAAGGCATATGGAAAATAACGGATATACCATCATAATAGATGATGTTTTTAACATTAAGATAGAAAATGGCTTTAACAATAACTTTATGGAAACTGCGCTGATTGATTCCAGCGACAGGCAGGAAGTAGAAAACTGCATTGTCCGTTTTTATGATAAAAACAGCACACTTACACGAATACAACATGCAGTTTCCGCAACTGTAAATAATGTGGATATTGACCTTGAAACCGCTGTGCTTCTCTTTCAGAAGAAAATGCTGCTTAAAAAATATAAGGATCTAAATGGGATTCCAGCAAAATACCGACAATTTAAAGAAATTATTGAAACAAAGATTGGAGAAATTCCTGTTGATGACGGTGTATTTGAATATATATCCACATTACACAACACATGCCCCGATAACCAGTATATCTGCCTGTTTTTTTTCAATACTCCTTCCATAGCGGAAACTACCTATGGTTATAAAGATTGCGCGGATATTTTTGAAGACTTTGCAGAACAGAGTGTTACCCCTTACACCCTGTGTTATCTGAAAAAGGACCTGACGGTGGAAAAACTTGCTATTCTCATCCACAATGCGAACTTTTTAGGCCTTAACACACACATAAGCATAAGTGCTTTTTACAGACCTCGCCGCATAACCGATTATCTGTACTGCACATCTGCCATAATGATAGATTTAGACTATTACAAAACTGAATATGAAGATATTGACAATGACAAGGATTTCTGTCAGGAATTACAGCCATTCATTGATAAATTAGGATATGAACCTACTGCCATTGTGAGTAGCGGGCATGGATATTACCTTTATTTCAGGTTAGATAAGAATATCAATCTGAAAAGTTCATCCATGCGGAGATTATACCAGACCACCGTACAGAAGATGATTAAGATATTTGAACCAATCGGAGCTGATCCTGCCTGCTCAGATTTGACAAGAGTTTTTAAAGTCCCTTCTTCTATAAACTTTAAAACAGGCAATCAGGTTACAATATGCCGCTTCAATCCAGACATCACCATAAACCTGTCTGCCCTTGCGGATTCTCTGGGCATCCATACCGTAGAGCAGAATAACAGGACCGCTTTTCAGAAATATCACAAAGGGGCAAAAAGCAGGTATACCAATGCCAATCAGCAGCGCATGGAAGACTATGAGCATCTCCTCGCTTTACGGAATTATGATCTCCCCCATATGAGGGATCTGTTTTTCCTCTATGTCTCCATCAACTGCTATAATATGAATATGCCCTGCGAGGAAGTCCTTGCCTACTGCTCCAATCTTAACAGCAGACTCCATGAGCCACTCCCTGACATGGAATTAGAAAGAACTATATCATACCTTAACAACCAACTAGATGAAAATGGAATCTGCAAGGTAAAATATAAAAACAATCACATTGTAGAAGCCTTACATATCTCTGACAGAGAACAGGAATCCATGCACCAGTTGATCAGCACACAGACAAGAGCGAAGCGGAAAAAAGCATGGGATAAAGCCAATGCACATTTCAGGGTTTTAGAAAACAGGCACAGACAGAATGAATTGCTGAATGAAATGCTTTATTGCAGGTTTATGGAAAATATGTCTGACAGGGAGATTGCACAAGAATTTTCTTTAGATATAAGAACTGTGAACCGAAGGATCGGAAAAGGACCGGCAAGCAATCAAAGATTGCTTGCCGAATCTACAGAACAGAAAAAATATTATGAAGAAGACAGTATCTGCTTTGAGGTTCATTCCCTAAAAAAACAGGGATTAAAATACCAAGCCATCGCCGACTTGCTCCATTTAAGCGTCAGATCCATCAAACGATACGCCAGCCTTATTAGGCTGTACCACTAACTGCTGAAACTCAGATCAGCAGTTTTTTATTTTAAAAGTGCCATGGAAATCTGCAAAAAAAGAAAGACGCAAGTATTCTCTTTCTCTGGCAGGGGAAAATTGCTTATTCACGTTTGTTTTTTGAAAAAAACATTCCCATCTTGTATTCTATAAGTAAAATCTGTTATTTCTTCATCTTCCAGATAATTTCCTATATTTGCAATAATATCAAGGTTGCAGTATAGTTTGCACTCTATTTCTTCATTTGCACTTGCATAAATAAAATTATCATAGTCCATAAAACAGGTATCACATTCTCTGCACCCTAAAAAAATGTATTGTTTTCCATCCACAGCCAAATAAGCATCTTTTATCCGCAATGAGTAAATACAGTCCCCATATCTCCTGTAAGACAGCACACATACCTCATAACTGTTCAATTCCTCTATGTTCCTGTACCCCTTTGTAATATTCCAACTGTCCAACAGGTTAATGAACTCCTGCTCATGCAGAAAATACCAGTCAAAACAGGCAGACACTTTATATTTCATTATTGCCATATCATGATTTTTTAAAATATTGCACACACAGCCTTTTTCTCCAAATACATACAATTTTGTTTGCTGCTTCATTTGTTCTGTAAAATATGTATATGCTACCGAAACCAAAAACTCTTTTCTCACTTATGCTCTCCTTATATTGTGAAATTCTTTTTTCTATGATACCATAAGTACACACAAACACAGAAGGAAGAAGCTGATTTTTATGGAAACAAAATGTGAAATGTCTCCTGCACAGATATATACATATCTCTCCGATTACAACGCTTCTGTTTGGGATAGGATCCTGTCTGGCGGGGATATTGATGATCTGATAGAAAAGATTCACAAAACAGGTATCCTTACAGACGCAACAGGACAATCTATCCTTAACGCATACCGCCAATGTGAGCCTGATATCCCTGCAATAAGCGGACTGAACGGAAATGCCCTGTTCTATATACTTAAAGGCAATGCCTTTGCCCTGACAGATGTTAATTTCCGCAACTTCGTCAAAGAAGTGAAAAAGCAACAAGATGTATATTTTGCCTGCCATATGGTCAACAGCAGCGCACAAACCTGCAATATGGAAACCATTTCTTCCATTTACAAGAACTATATCCCAGACCACCGCAATACCCTTACAATTACCCCTGATGAACTGGAAATAAGGAACCAGTTTATGCTTACCTATCAGGAAAAATTAGAGGAATTTTATACTGCCAGCAAAAATCTGACGGAAAAGCATAAAAGCAGGATTTATCCTTCTTCTGAAGTCCAGAATGGCCTGCTTGCCCTATTCCAAAAGCTGTATTCCGCACTATGTTTCAGGGAAGAATTTTCCATTTCCTTTTTTGCGGACTTAACGATTATGGAAGAATCCAGCGGGGGCAGATATTATGTAACAGAAGCATATGAGCAGAACTCACTTCAAGGCAGGCTTGATTCCGCAAATGTAGCACAATATTCAGGCATAATAGAAGAATGGCTCCGCCAGAATCCAAACAAAATCAACGAGATACCTTTTTTGTTCAGGATAGAAAACCTTGCCCCAAACAGATATACAAGAAAAAGAGAAAACGGGGAAAAAAATTATTATACAGTGGGAAAAAACAACAAATTTGGTGAAACAGATTTGTTAAGCAACCACATTGATATCCTCTCCCAAACTATTACCACCATCGGAACACAGGACCGCCATCTGCGGCCACGAAAAGGGGATATTGAAAAAATTAACGTTTCCCTGATTGATTATAACTACCTCAGCATTATCCTTTTAGAATATTTTCTCCATTTAGGACTTCCTTCCGATACTTTACAGCGTTTTATGAATGTGTTTGGATTCTCTTTCGGCAACGGTCTAAAACTACTCTGTAAAGGGCATGGACTGTCAGAATCATATATCAAGTACCTGATTGAAAGCGGCATTTCTTATCGTGCAATAGCTTTTCTAATTGAAAGCGAATCTTCCATTTTCAATTAACCTCAAACCAGCGGAACCGCTGGTTTTTATTTTTCAATCCTTTCATTATTCCAATCATACGTTTTTTTATAATAATTTACATATCTTTCTCTATCATTATCCTAAGTAGAGGAAATACACCGCTTTACTGGCATAGCGTGTTTTACTTACCCCAAATAATCTATGTATGTAATAACTTGTCAGTCCAGCTCCCTCGCCACCCCAATGTCTGCTCTCCGAGCAGCCAAAGTGGTGCCTCGCCCTCCCACAAGGAAACTTCTCCCCATCTGGGAAGAAGTTTGCCTGTCGGCGACCTTGCTTCGGGCCATGATTTTTCGGTAAGAGTGCGCCGCACTCTTACCGGAAAATCATTCGAGGTTCGCTCGGAAGCTGTGGAACTATGCCAGATTCTAAAATAATCCAGTTTATTTGGATTTCCTCTGCAAAAGCACATCTGCTGAAAAGGAATGATTGATATAGCAAAATATAAAGGCATGAGCCACATATACCCCAAAGATATCCTTGCATTGTCTGTAATAGGCCATTCTGGCAGTATCAGCAGGGAAAGCCTTAAAAATTTTGTTTCTGAAAACAGAATCAGGACCTTTGAAAAAAGCCTGATTAAGAAAGTAACCTATCCAGAAAAATATGGTTCTGGCACAAGAGAATGTTTTGTCTTAACAAACGCAGGCAAACAGTTCATAAAAAATGAGTGCCATATTGAAAAAATTGTTTCTAACGGAGAAAGCTACCACCACAATGAAAATGTTTCCCGTTGGATATGCCAGAACTTGAACAAACAGGAAATAGGCTCTATTCTGAACGAAAGGCAGGCAAGGGATATGATAGAAGACCATCTTACACAATATCGTGAACAAGGAGACTTTGAAAGATACTATCAACTGCAGGAACAGTTAGAACATGGAAAAATTTCCATGCCTGATCTTATTTACAAAGATTCTTCCACAGGTGAAATGGTCTGTATAGAAATCACTACTTCTTCTTATAAAGAAGCTGACCTAACCGCAAAGGAAATGGCTGCGGATGAATTAGGCATGACAATACAGTTTGTCAGTGCCACATAAATAGAAATAGAAAGGAGAATTTTAATAATGAATAAATTTACCAAAAGTGCAAGGGATATTCCCCTTGCTCAAAAGGAGAACACTTTTCAGAAATGTTTTCCTATTATAAACACCATGCACGTTTTAAGTTCTGATAACATGATGCTTCGCTCACAGCTTAGGCTGCTTGTATCTGCAGCTTACCGCATAAACGAAAAAAATACTGATTTTATGATTTCAGAAATGATGAATAGCGGTCTGCTATACCGCAAAAATATCTGTACAGGAAGTAAAACAGATATTCTGTATCTCTCAAAGTTTGCAGTTGGAAAGATTACAGAAACCCCCTCTGCCAATGTCCCTGCCATTTCTTTCAGCAGGAAAAAGATTTTTGAGAATATCTTTGCGACAGAATATCTGATAACTAATGTACTGCCCGAAATGCAGGGGAAGTTTGAAACAAATCCAGAAAATATAATCAATTTTTTACGATATAATGCGAGTAATCTCCTGATTCCAAGCCACCAGCTTTATTACAGCGACTACTTTGAATATTTCAAATTTACCACCGACAGATTAGGTATTGCCCTTACGGAAGAATTTTTTTACGATTGGAAAGCATATTACTATGATCAATTAAATTTTCTCAAAAAATCCAATCCTGACCTTACCGATTTATGTGATACATATAAAAAAGATAAACAGATGAGGGAATCCATCTGTCAAACTTATTTGAGCAATATAGAAAGAACAAAATATACCTACAGTCTTGCAAACATGATGGCAAGCAGATATTACATTACTTCCCTTGAAGAAACTGCTGTGAATCTTATCCGCTTTGATTCCCTTGATAACCTTGCTCTGGAAAAATTATATTTAAACCTTGCAGGGATAGTCCATATGATAGACCGCTATTGCAAAAAAGAATTGAAAATAAACCTGACCGTTTATGTCTGGTCACAGGGCAGGGCAGACAATTTCTATAATCAGGAAGACCGCAGGGTTTTTGATTATTTCACAAAAACCTACAAAGATACACCGCGATCTGATTCCTTTTTAGCAAATTTTGGTGTAAGACCTTCTCTTTGGGATAATATAAATGTAAGTTATCTTCCGTGTGACATAGCGAACAAATATCACGTTATTCCTTAAATTTTTCAAACCAGTTTTAAAGTATAAGAGTTGGACCGGTGAGGTCCAACTCTTATACTTCTCTTAAATCCCTTACTATTTTTATATTTAATTATGCCATTCTGTGAAATAAACACATTCATCATCCGAACCTGTTACTTCAAAGTAAAAACGAGTCCAAGAATTGCCTCCATGATTACCAATGGATGCAGATTCAAGATTTGTTTCTCCTGCCCATTGAATGTAATCCTTATCAAGATAGAAGAAACCTGTTCCCCAACTTGATACATCCTTAAGAGAAGGATCCCAAGTCATACCTCCACCTTCCATAATGGAACGATAATCAGCCATCGCTTGTTCAGGAGTATATTTATTACTTTCTACAGGTGTTTCAACAGGCTCTGTTACAGGAGGAATATTCTGTAAAGAAGTATCCTCAACAGGTTTAGTCTGTGTCTGCTGTTTCTCAGCTTCTGCATCTACTTTTGCCTGTACTTCAGCTTCTGCTCTCATTGCATCTACTTCTTCAAGAGTCATTGAATTTTCTTCAATTTCAGAGAGTCTTGCATATCTCTTAGCGTTATCCATACCAATATAGAAATAACACCAATCTCCACAAGTAGCAATTACTGAAAAACCTACATCTTCATCAATATAACCTGTTCTGATTCCATTTGAAGCATACATAAGAACTTTCTCTGTTGTCTGAAAATATAAATCTTCTATAAATTCAAATGTTCCATCACTGAAAACATCTTCATCTGTACACAAAGACTTATCTTCAAGATAATCATGATAGTTTTTCAGATGCAACTCAGAATCATCTTTTTCTGTAATAACAGGATTGAACTCCTGCATTGCATTTACTTCAGCAGATACTACTTCAGTAGCATCCTCCTCAGATGATTCAATTTTGTTTGCTTCCACAGTATCAACATTGTTATTGATAATAGCATCTTTTGTATTCTTATTGGTTTCAATCTGATTTCCACATCCACCAACCATTACCATAGTTACAGTCATTAAAACTGCCCAAAATCTTCTCTTCATAATGATTTCTCCTTTCTAATGAAAAAATTGTTTGCCTAAATTTTGGTTTTTATATTATAAATGAAATCCCATTGTTTTATAACACAAAAGTTCATTTTAAAAGGAGCTACATATGTAGCTCCTTATTTTTTTTACATAATCTGTGTCCAGTCAATTTCATCTTTGTAGTAAAGTTTTACTGTAATCCAACCATCCACATCATCTTCACACTCAATATATAATGTCTTATAATCAAGCATATTGAAGTCTCGTGTAAGTTCTTCATCAATCCAATACTGCAAATCAAGTTCATCGGTGTAAACAGACTGCAGGTTACATTCGTAAACTTCCATATCAGATGCTTTTTCATCTAAGAAAACATAATGAACATCATCATTAACAGGACTGCTTAAAACATCATCTATGATTCTCTGTCTCATCGCTTCTGCTGTCAAACTGATTTCATTTGCATCTGTTACAAAATCTTTAAAGACATACAGATAATCATAATCAGCTTCAGCGATTGGATTTTTGAATCGTGATACAGCACCACTTTCAGCACCTTCAGGAATGAAGACACTTGCACCTGCTTTAATGTATCCAACTTCAACTCCCTCGACATTATAGATGGGAATATTTTCTGTTGCATTTACAGTACCAGGCTGTTCCACATAATCAAAAATATCCATTTCATAATCACCATACTTTGCAATTTCTGCATACAGAACTATGTTCTCATCTTCCGCACCAACGAATTCATCTGAAACCTCAGCATCATCTTCAATTTCAATCTCTGTTTCAGTAACTTCTGTTTCGATATTTTCATTGCTAACTTCAACGACCTCATTGCTACTTTCAGGGACTTGTTCCGTTGCCCCTGTCTTTGTTCCGCACCCTGTAAGGGATGTCATAAATATACCTGTTACAACAACTACTGCCCATTTTTTTATAACATTTTTCTTCATTTCAAGTCTCTCCTTTTCTAATGTTCAAACACCAACTCATTATAACGTAGCTTTCCCCTGTTATCAAGCACAATATTGATAAAACTTTATCTATGGTAAATCTTTATCTATGTTAAGAATTTACCTATATGCCTATAATAAATTGAAAAAGGAGTTGATTTCATGGTTTCTTATGCCCCCTTTTTTCATACTCTAAAAGAAAAAAATATATCAATTTATACGTTAATCCAAAAGAAAGGCATTAACTCCAATACCATAAATTGTATTAAAAAGGGAAAAAGCATTACTACTTATACGTTAGATAACCTTTGCAAGGCTCTAAACTGTCAGATATACGATATTATTGAATATCTCCCTGATGAAGAAAGCAAACCGCAAAATGAAGATATGTAAAAGACCTATGTTCTAATGAAAAAAACATAGGTCTTTTTACTGTCTTTATTGAGCCGCTCCCTCTCAGGCTGCGTCAAAATAAACCCAAATAAAAATCGGCCAAAAAGCTGTCCTTATTCTGTATTTATGTTTGACAGGTTCGCCCCTCTTTCGAGAGGTATTATACTATACAAATCCATTGCAGAATAATTCCACTTTTTTGAAGTATCACATAAACCTTTACTCAATCATTGCCTTTTCTGCACTCTTAACAAACACAGAACCATATTTTTCCCTTATGTAGTTCATGCTCATACTCTGCTGACCATGCCTGTAATAATCATCAAAGTGGATAATCCAGCACTCTTTCTGCCTGTTCCATGTGAGTCCCAGTGCCCGCAATTCTTGCCTATGCTGTTTTGTATTTCCACGCACATATATCCATACTCCGCAGATTTCAATAATCAGTCCTTCCAGCCTGCTTAGTGCAATAATCATTTCCCTTATCTGTTTGTCCTTTTCCCAGCTATAATTTTGCTTCTGTCGGTCAGTTGCCCTGTCATAGTGTTCTGAATGTTCAAACCCATTTTTTAACCTTTCAAACATCAAAGCATACTCCGCATTGATCTCCTGCATGTCCGCAGTTGTATCTTCTGCATTATTGTCAGGGTGGTACTTGATTAGAAATTTCTTATATGTACTTCGCAAACTATTCAGGTCTTTAATCTCATTTACATCAAACCATTTCATAATTTCTACATCCTTTCTAATAGTCACTCGGCATTAGAAAAGTGATATGTTCCTCTTTCCAATGTTCTTTTTGATCTGCATCAGCAATACACCAGAAACTAATGCCTTTATAGGAAAATGTCTGCAAATAATCCCAATTCTTATCAGGATATTTCTCTGCTATCATCTGTTGTGCAGCAAATGCCACCAAAGCATAATCCTCCCCAAAAGCATCTCTAAACGCAGGTGTACAGACCATCGGAACACCGAAAAACTGGTAATGATTATCTGAAAATTCCTGTTCGTTCATAATTACTTTTTCCGTAAGCATTTTTTTATCCTCCAATCCAAAAAACAGGCAGAGAACAATATTTTCATTTCCCTGCCTGCACTGTTAATATATTTTGAAAGTGCAGACGCTTAACATCTGCATTATGCAGGCTTAACCCTCTGCTACTTCCTCGGTTGGAATGTGATCCGGTAACGGATCACATTCCCCCTGTTCTTCCTCTTTGTCTTCCGATTCATTCTCAGGAATATCTTCTGCTTCAGTTTCCTCCTGCAATTCCTCAGATAGAGCATCCGCTGCATCAGGAATGGCAGCCTGTTCCTCTGCCTTCTCCGCAATCTGCTCTTTCACTTCCGCAACCAGCTCTGCTAATTCTTCGGGCACATCTGTTTCAAAATAATTTGCAAACGACATTGCCATAATTGCTAGGCGTGCATTTACTTTTACAAGTTTCGTGCTGCCCGATCCACAGTTCTGATTAAAATCTTCAAGCAATACATCCTCGCTGAAAAAGAAGTCAAGCCACTGGCGAAAATACATTCCCTTTACATCTTTGTCAAGAGCATAATCAGCCATATAGATAACCATTGGCAAAACTATCTTCCTCAGATTTTTGTTTATCTCTGGTGGAAAGGCATCTGACAGATATTCAAAAGCTGATAGCAGAATATTCTCCTGTTGTGCAGAAAAGTTTCCTTTGATACTTTCTGCATACTCCATAATAGACTTTTCGCTCAGATCGGTAATTTCCATTCCTTTGTAATTGCGGTCAAACAACATGGCACTTTGGAGAATCACCCGTTGATCATCAGAATTTTTTCTCTGAGCCCTGCTGAAATTGCAGCTTTCTGACATGAACCTTGTGCCTAATAGTTTATTGATAAAAATAGCATTGCTGGTTCCCACTTTCGCTTTTGCCACTTGTGCCTTTGTCAGCGGTGTAGCATTGTTGAGCCTGAAAAAGATTTCTTCCACATCATCATTACTGCATTCTTCAAATGAATAAATTTCAAATTTATACCTTTGAAGTTCATATTTGACAGGTTCATCCAAATCAGCGAAATATTTCCCTGCTATGCTGTAGGTTTCTTCCTCAATCGTAACATCAGGAACATTGTCTGACAGCGCATATTCCCCTCGCAGGAATGACAATACATTGGTAAGTCTCTGCTTTCCATCGATCACGCTGAAAATAAAAATATGCTTTCCCTTATCATCTACCTGTCTACTGTCCTCCCTCAATACATAAATATTCGGGATTGGATAATTTGCCAACATTGAGTGGATAAGCAGACTTTTCTGCATAATATCCCACAATTCGCTCGATCTTTGAATCGGGTGTGAAAAGCTAAGAACCTGCTTGCTCTCATACATTTTCTTGATATTACTTACTGTCCAGTTCTGTTTTCCCTTAATCATACTTTTCTCCTTTCAAAACTGCCTTACTTAAAAGGCATCTCTGCTAACATTTCTTCTGGTATGTTCATAAATCCTTCTTCCGCTGAATCTGGTGGTGTCTCTTTTTTTCCACAGAAATCAATGGATTCCACAAAACACTCCATGAAATAATGCTTTTTGTTATCCTTTTCATAGGAACCACTCTGCATCTTCCCTGACACTACTAACTCTTTGCCTTTGTAACAGGTATTTGCAACCACGGCCGCCATATTTCCTATAGCCTTGCAAGGGATAAAATCAACATGGTATGTATCATCCACTTTCCAGCTTCTGTCTTCAACTGCCATGGTCCATCTTGCAAAACAAGTATGGTTTTCATCCTCTCCATACCTTACTTTGGGATCTGCTGTCATTCTGCCATGTAAAATCAGCCTGTTCATAACATCGCCCTCCCTGTTTTTTCATTTCTTACTTTTGTTTCCTGCATAATATCTTTTCTCCTTTCAAAATTTAGCGGTATAACCGCCCCTTTTCCTGCCAATTAGAACCTGTCTGCACCTGGCCTTCATTGTCCCTATACGATAAGCAGAAAAACAAAAATTATAATTTTTTTTGCAACAAAAAAGAGATAGCAAAATTATCCGCTACCTCTTGAAATCAATATATCTCTTATTTAATCATTCCATAATATTTTAATGCTTCTTTAATCATCCTCTCCTTTTCTGGTGGGCAGTTTGGTACTTTAGGATTTTCAGATTTAGGTTTATTATATGCTTCCCCAACATCCAATCCACATTTCCTTTTTATTTGCGCTATATATAATCGTGAAACATATGTCTGATAGTGTTCCGTTACATAATTAGCAATCTCCTGATAGGTTGCTTTTCCGATACATTCCCTCCTGTCTGCTTCTGTAAGATCCATTTCTATCTCTATTTTGGTAGTAGACCTTTTACGCGACAAAAGGACGCACGTCTCCACATGCACAGTCTGCCCAAACTGATCCACTCCTCTCCCTCTCACAAGCTCATACCCACCGTCACACAAAACCCGCAAATCCCTTGCCAATGTTGCTGAATCACAGCTCACATACACGATTCTTTCCGGTTTCATCCGGAGCATCGTTTCCAAGCACACTGCATCGCATCCCTTCCGCGGCGGATCAACCACAATCACATCCGCATATACCCCTTCTTTTTCATACTTATCAGGCAGCACTTCTTCTGCCTTCCCCACAAAAAATTCCACGTTCTTTATCCCGTTATTTGCCGCATTCTCTTTTGCATCCCTAATCGCCTGCGGCACAATTTCTACTCCGTATACCTTCTTCGCCTTCTGTGCTAAGAATAATGAAATCGTCCCGATCCCACAGTACAAATCCCATACTGTCTCTTCTCCTGTCAGCCCTGCATAGTCAAGCGCAATACTGTATAGCTTTTCTGTCTGGATCGGATTGACCTGATAAAACGAAAGCGGCGAAACCTTGAAGAAAATCTCCTTTCCGGTTCTCCGGAAATCTTCCCCCTCCCGGATACATATACTATCCGTGATCCTATCCTCTCCCCAAAGGGTGTATACCTCTTTCCCCATGATTACATTCGTGCGTTCCCTATTTATGCAGACGGATATGGATGTCATATTCTTTATCTTTTTCAAGTCAGCAAGCAGTGTATCTTCCTGTGGAAGAAATCTGCCGTTTGTCATTCTTCCTCCATTGATAACGATACACACCATAATCTGTTTGCTGGAAAAACCTGTGCGGATCAAAATATGTCTGATAAGTCCCTCTCCTGTTTCCTCTTTATAGGCGCGGACCTTCTCACGTTTCATATAACCAAGTATGGTTTCCAATATCTCTTTATTTTCAGATACGCCCAACAGGCAATCCTTGTTTTCTATAATGGTATGCGTCCTTCCTGCATAGAAACCGACGATCGGATTTCCTTCCTTATCAGTTCCAACCGGAAACTGCGCTTTATTCCTATAGTGAAATGCTTCTTCCATACCAACGACCGGCTCCATAATACGGTCGATCAATGATTCCTCAAACTTTCCGATATGGATGAGATTCCCCTTTATTTTATCCTCTTTAAACTGCATTTGGCGCTCGTAACTCATTGCCTGAATCTGGCAGCCCCCGCATTGTCTGTGAAAGGCGCATGGGGGTTTTACACGAAAAGGAGAAGGCGTAAGCACCTTCTCTAATCTTGCATAAGCATAATGTTTTTTGGCTTTCATGATCTTTACCAAGACAACATCTCCAATGACCGCGTCTTTTACAAATAAGGTAAATCCGTCTATCTTCCCTATTCCTTCTCCGTCGTTGCCGATATCTCCGATGGTTACTGTCAATATGTCGTTTTTTTTATATTCCATCCAAAACACCTGTACCTTCCCGTTGTCTCAATCCGCTGCCGCCCCTGTTTTCATTCCACTTTGGTCGCGATCAGATTCGATTCAAACAGCCTGTTGTATCCCAGCCATCCCGCCTGTGCAGCGCCGTTCAAGATCTCTGTAAAAGTCTGCATTTTGGCATCCGTATTATCTGCAAAAGTAAGGGCGACCGCCTCCATGATCGCAGGTTTTTTAGGCGAACCAAATTCCAGTTCCCCATGATGGGACAAAATGCAATGCTTCAATTCGTTCGCAAGGACCTTGGGAAATCCTTCTATATTTCTGATCTTCTCTCCAACCATCTCGCAGCCTATGATAATATGGCCTAAGAACTGCCCCTCATCCGTATAATCATTTTCAGGAAATGCTGAAATCTCTTTCGTCTTCCCAATATCATGACAGATTGCTGCTGAAAGCAACAGATCGCGGTTTAGCAGAGGATACGATGTACAATAGAAATCGCAAAGCTTTACAACACTCAATGTATGCTCTAACAAGCCTCCCACAAATCCATGATGCACCGTCTTTGCAGCAGAAGACTTTTTAAACTCTTTTATAAATATTTCATCCTTTTTGAACAAATCTTCCAACAAAAGTTTCAAATATTTGTTTTTTATACTGTCGATGAATCCCAACAGTTCGCTATACATGCCTTCTATATCTTTTCTGCTGACAGGCAGATAGTCCGCAGGATCATACTCTCCCTCTTTGCAAAGCCGGATCCTTTTTACATTGACCTGCAGCGCGCCTTGAAAATTATTAACTTCTCCATATACTTCTATGTAGTCCAATGTACTGAATTCACCGATTCCGGCGCTGTTCGGTTCCCATACTTTTGCATCCAACGTTCCCGTTCTGTCCTGCAGAATCACATTTTCGTATGGTTTCCCATTCTTAGTCACCGCCGATTGCTTATGTTTGCAAAGATAAATGTCAAATACCCTGTCGCCTTCTTTATAATCCTTAATATACTTCATTGTGTCATTGATAGCGTTCGCTCGCTATATCTCCTTCCTTATTATTTTAATTATTTTATACTTTCTCCGCTTAACCGTTTTGAAAGATACAGTATCAGATCGTCGTCATTGCAGCATTCCGTGTACGGCTCACAGATTTTCTCACCATACCATACTCCTGTTCCGTCAGGAATATATCCGCGTTTTATATACATCCTCTGCGCGCTTCCGTAGCCGTTATGCAATCCGACTCCCAAATATACGACATCGCCGTATTCTGCCGCTATGCTTTCGGCAATATCCATAAGTTTTCCGCCTATTCCAAGTCTCCGATACTTTTCCAAGACCCCAAAATCTACAATTTCCGGATAGCCCTTTCCGGCAAAAGCCCCTTGTCCTGAATCCGGGTATACATTGATATATCCGGCTGCATTTCCGCAATATTCGGCTATCAGAGAAATTGCCCGTCCTTCCGCCTGATCCTTTAATCGTAACCGGTATTTATCGATCGTCGCATTCCATCCCTGCTTTCGTTCCTCTTCCGTTATTACAGATGCATCGTAATCCGCCATATCCCGGATCATTATCTTCTCGTCCGAATAATAAATCACAATAATATAATCCTCCATTCTTGATCAGTGTACTGGCATATCTCTCTTTAAACGAACAGCGACAAGCAATCGTCATTCTGCGAATCAGAAGGCTGGAGCAATACAGTGTATCACTGCATATGGCAGCGTAACAGATGGAAATTCAGGCAGGGTATCAGCCGGGTTATCAGGAACTCAGCTTTCCCAGTTCTGCCTCTAATACCATCGGCTGATACTCTCCCGCGCTTTGTCTTTGAACGGTAATCGTCACTGTCGTTCCGGGTTCCCAATTCATCAAGGCATTGGTAAAATCCGTAAATCCTTTAATTTCTATTCCGTTCATATTTGTGATCACGTCCCCACTTTGAATCCCGTAATCCATTGCAGGCGAGTCCAAAACAATGCTTGTCACATAAGCCCCCTGCGGTACTCCCAACTGTTCTTTTGCTTCCTCCGGCACATCCGTTCCATTGATTCCAAGATAAGAGATCTCCCTCCCGTTCGACAGCTTTTCGATGATTTTTTTCAGTTCGGTTATACCGATTGCAGAAACCAGATTTTTTGTATCCGAACTGTTATAATTATTATTTAAAATCCCGATTACCTGTCCTCTTAAATTGACCAAAATGCCGCTTGCCTTCTGGCTTCCATACATATCTGTCGTAAGCAGGGCATAATTTGCATCCTTCATATAGATCGGGTTTCCCACTGACGTTATCACTCCGTAACTTACGGATCCGCTCGTTCCCATCGGATTTCCTACTGCAATGACGGGAGAGCCGACCAACGCTTTCGACATGGAATTACCAAGACTTGCATAAGCAATCTGTTCTTTTGTTGTGTCGTCTATATCGGATAATGCTACTGTTACAATGGCAAAACCGGTATTGGCATCACTCTGTTTTAGCTCCGCCTCCGCCTGTGTCCCGTCTATAAAAGTCACCTGCAGGGTTTCCCCATTTTCAATGACAGCCCTGTCCGCCAATATTAAAAGCTCTCTTCCGTTATCCGTAATGATCAGCCCTGAGGTTACTCCTTTGTTTTCATAAGTATTATTAAACCAATCCACATCGGAAGTCACGCTGGTAACCGTCACGAGAGATCTTTCCGCCTCCTTTGCAAGGTTTGCAAGAGAGTCATAAATTCCTTTATAGTCCTCCAGATCAAGCTCTACTCCGGAAAGGATCTGTTCGATCTGTTCCTCTTCAAGCCTTACTGCGCTTTCCGTCTCCGGCTGCGCGTCTTCTTCTGTCAGCATGTCCTCAGGCAGCATTTCGTCCGTGATATCCGGCAGTTCAATAAGCTTCGGCTCTTCTTCCGGATAAAGCCAGTTCGTGAAAACAGGCTCTAATACCAAAAAAGTAAAACAGGCTATCAATCCGAAAATAACTGCCATAGATGCCGTAATGATCGTCCTTCTCAATAATTTTTTCTTGTTCACAGGACGCTCTTTTATTCTTTCACTCATAAAATCTGAATCTCGGTTTCTTTCCGGATTATTCATAAAATCGGTTATCCTCCTTTCCCGTTAGGATAGTCTATGCTTCAAAATACATGAAAAAACAGATGCTTTTCACACTCTCAAGTAAGTTTAGCGATTTCTTAAATGCTTTTATCAGTATAGCGGTTTTATTTCCTAAAGTAAAGAAACATCCCTGCGATCGATACTAAATTTTAAATAATCACTCTTAACCTTTCTTTTAATTTTGCCTCTATGGTCTCTTTTTCTTCGCTTCCATTTGTTTTAAACCTAAGAAGGGGAATATGATATATTTCCAATATATGGTCTTTCAATTTATCTCTGTCCGACTGGGCCGTACCTGTTTTGTGAAAATCATATCCGTCTACCTCGATTGCCAAAACGGCCCCTTTGCTTATTCTGTTAAAAATAAGAAAATCTATATGCGTGCCCGGATGCATCACATATTTGCCTTCTCTTTCATCCAGCAGTTCCTTGCTTCGTATCAAAAGTCTTAACGGAAAATGACATACAATGTCTAAATTGATATATGCATTATTACGCAGGATATCAGAAATCTGCGCATACATCAGATTTTCGGAATCATATTGTGATATTCTTTTATGTAAACTTAAGTATTTTTGTTGTTCTGACATATATTGCTTATATAAATAATCAAATATGGAATATATTTTACTGTCCCGTACCTCAAAATTATTGTACCGGATATAGGATATCAGATCGCTGATATTACGTTCTAATGCCTGCTCATTCCCTGACGTGACCAAGACCAACTGTTTTTTCGCCCTTGAAACGGCTACGTTTAACAAATAAGGATCGTCTGCAAAATCCGAAAGTTCATCGTCTACTGTCGATATGATAATTGTATCTTTTTCCCTTCCTTGAAATTTGTGGACCGTAGCGATGTCTATCCCTTCCAGTTGTCTGCCCATAGCTTCTACTTGATTTTTATATGGAGTAATGATCCCAATTTCCTTTTTTTCGGTTTGAAGAAAGGGCAGCACTTCTTTCTTGATCACGTCGATCTGTCTTTGGCTGTAATGTTCCCTCTCATGATTTCCTTTCACCGTTTTTATTGCGGTTAATACGTTATTTTCTCCGTGATCGTCCGTCATGATAATCAGTTCGCCGTTATAAAACTTTTGATTACAAAAATGAATGATCTTAGGGTGGCACCGGTAATGTTCTTTAAGCAAAACCCGTTCTACATCCGGAATGACCTCTAAAACTGACTGAAGAAAACTTTTCGTAAATCGGTATCCTTCGTGAATACTAAACGTTTGAAATATGATTTCCGATTTCTGTTTTGTATCTTCCGTGATCACATTAGGCAATTGTTTTGTATCCCCAACTATAATTGCCCTTTTTGCGCCTGAAAGCGCCAGTGCGCCTGTTGCAATATCAACTTGCGACGCCTCGTCCATGATCAGATAATCATACGCAATATCACCGCCCAGACTGCTTCTTGATGAAAACGTAGTACTTAAAATGATCGGATATTCCGATAATACCGCCTGTGCATTTTTCCACAGATCACTTTCGGAAAACTGTTCCCTCTGTTTTTTACCGCCATATTTTCTTGCCAAAATATCTTTCAATATCTCCATAGACTGACTGCACATATCGTCCAGCAGATTCGTATTTACTTCTTTTAAATATTCCTCAATCTGACCTACTTCTTTCGTTATTTCCAAAACTTTATATTTGAAAAACAACCCTTGAAAGACAGCGATTATTTTAGTAATATCCTGCTTATAAAACTCCCAGTCACTGATGCCGTATAAAAATATACTTTTTATCTTAAAAAAAATCCCCAGATTCTTTCCCTTATCCAAACATTCCTCACACTTTCTCCACATTTCCATGAACCTTTGGGAACGCACTCTTTTCGGAGTCCGTACAGAGCCGATGTTTATATCCGACTCAATCAAATATTCTTCAAAATATCTTTGTTCCAACTTGATCTGTGCAAGTTCCTGTTTTAAATATGCCAAAGTTTCCTGTTTGTCAAAAACAATGCTCAATAATTCGGATTTTGCTTTTACCTCTGCTAAGGCGTCCAAACTTCCGCCCTCTATAAACCATGTTGAAAACTCCGGATACTCTTTGCTCTGATTATCGATAAACGCTTTTTTATTATCGGCATTCCCCAACGATGCAGCTAAAAATCCTAAATTATATTTAGGTGCGGACAATTTTTCATATACATTTTCAATCGCAGCATTATTATTCGAAACAACCTGAACCATTTTTCCCTGCACTAATATATTGGCAATAATATTTAAAATCGTTTGTGTTTTTCCAGTCCCCGGAGGCCCTTCAATCACGCTGAACTGATTTTCCAGCGCATTTTTTACGGCCTTGTACTGGCTCTTATTACAGCCGAAAGGAAAGATCGGTATGACCTCTTGTGCTGCAGCCGAAGTTTCTCCCGCCGGATTTAAATACTTTGCCAGCGCAAGTTTTTCATCAATATATGTTAATCCCTCATAACGCTTTTCTAATATTTTCTCTCCGGTCTCTTTATTTTTCAAACCGCTCAATGCGGAAATCTGCTTTAAATATGCAAATACGTTACCCGACTTAGGATCGCTAAGACAGGATTTACGGATATGCAGCTCCTCCTGCCTGTAATCTCTCTCGCTGCCGTTACCGAAGCATATGTGCCAGTATATTCCCTTTCCATAAAAAACATAAATAGCCTGTATGTCAAAAAATTCTTTTCCGGCCCTGCTGATACGGACATGATCCGGAAGTATCCTTTCGGGATCTTTCAACTTTTCTACATTAACATATGAATAACTATACACTTCATTGTTTCCGTTAAAACGAACCTCCCATTGATGTGTATTGTTATTGTATTTGCAAAAAGCAATATCCTTTGTCCTGATCTGATCTTTAATGAGGATCATATATCTTTTTGTTTCCATTGCAGCTCCCGTTTTTGTGGATGTCCCATACTCTGTTATTGTCTTGTTTCCGGTCAAATCCCGACTTTCACTATTATAATGCATTTTCCATATGTTCTCAACAGCTACCGGTTTTACTGGCGCTTTTCTGATATTTTTTATATCCGGCCATGATACAGATTGATAGAAAACGATTATGCAAAACACTTTCATGAAAGATAGTAATTCCAATAAAATTATGTTAAAATGATAAACACACCTCTGCCGCACGAAGCCGCACACATTTGATATCAGAAACCAGACCCGGAGACATACGGCTGTCCGGGTTATTGCAAATAAGAATGGAGAGTATTGTGAACGAAAAAGTATTACGCGTTTTAGAATATAACAAAATTATCGATCTGCTTACGGACCGCGCCACTTCCGATCCGGGACGGCATGTCTGCCAAACGCTGACCCCTTCCCATAATCTGAAAGAAATCGATCAGGCGCAGGAAGAAACTCAGGACGCCCTTTCCCGAATTTTTAAAAAGGGCAGCACCTCGTTTGGGGGCAATAAAGACTTAGGATTTGCTTTAAGATCTTTAGAAATCGGAAGTTCCCTTTCCATAACCGAACTTCTTAAAATTGCCTCTCTTTTAGAGAATACTGCGCGGATAAAATCTTACGGAAGAAACGATAAGGAAGATTCGCCCAAAGATTCCCTTAGTGAATATTTTGACGGATTGGAGCCTCTGACTCCGCTTTCTTCAGAGATCAGAAGGTGTATTCTTTCGGAAGATGAGATCAGCGACGACGCCTCGTCAACGTTAAAGCATATCCGCCGCAGCATGGCGTCGACCAACGATAAGATCCACAGCCAGTTAAACAGCATGGTAAACGGCTCCTATCGGACTTATCTTCAGGATGCGGTCATCACTATGCGGAATAACCGATACTGCATTCCGGTCAAAGCCGAACACAAAGGACAGGTTTCCGGCATGGTCCATGACCAGTCTTCCACCGGCTCCACTCTGTTCATCGAACCGGCGGCAGTCGTAAACCTAAACAATAAATTAAAAGAACTGGAAATCGAAGAAAAAGAAGAAATTGAAATCATTCTCGCCAATTTAAGCGTACAGGCATCCGAGTATGCGGAAACGCTGATGCAAAATCAAAAGCTGATGACGCATTTGGATTTTGTATTTGCCAAAGCTTCTTTGGCAATGGATATGAACGCAACCAAACCGCTTTTCAATACGGAGCATTATATCCATATTCGAAAAGGACGCCATCCCTTGCTCGACAAGAAGAAAGTGGTTCCCATTGACATCCATCTTGGAAAAGATTTTGATCTTTTGATCATTACCGGTCCAAATACCGGCGGAAAAACCGTTTCCTTAAAAACAGTGGGCCTTTTTACGCTGATGGGGCAGGCCGGACTTCATATTCCGGCGCTGGATCGCTCCGAGCTTTCCATATTTACGGAAGTTTACGCCGATATTGGAGATGAGCAGAGTATCGAGCAAAGTCTCAGTACTTTTTCTTCCCACATGACAAGCATTGTGTCTATCCTTGCCCATGCGGATGCAGAATCTTTATGCCTTTTTGACGAACTCGGGGCCGGAACCGATCCTACGGAAGGCGCCGCCCTTGCCATTGCCATTTTAAATCATCTGCACGGCCGGGGAATCCGCACCATGGCAACTACTCATTACAGTGAGATCAAAGTATATGCTCTTTCCACTCCCTTTGTGGAAAATGCCTGCTGCGAATTTGATATAGAAACGCTGCGCCCGACTTACCGTCTTCTGATTGGTATTCCCGGAAAGAGCAACGCCTTTGCCATCTCTTCCAAGCTGGGGCTTCCCGACGAGATTATTCACGCGGCAAAAGAACAGATCAGCGATGAAAACGAGAGCTTTGAAGATTTGCTGACGGACTTGGAACAAAGCCGTATCACCATTGAGAATGAGCGGAATGAAATCGCCGTTTATAAAAGAGAGATCGAACAGTTAAAAGAACAATTGAAGCAAAAGCAGGAAAAGATCGACCAGTCCAAGGACCGGATTTTACGGGAGGCCAATGAACAGGCGCGGACTATTTTACAGGAGGCAAAAGATACTGCTGACGAAACGATCCGGGCTTTTCAAAAAGCCGGCCCTAACGCATCCATGCAGGATCTGGAAAAAGCGAGACAGAAACTCCGGGGTAAGATCTCCGAAAAGAACGATCAGCTTTCTTTAAAAGCCCCCGCTCCGAAACAGGGCGGAATCAAACCCGGACAGTTACGCCTCGGCGACAGTGTAAAGATCTTATCCATGGGGCTGAAAGGAACCGTCAGCTCGCTGCCAGATAATAAAGGAAACCTTTTTGTACAATGCGGTATCATGCGTTCCCAGACCAATATTAAAGATTTAGTACTAATTCAGGAAGAGACGCTGACTACACCCGTTTCTAAACGCAACGGAACCGGTACGGGTAAATTAAAAATGTCCAAATCTTTTTCCGTGTCCCATGAGATCAACCTTTTAGGGAAGACGGTAGACGAAGCTATTTCCGAACTGGATAAATATTTGGACGACGCCTATCTGGCTCACCTTCCCAGCGTGCGAATCGTCCACGGAAAAGGTACGGGAGCATTGCGCAGTGCGGTGCAGAGCCATCTAAAACGGGTAAAATATGTGAAATCCTTCCAGCTCGGCGAATATGGGGAAGGCGACTCCGGCGTGACTATCGCAGTTTTTAAATAAATGATATATTTGTAAATATGGATGCCCCAGATCCACGGGCTGCCAGCATATGGAGGATTAGCATGGTAAATAAACAAAAAATCTTGATCGTAGACGACGACAATAATATCGCGGAACTTATTTCCCTATATTTAACAAAAGAGTGCTTTGAAACTATGATCGTTAACGATGGGGAGTCCGCACTTTCCGCTGTAGATTCCTTTGCTCCCAATTTAATTTTACTGGATCTGATGCTGCCGGGTATCGACGGTTATCAGGTCTGCCGGGAAGTACGCGCCAAATCCGGTACGCCGATCATCATGCTTTCGGCAAAAGGTGAAATCTTTGATAAAGTGCTGGGACTGGAACTGGGCGCCGACGATTATATAGAGAAACCTTTTGATTCTAAAGAACTGGTGGCAAGAGTAAAGGCCGTTCTCAGGCGTTATAAACCCGCCGCCGCCGTTTCTCCGGATTCCGACGTGAAAAGCGTGGAATACCCCGATCTGGTCATTAACCAGACGAATTATTCCGTGGTCTATATGGGAAAAACGATTGATATGCCGCCTAAAGAATTAGAGCTTTTATATTTTCTTGCCTCTTCGCCGAATCATGTTTTTACAAGGGAGCAGCTTTTAGATCAGATCTGGGGATATGAATATATCGGCGATACCCGGACTGTCGACGTCCATATCAAGCGCCTCCGCGAAAAGATCAAGGACCACGCATCATGGAAGATTTCTACCATTTGGGGAATCGGCTATAAATTTGAGGTGAAAAATTAAGGATTTGACAATTTACGCTCTGGGAAAGGGACGCCTATCAATGAGGAAAACACTCTACTTAAAATTCGTACTTGCCTATATCATATTCGGCGTATTCGGCTTTATCGTCGTCGCTACCTTTGTTTCCAGTATGACTACGGAGCAGCTCCGCCGGGAAAAAGCCGACGCACTTTACAAAGAAGCCACCCTGATCGCCAATACCTATGCTTCCGATCTTTATAATACGGTAACGACTTTGGACGTGGTACAGTCCCAGTTGGGCGCCCTGTCAACTTATCTTTCCGCTACGATCTGGATCATCAATCCTTCCGGACGTATGATCTTGGATTCCTCCCAAAAACTGGACGTGGAAAACGAAGTAGTGGTAGAAGGTTTTGATCCCACCGTAACTGCCGGTTCTTATTATACGATCGGAAACTTTTTTCACTCTTTCGACGAAGAGATGCTTAGTGTATTTGCACCGATCACTTCGGAATTTAAAGTCAGGGGATATGTTGTCATTCATACTTCCATGAATGATATTTACGCTACCTCCAACGGCCTTTTAAATATTTCTTACATTACTTTATGTATTTTATTCCTGCTCTCACTTATCATATTGATCTTCTTTACGGAAATGGTCTACATTCCTCTCCGTAAAATTACAGAAGCGACCGAACAATATGCCGCCGGAAATATGCACTATGAATTTTCCGTAGAAAGCGAAGACGAAATGGGCTATCTGGCCGCCTCGCTTTCTTATATGGCAAGCGAAATGGCGCGCTTTGAGGATAATCAGAAAAAATTCGTCGCCAACGTATCCCATGATTTCCGCTCTCCCCTCACTTCGATCAGGGGATATCTGGAAGCTATGCTGGACGGCACGATACCGCCTGAGGCTTACGATAAATATTTAAATATCGTACTCAATGAGACCACCCGCCTGACTAAGCTAACCAACAGTCTTTTAACTTTAAATAACCTGAATACAAAAGGTATGCTTCTGAACAAGACCGATTTTGATATCAATAAAGTGATCCGCAATACTGCCGCGACCTGTGAAGGTACCTGCAGGCAAAAAAATATTGCCATCGAATTGATCCTCACCGGCGAAAGTATGTATGTCAATGCCGACATGGAAAAAATCCAGCAAGTACTGTATAACTTGATTGACAACGCTATTAAATTCAGCCATCATAATTCGGTAATCAAGATCGAAACTACGGAAAAAGGAAATAAAATCTTTATTTCTGTAAAAGACAACGGGATCGGTATACCGAAAGACGATTTAAAACTTATTTGGGACCGGTTCTACAAATCCGACTCTTCCCGTGGAAAAGATAAAAAGGGAACCGGACTCGGTCTTTCTATCACCAGAGAGATCATCCATTCCCACGGAGAACATATCAACGTCATCAGTACGGAAGGCGTAGGTTCCGAGTTTATCTTCTCCCTTGCCAAATCCGCTATGGAAGACGAAGATTGAAGTTCCACCGCCGTGCGGCCGCCGGTCAGCGGCGCCACTGCAGTCTGTGCAGTTCTCCCTCCCTCTGCATATGGGAGAACTGATTTTGGCGCAGCGCCTCATATAATACAATCGCGGCCGAATTTGATAAATTCAAAGACCGTATTTTTTCAAGCATCGGAATACGGATGCATGTTTCTTCATTTTCTACCAAAATCTCCTCTGGTATCCCTGCGCTTTCTTTGCCAAACATAATATAATCGTCCGGCCCGTAAACGACTTCCGTATAAACCTGCCTTGCCTTGGTGGTCGCCATCCAAATTTTAGCGTTAGGATTCTTCTTTAGAAAATCGTCGTAATTAATATAACGGGTAACGTCCAAATGTTCCCAATAGTCCATGCCGGCTCTTTTGATTTCCCTTTCATTCAGTCGGAATCCCAGCGGTTCAATCAAATGCAGTCTGGTATCCGTCGCTACGCAAGTCCGCCCTATATTACCGGTGTTGGCCGGGATCTCCGGCTGAAATAAAACAATATTCATCCTTTCAACATGTCCTTTCTCCCTATGCCGATTTTAAAATATATTTGAATCATCATTTCTGTCAGTCTCTGCAGCATAAGCAATTTCAAACCGTAATATCAATCTGCTCTTAAACGCCTGATAAAGTTCTCCAATTTTCCGATTGCCGCTTTCAGATTATCCAGCGAATAGGCATAGGAAATGCGAAGATAGCCTTCCCCACAGTCCCCAAACGCTGTTCCCGGTACTACCGCCAGCTTTTCCTCTTCCAGCAGACGGGTAGCAAACTCATCGCTTGTTAATCCGAACTGCTTAATACAAGGAAACACATAAAATGCGCCGTAAGGTTCAAAGCAAGGCAGCCCCATCTCTCTAAACGCATATAGCAGGTAACGCCTTCTGCGGTTATATTCCTTCCGCATCTCCTCTACGTCCTCATCCCCGTTTTTTAATGCTTCAATCGCCGCATACTGGCTTGTTGTAGGCGCGCACATAATAGCAAACTGGTGAACCTTTGTCATCTGTTTCATGATTTCTTTCGGACCGCAGGCATAACCGAGCCGCCATCCGGTCATTGCATATGATTTGGAAAAACCGTTGATCAAAACCGTCCTCTCCTTCATGCCCGGCATATTGACTATGGAGACATATTTCTCATCATGATAAAATAATTCGCTGTAAATTTCATCAGAGATAACAAAAATATCTTTTTCCTCTACAATCCTTGCAATTTCTTCTAAGTCCTTCCTTTCCATAATAGCTCCGGTCGGATTATTGGGAAACGGCAGCACTAAAATCTTTGTCCTCTCCGTAACAGCGTCCAAAAGCTCTTTGGCGGTCAGGCGGAACTCATTTTCTTCTTTTAACTCAATCACGACAGGAACGCCGCCCGCCAAAATCGTACAAGGTTCATAAGAGACAAAACAGGGCTGAGGTATCAATACCTCTTCTCCCGGATTGAGCATGGCACGCATCGCAAGGTCAATAGCCTCCGAGCCCCCAACCGTTATAAGAACTTCTTCTTTATAGTCATAGCGTACGGACAGCTTTCGGTCCATATAATTACAGATTTCCATCCTAAGTTCTTTCAAACCTGCGTTAGAACTATAAAAAGTACGTCCCTTCTCCAGCGAATAGATCCCCTCGTCGCGTATATGCCAGGGCGTGTCAAAATCCGGTTCGCCAACGCCAAGGGAGATCACATCTTCCATTTCACTTACGATGTCAAAAAACTTACGGATACCTGAGGGTTTCATTTCTACAACTTTATCGGCTAATGGATTTCTCATGGCATGATCTTCTCCCTTTCGTCTTCGTTTTTCTTGGAGATCACGGTGCCATGATCTTTATATTTCTTTAGTATAAAATGGGTAGCGGTGCTTAAAACACTTTCCAGGGTAGAAAGTTTATCCGAAACAAACTGCGCCACTTCTTTTAGACTTTTTCCTTCCAGCGAAACAAGAAGATCATAACCTCCCGAAATCAGATATACGGCGTCCACCTCAGGATACTTATAGATCCTTTCCGCAATATTATCAAATCCTTGTCCTCTTTGCGGCGTTACGCGTACCTCTATCAATGCGCTTACCTTTTCAATGGAAGTTTTTTCCCAGTTGATCAACGTATGATAACCGCATATGATTCCCTCTCGTTCTAAATCAGCAAGCTCATTGACCACATCTATCTCTTCTGCTCCCAATATCACCGCAAGTTCTTTTAAATCCATCCGGCTGTTCTTCTCTATAACAGATAATAATTCTTCTCTCATATTTTATACCTCCTGCGCTCTTTACACACTTCTCAACCGGTAGATTTCATCCGTTCCCGGCAGTTCCAAAAAGCGGCGTTCTCCATCCTTTATGACCACTCTGTCATGATTGGCCGTTATCTTACCCGCTACCGCCGCGCGGATTCCTTCTTTCTCCAATTCCCTTACCAGATCTAAACTATGATCCGTTACGATCAGCAGGCTTCCTCCCGAAATAAGCTGATAGGGATTCAGATCAAAGTATTCACAAACCTCTATCGTTTCCTGTCTTACAGGCAGGTTCTTAAAATCTACCTCCAGCCCTACGCCGGAACTTTCCGCCAGCTCCCAAAGCGCACCGAAAATCCCGCCTTCTGAAACATCATGCATGGCAGTAGCGCCAGCTTGCATGGCGACGGCAGCCTCCGGAAGAACAGAAAGATATTTTTCAAAACTTTCCGCTTCTTCCACCAGATGTTTTGGATACTTTGTCAATAATTCTTCTTTTTTTTCCCTTGCAATGATTGCAGTTCCTTCCAATCCGATCCACTTCGTGACAACGATCTCCTGACCGGGTTTTGCTCCTTTTGTATATATGGCTTCACCTTTTCCTGTCATCCCGATTCCTGCAGTAATAAAAATCGGTTTTGACACGGCGTCGGATATCTCGGTGTGCCCCCCAGCCAATTGAATGCCAAGCATGGCACAGGCTTCTTCCGCTTCCGCCATCATTTCCTTTATGTCCGTTTCCAAAATATTTACCGGAAACAGCGCTGTCACCATAACTCCAATCGGCTTCGCGCCCCCTGCTGCCAAATTATTAGCGGCCTTTATGACCGCATAAGCAGGAATCCTGCTTTTTCCATACAATACGGGATCCATGCTTACCGCACACTCCCCTTCTCCCAACGAAAAAACGGCGCAGTCTTCCCCTACGCCTGCGCCGTTTATCACTTCGTTTCTTTTCGTTTTGATTTGTTTCAGTACAGAACGTCTTAAAACGTTCTCAGAAATTTTTCCAAGTCTCATGGATCCGTATCCCCTCCGCAATTCGCTCTTATATAAACTAAATCGGCGGAAGTTCTCCTTCCGGCTGCGGCTGCTGCTCCGGCGGCTGTTGTTCGGGCGGCGTCTGCTGGGGTGGCTGCTCCACCGGCGGCGCTTCAGGAACGACCGGCGCAGGCGGTATCTCTCCTCCTGTGGCGAGGGCTCCCGCTACTCCCCTTACATAATCAATATTACATGTGGCAACCGCCGCCATGATCTGATTATATACGTCCGGATTATCCGTTGCAACGCCGATAGTCACGCTTCGCGGCGTCATCTTATAACTGCTGCTGTTGATCTGTTCTCTGCTCTCTTCTATTCCGTTAACAGTCACCACTTTCCAAAGCTGCGCTTTATAACCGATATGTGCGCTCTGCACTGCCGACACATATCCGACCGGCTGCCCTGCGTCCGTATAGATCATTTCCGTATCGGGATTGGTTACCGACAAAACTACGCTCTCATAGGTAACTACCCGTTCCGGATCTCTTGTTTCCGCACCGTATATATTAAACGTGATCTGTTTATCCGGAGTGGTAATGCCTTCTATGTAGATAGGCGTATCCGTATTATTGATAAACCTAAAATCTTTTCCCGAAGATTCCGCAATGGCAGCGTCCGCCGAAGGTTCTACATATGTCACGATCATGGAATGATTATGTCTCTCCGTCACTTCCAGTTCCGCCTGCAGTACTGCATTATAGAGGGTAGTCGACACCTGACAGATACCGCCTCCCAAACTTTCCACCACCTGCCCGTTTAAATAAGAACCTGCCAGATAATAGCCGTTTTCCGTGCTGAATGGTGCAATCGCTTCGTAAGTGGAAAATTCTTCCCCTGGATAAAGCGTTATCCCATTGATCAGATCGCATCCGTTAGCCACATTGGCGCTTCTCGATTTACCTGAAGTAGAATAACTGGTCGTAGACGTTCCTAAAATATCTTTTATTTTAGCAAGCTCCTGCTCGCTTCCAAGAGGTTCGTCCACAATGATTTCCAATGCCAGTTCTGCCGGACCATGATCCCACTCGTTTTCTATGTATTCGGCTACTTTGTCTGCAGAAGCGTCTACGTCTACCTGAAGTCCGGTCTGTCCGTCCACTACTTTAAATCCGTCATCCTCACGGACAAGTGAATAATCCACTGCCTCTACATTATATTCCGCACATCTTTCCTCGATCAAAGTACGGACCGTTTCTTTATCCACGGAAAACGTAATATCGTAAACCTTATTCTCTCTTGCCAGATCCGCAAGGGCTTTATATCTTTGTACGATATTTCCTTCCGTACCGAGTAAAATCGCCTCCTGCACGATCTCTTTATTTTTCCATTGCAGTCCAAGTTCTCCGGCCGTTACCGTGACCGGGTTATCCTCCGCTGCAAGAAAAGTAATCTCTTCTTCTTCCAAAGATTCCACATAATCTTTAATTGCACGCTCCGCTTCCGCAGTCGTCATACCGGAGAGGTCGATTCCGTCCGCATAGACGCCTGTATGGATCGTCCCGGCCGCCTTTGCATCCGCCTCCATATTAGGTATGCCCAGCAAAACCAACGCCGCCATTCCAATAACAACATTAAAATACCTTTTTTTCATACTAACCTCCATGATTTCGCTTTGCGAAATCTCAAATCGGTGCGGAGAATCCCCGTACTTTGGACATTCCCCTGTGCGAGACTTAGTACTTCCAAGGCGGCTATGCTGCCTTGGTGAAACAGCCTCTGCTGTGAACGGCTGGAAGTACTTCTCACACTAACTCCCATCTGCCTCCCAATTAATTCAATATTTGAATTAATTGATCAAATATGCTAAAGTTGGAACTATCATAGCAATTACTAAAATCACAATAATAATTGCGGAAATGATACGTTTTGTTTTATTATTATGTATATTGAACATAATGTCAGGCCTGCCTTTCCGACGCTTACACATAATCAGGAAAACTTCTTTATTGAAAGGATATTATATATGAAATTACCGTTTTTTGCAAGTTTTATCGTATTCTGCATCTGGCTTTTCTATGAGCTGAAAAAACAGCACCATAAAGAAGCAAAAATCGCCAACTCATTTTGGGAAAGGGAGGCTGCTGCTAATAATACCAGAAAAAAGCCCCTTGATGATCTGGAATATATTTCCATCCCCTTTGATTTCCTTCCTATGGGCGTTTTAAAAGATGATCCGGAAGTATCGGAATGCCATCAGCTCCTATGGAATCTAAGCGAACAAAAGATCGTCAATCTGACCGGCCTGTCCAACACGGATCTGAAATTGCAGTACGGCGCCCCTAATCTGCCCGTACTGATAGATTATGACCAAAACTACACCATACTGGCGCGTACCCTCCAAAAATGGGCGTCTCTTCTTTATCAGTCAGGTTATACGGAAGAAGCCAAAACCATTTTGGAATTTGCCGTTTCCACAAAAACGGACGTCAGCGCCTCCTATGCCATTCTCTCCGATATTTACCGGAAAAACGGACAGACGCAGAAAATAGAAAGTCTTGTGCAGATTGCAGAAGGACTGCATTCCGCAATGAAGCCGTCTATCGTCCGCATTTTGAAAGAATCCGATCCGCATAACGACTAGCTTCATTTTTACTTAATTTATCAAGTTCTATACGAAGGCAGGCGGAAAGCTCCTCATCTGCCTCTATATCCAGTCTATGCCTTTCCAAAAGGCAATATAACCTTTCTATTTGATTTTTTGTTGCGGGGGATTCCTTTTTCACTTTATACTGAAGCGGAAAAGGTTTAAAATCTTCTTCGGAATAAAATCTTTCCTCAAGTTTTTGATACAGACTGGCCGTGGCTTCCGCATCTGCCAACGCGCGGTGGGCATGATGTACGATCCCAAAGTAAGAACACAGGTGAGAAAGCCTCCTGCTCTCTATATCGGGAAGAAATTTCCTTGCCAGTTTTAACGTATCGATACCTCTTCTTTCAAACTGACGATTGCAGTTTACCGCTGCCTTTTTTAAAAAAGAATAATCAAACAGGATACTGTGTCCCAGCAGAATATCCTCTCCGGCAAACTCTAAAAATCTCGGAATGACCTCTTCTTTTTCCGGAGCCGCTTTCAGCATTTCATCCGTGATCCCGGTCAACTCCGTGATCCGCTCTTCCAAAAGCCTTCCCGGCGACACCAGGCTTTCAAAACGTGCTACTATCGATCCGTTTCTTACTCTTACCGCCCCTATCTCAATGATTTTTTCCGTCTTAGGATTTAACCCCGTAGTCTCTATGTCCAAACTTAGATAATCTTTTAACACATTTACTCCTATCTGTCTGCGTACCACATTTCATTCCCATAATACGTCCGGAAAAATGCCCCAAATCACAATTTTCCCATCCGCTTTTTATAATCTTCACATTGTTCCGTCAGGAAACATTCTTCACATTTCGGCGTGGGCGCTTTACAGATCTGTCTGCCCAAGGTAATGATCTGGATATTATATAAGATCCAATGATCTTTGGGCAGCACCTCCATCAGCTCAAATTCTACTTTTACAGGATCGTCTCCCTGTGTAAAACCAAGTTTTTTGGAAATGCGCTTTACATGAGTATCCACCACTATACTCGGTTCATGGTAAATATTCCCCCGTATCACGTTGGCCGTTTTTCTTCCCACTCCGGCAAGAGAAGTTAATTCTTCCAATCCTTCCGGCACTTCGCCTCCGAACCTGTCCCTCAGGTCCTTGCAGCATGCAATGATATTTTTAGCCTTATTATGATAGAAGCCCGTAGAATGAATATCTTTTTCCAATTCTTTCAAATCCGCCTTCGCAAAATCGTCGATAGAACGATATTTTTGAAACAGGTCCTTTGTCACGATATTTACTCTCGCATCCGTACATTGCGCGCTCAATATCGTTGCGATCAAAAGCTGCCATGCGTTCTCATGCTGCAGATAGCATACATATTCCGTGCCGTATTGCTTATCCAGCAGATCCAAAACTTCTTTCACCTGCTGTTGTTTCTCCTTTGTCAGTTTCTTCGCCGCCATGATCTGTCTCCTCTCTCATCCTTCTATAAGATACACTGCCGCTTCCGAGTGTAAAGGATTCCTCTTCTTATAATCAAACAATACCAGTTGTCTTTTCTTAGGCCCGCTCTCCGCAGCGGTACGATCTTTTGATACGGATTCTTTGATCTTTTCCCCGTCCAGCCATACCGGATACGAAAACGGCTCCATATGCGTCATTTTAGATGTCTGCTTTGCAGAAAATCCGGCATACGCTTTTAAATAACAGGGCATACTTGCTTCTTTTTCGTAGAATTCCCTGATCCGGCATTTTTCTTCATCTTCCGTCTCTCCGGCAAAGGAAGGCCTGCTTTTCAAATTTTCCCTCAGATACATATCAAAAATCAAAAGTTCCCTGTACAACGCTTCATTTTCCTGATCCACACATTGGGCGAATCCAAGCAATACCTCATAACGGTAAGCTCTGGAGGGGCTGTTGGTAAAATACCCCTTATCCTGATAATACTGTGCCAGTCCTTCAAACATAGCGAAAGGATGGACAAAGGCCGATTCGAGGAAAGAAAGGGTATGCATAAACTGATTACTGTTGTAATAGATTTCGACCATTTCCTCAATACGCTTTAGACGAAGCACATCCTGATAGGACAGCCATTTTGAGCACAATATCTCATAGGGAGGTTTATTTGTATACAAAATACCGTATTCATCGGCCTTATCCTGCATCGGCGAGCCTTTTAACACTTTTAAAAATCCAAGCTGGAGCTGGTCCGGGTGCAGACCGTAAACTTCGTTAAAGGAATGGGAAAAACTGTTGTAATCTTCAAATGGCAGTCCGGCGATCAGATCCAGATGTAAATGAATATTCCCTTTCTTCCGTATCATCTTCACCGCGTTTTTTAAATTTGCAAAATCAGTAAAACGATTGATTTCCTTCAGAGTGGCAGGGTTGGCCGATTGCACGCCGATCTCTAATTGGGCCAGTCCCGGCCGCATTTCCTGCAACAGTTCGATCTCTTCTTTTGTAAGAATATTCCCCTCTATCTCAAAATGAAAATTGGTAACGCCGTTATCATTCTGGATAATATACCGCCATATTCCCATGGCATGTTCATGATCGCAGTTAAAGGTTCTGTCAATAAATTTGACCTGTGCCGTCTTTTGATCCAGAAAAAACTGCAATTCCCGTTTTACCGTTTCTAAATCCCGCAGGCGCACCTTTTTATCGATCGAAGACAGGCAGTAGCTGCATCGGTAAGGACAGCCTCTGGAAGATTCATAATAGATGATCCGGTTATCGAACGCCTCCATATCCTCATATAAAAACGGCAGGCTGTCCATATCCGTCAATCCCCGTTCCTCTGTCTTTCCCCCTGCCAGTAACAGTCCCGCTATCCTGCTTAACTCCTTACTTTCGTTTACATTTCCGCTGTAATCTCTATTTTCACTTGTCTTTTCACCTTCGCCTGTGTCTCTGTTTTCACCGGGACTTTTATTGTCATTTTGACTTTCCGTCCGGCGTTCTGCTTCACACACATAATACTCGATCAGTTCCTTAAAGGTTTGTTCTCCTTCCCCTATCATAATGCCTGTAAGCTGAGGATATTTTTTCATGATCTCTTCTCCGTTAAAAGAAACTTCCGGGCCGCCCAGCCAGATGGGAATCCCCGGCAGCACCTTGGGAATCTCCTCCAGCAGTTCCTGTATCAGTTCCCAATTCCAGATATAACAGGAAAAAGCGATCGCATCCGGCCTGCGCTCAAAAATACCCGCCAGAATCGTTTCCATACGCTGATTGATCGTGTATTCTGCAATATCGATAAATTCTTTAAATCTCTCCCCGGCATACGATTTTAAGCTGTACACTGCCGGATTGGAATGGATATATTTCGCGTTGACTGCCGTAAGTAAAAATTTCAAAAACGTTACCTCCCTGCCCCTTTTTGGCAAATGTCAAAAAAATCGATAATGATGTCATTTTCTCATATATAATGATGAAAAATGCCGTACTGGCATCTTATTTTATTATAGCTTTCAGACTTAGAAAGACGCAAGCCATAAAACTTTTTTAAAAAAATTAAAAAAATTTCTTTTATTTTGTAAGATTTGGCCTCTGAGATTCGTTATTTTATATAGAGAGGTATATACGGGTGCCCATAATCATGTTCCATCAAGTAACGCGGAACGGAGCCTCACTCTTTCATACCTTTCTCATACACTTAAAAAATCATATCTGCAACAATCTTTTAATAAATGTCTTAGACTTTTATTTCTTTTAAACAAATAGCAGCAGGTATTTCCCCATTCGCCGGAAACACCCGCTGCCGCCTTCACTTCATCCTAAAGACTGTTTATAAAGCGTTCAAACGCTTTTTGTCCCTCTTGTGTTCTCTTATAGACTCCTGCATCTTCTAATACCTGCGTAAATACAAGACCGATCTCCTTCTGGATGACAGCCGTAATGTTGTCCTGACTGATATCGGTGTATTTAGGTAAAAATTCCTCTACCCAGTCCGCATGTTTTTCAAGAGCCTCGTCTTTTCTGATGTCCGCCCCTGAAAGGATCGCCTTCTCAAGCTGTTCCATCTCTCCCTTTAGTCTTGCCGGAAGAACGGCAAGTCCCATTACTTCGATCAGGCCGATATTCTCTTTTTTGATATGATGCAGCTTTGCATGAGGATGGTATACCCCTAAGGGATGTTCCTCCGTAGTGATATTATTGCGCAGTACCAGATCCAGTTCATATTCTTCGCCGCGTTTACGGGCGATCGGCGTGATTGTATTATGCGGCTCGCCGTCGGTATATGCATAAATAAACGCGTCTTCGTCCGTGTACTCTCTCCATGCCTCAAGAATTTTATCTGCAAGCGCGATCAGTCTTTCCGTTTCTTTTCCGCTGATACGGATAACGGACATAGGCCACTTTACTATACCCGCTTTCACATCCTCAAATCCTGTTGCCGCAAATTCTTTTTCTATCGGCGCTTTTGCCATGGCAAACTCATAACGCCCTCCCTGAAAATGATCATGGCTTAAGATCGACCCTCCCACGATCGGCAAATCTGCGTTAGACCCCACAAAATAATGCGGAAACTGCTTTACAAAATCAAAAAGCTTACAAAACGTATCATGTTCGATCTTCATTGGAATATGCTGCGAATTAAACACGATACAATGCTCGTTATAATAAACGTAGGGCGAATACTGGAATCCCCATTTATGATTCTGAATCGTAACCGGAATGATCCTGTGATTCTGTCTCGCAGGATGATCCAGCCTGCCTGCATAACCTTCGTTTTCCATACATAACTGACATTTCGGATAACCGCTCTGCTTCGCGTTCTTTGCCGCTGCGATCGCTTTCGGATCCTTCTCCGGTTTGGATAGGTTGATCGTGATATCCAAATCCCCATATTCCGTTGCCGCCGCCCATTTCCGGTCTTTTTTGATCCGGTAACGGCGGATATAATCCGTATCCTGACTCATTTTATAATAATAGTCCGTTGCCTCTTTCGGGCTTCTTTCATAGAGCTCTTTAAACTTTTTGATCACTTCGCCTGGTCTTGGCACAAGGATGCTCATAATCTTCGTGTCAAACAGATCCCGGTATCCCACGCTGTTTTCCTTCATAATCCCCTGCTCATAAGCATAATCCATCATATCGGAAAGAACGCCCTCTAACTCTTCCGCCGCGCAGCCCGTATTTTTAATGACATTAACGTCATATTCTAATTCGTCCATGTCAAACAGCTCTAACAAGCGGTTTACAGTATAAATAATATCTTCCTCTCCGATCAAACCGGTATGGAAACCGTATGCAGTCAATTTTTTTATACTATCCTGTATCATCGCAGACCTCCACTTTTATTTCGATTTTTATAAAACAACCGGGCCGTCGCCGATCTCTACTACATAGAAATCTGCCGCATACCCAATCTTTTCTTTGTACGCGCTGCCCACTTTATCAATAAACCCGTCGATCGCATCCGTTTTTACAATGCTTACGGTACAGCCGCCGAACCCTGCGCCCGTCATTCTGGAACCGATCACGCCTTCTACCTTCCATGCTTCTTCTACTAAAGTATCTAATTCGATTCCGGTAACCTCATAATCGTCCCGAAGGGAAACGTGGGATGCGTTCATCAGTTTTCCAAACTGCTCCACATCATTGGCTTTCAACGCTTCAACAGCCTTAACGGTCCTTTGATTTTCATATACGGCGTGTTTTGCTCTTCTCTGTCTGACCTCATCCTTGACCGCGGCTTTATAAGTTTCGAACTGTTCCTCTGTCAGATCTCCCAACGTATTGATGCCTACTACCTGCTTGATCTCTTCCAAAGCCGTTTCACATTCGCTTCTTCTTTCATTGTATTTGGAATCACCCAGTCCGCGCTTTTTATTGCTGCAGGCAATGACGATCTTTGCATTTTCCAGTTTGATCGGCGCATAGTCAAAAGAAAGATCCGCCGTATCAAGGAAGATGGCATGGTCTTTCTTCCCCATTGCAATTGCAAACTGATCCATAATTCCACAATTTACCCCGTTAAAATTATTTTCCGAAAACTGGCCGATCAGCGCCAGATCCTGATTCGTTACGTCGAAACCAAAAAAATCTTTTAAAATAAATCCCGTCAATACTTCCACCGATGCGGAAGAAGATAATCCGGAACCGTTTGGAATATTTCCGTTTAGGAGAAGATCCATGCCGCACGGAATCTCATATCCCTTTTCGCCAAACGCCCACATTACCCCCTTGGGATAATTCGTCCATCCCGCCTCTTTTTCCGCTTTCAGATTTTCTATGGAAGACTCTATCACTCCCAGATTGTCAAAATTCATGGAATAAAATCTAAGTTTTTTATCGTTTCTTTTTCTTGCCACGCCGTAAGTCCCAATGGTAAGCGCACAGGGAAATACATGCCCTCCGTTATAGTCAGTATGTTCTCCGATCAGATTTACACGTCCGGGCGCAAAATACGCCTTCGCCCCCTCGTTATCCCCAAAAACCTCTGCAAATTTTGCTAATACAACATCCTTCATCGTAACCTTCTCCTTTCACTATATGAGATTTCAAGTATGGAATAGCCTTTGTAATACCCTATATAAAGTATATAACAAAAAAACAAACCGATTCCTATATCGGTTTGTTATAAATACCTGTCAAAATGTTAAAACAATCATAACGTCTCTATGCGCGCCCCGCCGCTATAGTCTGGTTTCCGTTTCCGTCAGCCATCCTGCCCATTCTGTCCTTTGATGATCTCATTGATAAATGTTTCCACTAAAGCGAGCTGTTCTTTATTATTTTTACTTCCGCCGTTTTTCATTTCTTTTCGGTATACGGAAGGGGAAACCCCCCGCATCTGCCGGAACGCTTTCGTAAAAACAAGCGCATCACTGTATCCGCAGGACAGAGCGATACTTTCGATCGAATATGACGTAGACTGCAAAAGTTCGGATGCCTTTGTAAGCCTGAATATCGTCAAAAACTGCTGGGGCGATACGTTCAGATAATTTTGGAATAAAGTATACAGATAGCTCCTATTGATGCAAACATAATCCGCCACATCCGTAACCTTAATCGGATTACAATAATTACTTTGAATAAACTCCACTGCCTTCTGCACATAATTATTGGCCTTATCGTTCTCTTCCTTTTCGATGACGTCCGCTCCTTCTGCAATGACGGAAAGAAACACGCCCAACTGTCCGTTTCTACGCAGTACATTGGCCGCGCTTGCGGTATTATGCTCCATCATGTCTTTTACGCTGCTGTAAAACTCGTCGGAACGTTCGGAACGGAACACCGGATGCAGCGTGGAAAGACCGATACTTTTTAAAATCTCTTCCGCCTGATTTCCTCTGAATCCTACCCACACATAGGTCCACGGTTCTTTTTCATCCGCCTGATAGAATGCCATTTCATCGGGCCTAATGTAAAAGCCATATCCCGATTCCAAATGATAAGTCTTTCCGTCTATCGTAAAAACGCCTTTTCCGTTTAAAATATAATGGATCACATAATATGGTTTTACTGCAGGTCCGAAACTGTGCAGCGGCTCCGTTTTAGAACAGCCGCAGCTATTTACAAATAAGCTGCCGGTCTGTTCATATCCAAACTCCAATTTATACGCTTTTTCCATAAAAAATCTTATCCCTTATGTTGATCCAAGTCAGCCTGCGCCCTTTCCAGATCCTCACGGATCCTGATCTTCTGCGGACATAAGGCTTCGCATTTTCCGCATTTGATACAGTTCTTTGCCTTCTCTGCCTCCGGTGTCTCATGCTCCCATGCCCATTTTACCGTCTGATAAGTCCCGTATATATGATAATGATTCCAAATCCTGAAGTTTCTCGGAATGTCCACTCCTGCCGGGCAGGGCATACAGTAGCGGCAGCCTGTACAGCCGTTTTGGATCCGTCTCTTCAACGCAGCTACAATATCTTCAATCTCCGCCGCCTCTTTTTCGGAAAGCGGTGCAAACTTGCGAAACGTGGAAAGATTATCCTCAAGCTGCGCCATATTGGACATACCGCTTAAAATGACTTTTACATTGGGAAGGCTCCCCACCCATCTCAACGCAAAGGATGCAATGCTCGCTTTCGGATCCATTTTCTTAAACCGTTCGTTGATGTCCTCTGAGTATCCTGCCAAAGAACCTCCTTTGACCGGTTCCATGACAATAAGCGGCAGCCCCAATTTTTCCGTCAGTTCATACCCCTTTAATCCGGCCTGCTCTTCCGTATCCATGTAGTTCAACTGTATTTGACAAAAATCCCATTTCCGTGCCGATGCTATCGTCTCAAATACTTCATAAGAATCATGGAATGAAAATCCTAAATACTTTATCTTCCCCTGCTCTTTTAATTTTTCGCAAAACTCTACAACGCCCGCCTGCACCATTTGTTCCCAACTGTTTTTGTTCATTGCATGCAGCAGATAAAAATCTATGTAATCTGTCTGCAGTCGTTCTAACTGGCTGAGAAAGATCCTCTCTGCGTCTTCTACCGTCTTTACCAGCCATACGGGAAGCTTTGTCGCAAGATAAAAAGATCCCCTGTCAAATTTTTTTAGAACGCGCCCTACAAAAGGTTCGCTTTCTCCATCATGGTAAGGGTATGCGGTATCGATATAATTTACGCCCTCCGCTATTGCTTTATCCAGCATTTTCTCCGCCTGTACTTCGTCTATCTTCCCCGCAGCGTCGGTAGGAAAACGCATACAGCCGAAACCAAGCAACGATGTGTCGATCCCTAACTTTTCCAATTTTCTTTTTTCCATATAGACTTTCCCTTTCTTCTGCTTTTATATTTTTTCTTTTCTATTCCTTTTCTGTTTCTAAAAACAGCATTCTTGTACCGTCATCATTTTTCTGTGGCATAATCGTACATCTGTCTTGCCGCCTCTTTGCAGGCGTCATAATTAAACTGATTCATTTCCTCTTTCATTTTTTTAAGGAGCTCCCACATGGCATATTTAGGATAGTAATATCTTTCCATATCTTTCAACGCTTCTTCGGCGCCAAAAGAATCATATTTTTCCAACAGGTCGAGCAGATGATGCAGCTTTTCCGTAACCGCCTCATTGGTGATCGGCAATAATTCCGTACTTTCTTCCTCCGGCCTGCCGCTCAGTTTCCTCCCGATCTCACGATACTGCTTTAACAAAAGCGGCGTCTTTTCCCGGATTTTATTCCAGTCTCCCGCTTTACCGCTCTCCTCTAATTCCATAGCCAGTTTTCCCACTTCAAAGGCGCCTATCGTTCTGGAAACACCCTTCAGTGCATGTACGTTTAAGGTAAAACGCTTGATATCCCCGGCTGCCAGGCAGTCCTCGATTTCCGCCGCCTTCTCTTCCGCACTATCCGCATAATCAAGCACAACTTCCCTGTACAATTCCTCGTCTCCGCCGACATAATTTAACCCTGTTTTGTAATCCATACCCGCGATCTCAGGAAATTCCCTATTTTCGGTCCTGCCGGCTGCATCGGATCCGGCAGGGTCCTCCAAGACCGCCTTCGTTTCCGCCCGGATTTCCTCCGGCTTTGTTTCCACAGGTTTTGCCGGTTTCCTATCTGCAGTTTCTGTTCCGTCGGCCGGTGTCTTCCCTCCGTCCGCAGCGCTGCCCGGATCCGGCTGTCCGGCTTCTTCCACCCCTTTGACGATCTTCTCCTCCGGCAGCCACTTAAGCAGCTTCTCCGCAAGGATCCGCATCTCTATCGGCTTTGCCACAAAGTCGTTCATTCCGGCCTCCAAAAACATCTCCTGCGCGCCGTGTACCGCATTTGCCGACAAGGCAATAATGGGAAGCGTCCGGTAATACTCTTCCGGCATTTGGCGTATTTTCTGCGTCGCCTCTATTCCGTCCATTCCCGGCATCATATGATCCATCAATACAAGATCGTACTCTTTTCCCATGACCTTGTCGATCGCTTCTTGTCCGCTTTTGGCCGTGTCTAACTGCATTTCGTAAGAGTTTAGCAAACCTTGGGCAACTTTTAAGTTCACGGCATTGTCGTCCACGATCAGCACCACTGCCTCCGGCGCCCGGAAACGCGTTCTGTTCCTATGGATTTCCTTTTCGTATACTTCCCTTTCCGGTTCTTTATGGTTAAGAGCCGATGCCAGCACCATACTGTATATCGGTTTTCTCACTACGAACACATTGGAAGCTTCATAATGATTTTGATCTACATCCTCCGACACTAAAACCGCCGTTCCTTTAGGCAGTAATTTCAAAAATTCCGTAAAACTGCTGCCTAATGTACAATCCAAAAACAAATGATTAATCCCTTCTTCATGCACCGTTCTCAAAATGGAATCTTTATCCCCGATCTCTTTATAGACAAGCTCTAACTGATCCGCCGTCTGAACGATCGCATCCCTCGTATCTTTGTTTTCCGTATAAATGCCGAGATAGATCTTTTCCCTGTCTTTCACGGCGGCACAAGGATTCCCGTCCGAGATTTTCTGCGGAACCGTAAAATAAAAATCCGACCCCTCGCCAAATGTACTCTCGAACTGCAGATTCCCTCCCATAAGGGACACAATCTCCTTGGAAATAGCAAGCCCTAGACCTATCCCTTCCACGGCGCGGCTCCTTTTTGCATCAAGCTGCCCGAATGCACGGAACAGTTTTTCCATATCCTCGTTACGGATACCGATCCCGCTGTCTTTTACGGAAATCGTCAAGTCGATCCCCTCCGGCGTTTTCTTAAAATCCGCCCTCAGGACAATCTGCCCCTGCTCCGTATATTTGATCGCATTGGAAAGAAGATTTAACGTAACCTGCTTCAGCCTGAGCACGTCCCCTATCAGCTTTACCGGAAGCTTCGGGTCGATATCTACAAACAGCTCTACCTTCTTCTCACCCAGACGTATTTTCGCAATACTGCTGATGTCATAAAAAAAGGACATCGTTTCGTAAGGCTCTTCGGATAATTCCAGCTCTCCGGATTCTATCTTGGAAAAATCAAGGATATCGTTAATGATTGCAAGCAGATTTTCTCCTGCAGTATGGATACCGTAAATATATTCTTTTTCCTCGTTATCTAATTCCTTCTGCATGACCAGTTCCGTCATACCGTTAATCACATTCATCGGCGTACGGATCTCATGGCTCATGTTGGCCAGAAAATCCGCCTTGGCCTGACAGGCAAGCTCCGCTTCTTCCGTCTTTTCCTGCGATGTTTTCAGATCCTTAAGATGCCATTTGATGAGAACAAGCATGACAATCTCAACAAGATAAATACAGGCAATACGCAGGATGACCAAATAATTCTGCTCTTCTGTAATGTCCAAATACCTCTGCTCCACAAACAGCTTATATAAAATGAACATGGTAGTGCCGATCAGATGAAAATAATTGATCTTCGGAATATGGTAAAAAGAAAGCAGACAAGTCAAGGCACATATTACCGTAAATATCTCCGTAAATTCCCCCGTATCTATACTGAAGATCAGTATATTGAGCGAAGCGGATGCGGCAATAAAATATGCCTGAATCTCTGCTTTAAAATTTTTTCGGAAAGTAAGGAAAGCGCCTGTTATCAGACCGGCTGCAAACAAAAACATCCCAAATTTGGACCAGTAGATGAAATCGCGGATACACCATGTAAATATACCATAAACGCAATAGATGACGTACGCCGCTTCCGCCGTCTTTTTTCTGTCTGTACCTTCCATAGAGTCAAATCCCCTTTTCCCCGTTTTCGCCTGTCCGGTACGGCTGCTCGGCAAAAAATTTCCGAAGCTTTTCCAACAAAGCGGCTTTTGCCACCGGTTTTACAATATAACCCGCGGGATGGAATGCAAGACATTCCGATACAGTATCGATATCTGTCTTTCCGGTAAGGAAAAATACCGGAATATCTTTTGTATTTGGTTTGCTCTGCATGATTTTTAATACGGTTGCGCCATTATAAAGCGGCATCATATAATCGAGCAGGATCAGATCCGGTTTATATTTCAGTAAAAATTCTATTGCGATCTTTCCCGAATTTACCACCGAAACTTTATAGTCGTCCTGTAGATATGCCCTGATCAATTTCAGCATGAGCGGGTCGTCGTCCACAACCAAAATATGTTTCCTTGCGGAGTTCTCTTTAGCAACTTCACAGATTGCCTCTTGTCTTTTTTCCTCCGGCATATCTTCACCTCCTTGTTTCTATTGCATACCTTGATTATAGCACTGTTCGGAGGCAGAATCTAGAGTGTGTTTGAAAAATGCTTTCATCAGATATACGTCGCAATCTGCGAAAGATTTCCGCCGGCTTTCTCTATTTAACTTCCTGCTTACGCAAAAGCAGGAAGGAAACCATAAACAGGAATATGGCGGCGGCCGCAAATAAACCGACCAGCGCAGGCACCGGTACGGTTTTGAAAAACGGAGGGATCCCAAGCAGGATACGCGCAAACGGACTATTCGGGTTTTGGGAAATCCTATCGCTTATTTTTCCCAATCCCAAAAAGCCAGACATCCATAAGATCCAGATCGCCCAGACGGCTTTCGCCTGAAATTTCAATATGCAGGCACCGAATACCATCCCTATGGCAGGCAGCAATAAAACCAAAGCGGCAATGATCCTAAAATCCATTATATACGGCAGTGCATTGAATTCTTCCGTTAAAGACGTATTGGCATACAGAATTCTCCCTATTTGCGTTTCCAAAAATCCGAACCCCAGTACCGCCGCTATTTCTATTGCTATAAGAGACGTATTTTCTATCCAATACATCATAAAAAATTCTTTTCTCGTACAGCTCATGGAAACTGCCAGATTAAATTTGGTCCCAAAAGAAAAAATATCGGCTAACACTGTAAAAAACAGTCCGATGACCATCGCAATCAGAGCGCCGACCACAGGATATCCCTCCGCCGTAGAATCCACGCTCACTATGATCTTAACAAAAACAATACCGAATACTCCCCCTGCCAGCATAAATAAAAGCATTTGATACAATTCAGTCAGGTCCAGTTTCCATATATTTAAAAATTTTTTCACTTTTTACTCCATTTCTGCGCTGCTTTTCTGCACAAATCCATAAACGGACAACAAGTTAGCGGCAAGCAGCGCGCAGACCAGTCAACAAACCTTTTTCCAGCCGTCAGACCCTGACTTCATAATTTCTGATGCTCATACGGTAGACGGCCGACACGGCTGCATCAAATAGGATTGCCGCCACCAATACCCCCATGCTGCTTATAAAAGAAATCACTGCGGCAGCCCCTGCCAGCTTGACGATAAAGATACCGCCGCCGACCAGCAGGAAAAGAGAACATAAATATACTCTCAACCCTACCTTGGAACCAAACCTGAGAACCACAGCGCCCAATCCGTTCCCTCCCGCACAGCCGAATAAAAAAAGTACCCCACATACTTTCACATAACTGTCTACCACATATGTGGGCGGAAGAAAGGCGTTATATACAATCGTCAATATCCAAAACTGCAGCGCGGTTCCATGCATCGCTATAATCACTCCCCATGCCGCTTCTTTTCTTGTAGTCCCCAAAGACATAACCATCGGGATCTGCTCATTTGCTATATTTATTCCGCCTGCGATAAAAAAGATGACCCCCATCATGGGCATATAAGAAAGCGTCCATCTGTAAAATTGCTCCATATCCTTATCCACGAATGCAAAAACTGCAAAAACAACTACCACTCCCCCTAGGATAGAAAAAAATAATTTTTCCAGACAACATACCCAATAAAACATACCTCTTAAGTATCCTTTCATCCCCAACCTCCGTTTTCCTTTCACTTATCGTTTCTATACCGAGCAAATACTTCTGCTAATTTTCGTTTTTCCCACATAGAGCCACAAATACCTGCTGCAGGTTCATAGGCTGGACAGACAGTTCCGTACCCCCCTCTATCTTCTCGCCCTCTTTCAATAGGACGGTCACTCCTTTGCTCCTTCCCATCGTTTCCTCATGGAAAGTCAAAAGGCCCGCTGAAGCTCTGTCCACATTTTCTGCAAGCCCGCTTATATGCCGCGCCCTTCCTAAAAGCTCCTGTGTATTTTCCTTTAAGATCACGTTCCCTTTGTCAAGCATGATCACCTCTTCAAACACATCGGCCGCTTCCTCAATGATATGGGTAGAGATGACGAAAGTTCTTCCGCTGTTTGTAAATTCTTCTAAAAGCGTTCTATAAAAGTATTCCCGCATTACAACATCCAGTCCTGCTACCGGCTCGTCTAAGAAAGTATAATCGGCTTTACTGGCTAGCGCTATAATAATCGTGATCATAGAAAGCATCCCCTTTGACATCTTGGCAGCCCGCTTTTTCACATCCAGTTCAAATTCTTTCACCAGCCGGTCCGCAAATTCCTGATCCCAGCCCGGCATATAAATGGACGCCGCTTTTAAATAGTCCTTTGCCCGATACCCGTTTGCTTTGGAATTGTTGACCGGATTGATCTCCCTCGAAAAACAGATGTGATCTAAAGCCTCTCTGTTCTCCCATACCGGCATCCCATTATAGTCCACTGTCCCTTTTGTTGCCGGATTCTGCGCCGAAAGAATGGACAAAAGCGTGGTTTTTCCTGCCCCGTTCCTTCCAATCAGACCATATATCTTCCCTTTCTCAAGCTCCAGATCCACATTATGCAGTACATCTTTTTTTCCGTATGTTTTTACAATTCCTTTTCCAGTCAATCTCTCTTCTTTCATCCTTTTCTCCATTTCCGCGCCGTTTTATTGTGCAATTCCCTAATCAATGATTTTCCCTTATCATGCGGATCACTTCTTCTTTAGAGATCCCTATACTTTCTGCTTCTTCCAATAATTTTTTAATATAATTACTGTAAAACTCCTCCTGTCTGCAGCATTTTATCTTTTCCTTCGCGCCTGTCGCTACAAACATCCCTATCCCCCTTTTTTTGTAAAGCACATCCCTGTCTACCAAGATATTGACGCCCTTTGCCGCCGTTGCCGGATTGATCGCATACATCTTTGCAAGTTCGTTTGTACTCGGCACTTTTTCCTCTTCTAAAATAATGTCCCGTAAAATATCGTTTTCTATCATTTCACTGATTTGTAGGTAAATGGATTTTTCCTGAGTCAAAAATTCATTCATTTATTTAACGCCTTCCCTTATCGCTTGTATCCATTTGTTATTTGGTTCATTACTTATGTAATTAACCATACTACTAATATGGCCGTATGTCAATATGATTTTTATTTCCGGATAATGGAACAGAACCGGAGCCGTCCCTAAGTCATCGCTTTCCGCAGCAAATACCAGCTATAGCCTTTAAAGACCAGACGCTGCTCCCTCTCCTGAAAAATGGGGAAGAGCGTCTCTCTAAACCAGTCATACACTTCCTCCTCTTTCCTTCCCTCTTTATCTATCTTCGCATTAACATTTGATTGGATCATCATGAAATCTATAAATGTCTCCATATCAAAATCATATTCCATATTCAGTTCCACCTGTTCTGTCATGATAAATCCATAAGGAATCACATCTTCCTCTTTCCATACATTTTCATTTCGGTATGGCTTAGGAAACTCTTTTACATATCGGTCATGCCACCATGCCGTATAGGCAGGGTTTCCCATCATCACATCCGAAATTGCAAAATCATAAATTAACAGATATCCTTTTTCTTTTATGATTCGCTTCATGTTTAATAAAAACCGCTCCCTGTCGATCCATTGGATCGCACCTGCCGCCGTGGCAATATCGGCCTTTCCTTCCCCGATCGTCAGATCTTCCGCACTGCCGACAAAATATTCTATATTAGTATCCTGACTGCAGACTTCTTTTGCAACACGGATCATTTCGGGAGAAATATCCGTACCTATCGCCTTTTCGCAAATATTTTTTAACGCTTTCGTCGACAGTCCTGCGCCGCAGCCAATGTCCAGCCCCAGTGCAAAGGATGTCTTCCCTGTGTCGCTTTGGAATTTTTCAATCACCTGCCTGTGTAAAAAGGGCCTGTTTTTATAACCTTCCGCAATCCGCTTAAAATCAAAATCTGTATTTGTCATCTTTGCTCCCATCTGTCCGCTTTTGCGGACGCTCAAATTCATAATCGCTCATTGCGCTTGTTTTTCTTTTAACCTTATTCCCGCTTACTTTTATGAATCCGGACTTAAATTCTAAAAGTACGCTTCTTTCCTTATCATTCAGCATATGATCTGAAATAACAGTTCGATCCCCGCCTTTTTCAGTCCGCAAAGATAATCCGGTTCATAAGAATGTAAATAGGTTATCCGGGGTATTACCTCTTCCGGCAGATATTGCAGACAGTACTTCCTGATGTCTGCATTGCATTCCCTTTCGAACGGATAAACCATTAACCGTTGCGGATTGATCAGCGTAACGATCTGAACCGCGATCTTTCCGACGTACTCCTCCATTGGAACATTCCGATAACCGTTTTGTGCAATTTCCCGGAATGTTTGTTTCCCGTCAAAAGGATTAAATCCCACTTCTCCCTGAAACCCGCAAAATCCGCTAACCGGAGCGCCATTTACCAAAAAACTGCATCCCGGTCCCTTTTCTCCGATATGGATGCAGGCAATATTTTCTTTTCCTTCCTGTTCAAATGCTAAAATCAACGCATTCATATTGTTTAACACAATTGTGGGAAGTTGAAATTCTTCATAAAGAATCTTCTCCAGTTCGCAGTTTGCCAAACCCTTGAACCCATCGATCAAAAAAATCTTTCCATTATGGACAGCCCCCGGAATACCTGCGGCAATGGACTTTATTTTAGGATGGCAGGTCAACTGCTCCCTGATAAACTCCAAAATATCCTGAACGGAAATATCCCCCTTTATTTCCTTTTCCTGAAAGCTTTTGTTTTCCTTATCCATATTTATGACGACCGCTTTTAATTTCCCGATTTCCACTATGATACATAGACTATATGCGTATTCTTTATCCAAGCAATATTCAAATGCCTTTCTCCCTCCGGTATCGCCGCGTTTGTCGCTTAAAATACAAATCATTTTCTCGGAAACCAGTTCATCGACGATTTTGCTCGTCGTCGGGAAACTGAGATTCGTTTTTCTCGAAATATCCTGTTTGGTATAAACTTTAAAATCGCCCGCCGCCCGGATAATACTGCTTCTATTTAAGTCTTTCGCAATACTTGAAAATGCCATATTTGCTATCCTTTCACTGTGTTATGCTTGTCAAATCATTAATTAAATTATTATTAAAACTGTTTAAATAATAGAACATATTATTACCCTTGTCAAGCTTTCCTATTTCTTTTCGCCTTTTCGTTACTCCTGACGTTCCCGGTTCTCAAACAATCCCTCATAGTCAAACCCGTCTATGATTCTTCTGAAATCCGCCAATTCCTTTTCCAAATCTGCGTTTGTCACTTCATGTTCTCCTGATGCAAAACATTCCGTCATATACCGGTTGATTTCTTGCTTATGATGGGAAACATCCGCATATAGGTCGAGATCCGTAATCACCTCTTCCAAATTTGCAAAGTAAAACACTCTTACATTATCAAACTGAAAAAGCCACTCACAGCACAGCCTAAATTCTTCCATGACCACGTCCATTTGTCCGCTCTGTACATAATCATACCAAAACAGTACGCTTGGCGGCGGAAAAAATACGGTAAACCGCGTATCGGGATGGGATTCGATGGCCGGACGAAGGTTTTTCTCCAGATTTTCCAAAAGCCTGTCCGTATAATCGGATATTTGTCCTGTAAACTCTGTTTGTTCCGGCTTTGTATAGTTTGAAAGTACATAATCCTTTCCGTAAAAGTTTACCATCCACCACTCTGAATTATAGACGCTGCTCAGATCCGTCGCCCCGTCACCGGAAAAAGGCGGCTTTAAGATATAGTCCAGCAGTACTTCTTTATTGAACCAATAAGAAATATCATTAAACGGATTTTTATCGTATAAATACTCCGGCACGGGGTACTTTGTCTCCTCTGTACCTACCGTGTAAGAAGCAATATCAACTCCCAGAAATACTTCCTTTAGCTCATTTTCGCTAAGATCCGCCTGCTTTATGATATTAGAGATATCTTTTGGGTAAGCGCCGTTATAAGGCAGCTTTAAAAGATTCAGCCCGTTTTCCGAAAACCAGTCCGCCTCAAAGTTGACCGTCATGGAAGAGCCGAGAAGGATACTGTCGTATTCCATGTTTCTCGCCATTCCCGGATTCTGGCTGAGCTGATTGTCGATCAGATAAGGAAAGTTTTCCAGCGGAGCATGATATTGAAAAAAAGGATCCACATAAACAACCAATCCCATCACCGCCGCCATACATGACATTAATGTCACCAAAAAAACTATAACCCATTTTTTGCACAAACCTGTTTTTTGACCTTTATCGTCTTTCATATCATGTCCTCTGTTTCCATTCTCCTTTTCAGCCTGACTCCCATCCACCTGCTTGAGCCGGCATACAAATCAGGATGAGAAATGCCGTATGAAAGCGGACAAGTCCGCTTGGGCATTCTCTTCTATCAAAGTCTGGTACACTGGTAACTTTTAAAAATTGAAATACAAAAAGGAACTGACCCCTGAAAAAGATACAATATTCCACAAAAACAATACTGCACATACGACGGCGTTCCAAACGGCAGGTTTCCTGCTTTCCATCTTCTCGTTCACATTTTTACATAACAGCATGACCAGCCATGCTCCGCCGATCAGGGCAAACATCATATAATATTGGGAAAAGGGCAGCCTGTCCACACCGAGTACTTTCAGCGGATACCAAAATTCTTCCATCTGGTAACACGCCGCCAGATCCGCCGGGACCCACGGCAGGTCAAACCCTTCCGTAAACAGTCTCCGGATCAGCAGTACTGCCTGCGATACCGATTCGGAGCGGAAAAAGATCAGGGAAAACATAAAAAACGTCATGGTGACCGCCCATGTAATGATTTTAGGTATCTTTTCAATCCCTCTTTTTAAGATCCGGTTCAGCACATAAACCGATCCATGCATCGCACCCCAGATAATATACGTCCACCCTGCGCCATGCCAGACGCCGCTGACAAAATAAATCAGAAAGATGTGAAGATAAGTCCTAACCTTTTCCTTTCTGCTGCCGCCGAGAGGAATATAGAGATATTGTGTAAAAAAACGGCTTAACGTAATGTGCCAGCGTTTCCAGAAGTCGATCAGATCCACCGCTTTATACGGAGAATAGAAATTGACCGGGATCTCAATATTAAACATTTTTCCGATCCCTCTTGCCATATCGCAATAACCGCTGAAATCAAAATAAAGCTGGATCATATAACTGAGCATGACTAATAAAACCGCCAGACCGTTCAGCCTCTCCGCATTCTGAAACGCCCAATCCACACCCCGTCCAAAAGTATCCGCCACAAGCACTTTTTTTGTCATGCCGAATACAAATGCGTAGATTCCCGTACTGAAATTCTCTATATCAAACTTCTTTTTTGCATCGTCCTGAAACTGCGGAATCATTTCTTTATGCGTTACGATCGGCCCCGCGATCAATTGCGGGAAGAAAGTTACAAATAAAGCATAATCCAAAAAAGAATATCCTTCCGCTTCGTTCCTGTAAGCATCTACCAAAAAACCGATCTGCTGGAAAGTAAAAAAGCTGATCCCTAAAGGCAGCAGCACATGATTTAACAGAAAATCCGTACCAAACAGTCCGTTGATATTTCCTATAAAAAAATCATAATATTTAAAGTAAAATAGTACCGAAAGGTTTAAAATGATTCCCGCCGCCACTACAGTCTTTTTTTTGGAAGTCTTTTCTATTATCCGGTAAAGCAGATAATTCACCAAAATGCTGCCCACAATAATAGGCAGATAGCTGATATTAAAGTAAGCGTAAAACCATAACGACATACCTGTCAGAAACGCCTTGCCAAGCTCATACTTTCTCCAATTATTACATATAAAATAAAAAAGCAGACAAAGCGGTAAAAACAAAAATACAAATATATAAGAATTAAATAGCAAAACACGGCCTCCGCATAATTATATATTATCATTATTTTTGTTTATTATATGGGTATTAAAATCTTTTTACAATATTTTTTGCCAAAAACGTGAGCAATGCATAATTTTATTTATTTTTGATAAACTAAAAAAGAAAATAGAATTTTTATTTTCAACGATTGATCTAAAATCAAACAAAGCGGATATAGACTAAATGTGAGAGAGGTGTTATTATGAAATATTTAAAATGTATTGCACTTACAATCGCGATTATTGGCGCTATAAACTGGGGACTTATCGGCCTGTTTAATTTTGATCTGGTCTCTTTCATTTTTGGAAGCATCCCGATGATCTCAAAAATAATTTATATTTTAGTAGGTATCTGCGGTATCTACCTGATCACTTTTTACGGACAGCTTCATGAAGAAGCGGAGTAGGGGGTTACCCCTCTCCGTTTTTTATTTTATGTCCGGTTCATGTTTCCTGTCCGTTATGCTTTCAACTCTAAAATCTTTTCCGTTCCGATTTCGATCACTGCGGCATTCGCCGTTTTGTACCGCTTCGCCATTTCATAAAAAGGCGTGTCGTTAATACATGACATGATCGTCATAATATCGGCGCTGTGAGTAACAACCACTATGTCGCCTTCTTCATACTGCTTGTCCCTCACAATTCTTTGGAGCGCCGGTAAAAAACGCTCCAGCAGATCTTGATAAGACTCTCCCTCCGGCGAACGCGTATAGCGTCTGTTATCATGCCAGATCTTATATTCTTCCGGAAAATCTGCCGCCGCCTTAGCCCATGATGCCCCTTCCCAAAGTCCGAGATCGATTTCCTCAAATCCGTCCGTTTCCTCATAATCCATTTGAAGCTTTTTTGCAATAATCTCGGCAGTTTTAGCCGCCCTTTTCAATCTGCTTGTATAAATTCCTATGATCGGCCTTTCCCATCCCGCCAATTTTTCCGCAAGCTCTTCCGCCTGCCTTACTCCCGCCTCATTTAGCGGAATGTCCGTCTTTCCCTGAATCTTTTTTTGTACGTTCCAATCCGTTTCCCCATGTCTTACCAACAAGATCTTCATAGCCTTAAACTTGCTCCTATCTGCGCGTTCTACAGTTACTGTTTCTATTTTACACTAACTGCCGCCTATTGAAAAGCAGAAACTACGGTGGTATGATAACAATTAGCGGCAGACCGGATACAGACGCCAGACATAAAAAGAATAAAATCAGGATGCATTGCCGTTAACATCTACGGCAATGCATCCTGCCCAAAACAAAAATTGAAAGATTTACAGCGAAACGGAGAAAGATACTATGAGTACAGCCAAAACCTCCTCTACCCTTTTAACGGAAGGAACGATATGGAAAAAAATATTGAGCTTTGCTTTTCCTCTTTTCTTGGGAAATTTATTTCAACAATTATATAATACTGCCGATTCCCTGATCGTGGGAAATTTTATAAGCAGCGACGCGCTGGCGGCGGTAAGCTCTTCCGGCAGCCTGATCTTTTTGCTTGTAGGCTTTTTTAACGGGATTTCGGTAGGCGCAGGAGTTGTGATCGCCAGATATTACGGCGCGAGGGACAGTGAAAAAGTAGAACGCGCCGTTCACACTACCGTAGCTTTCGGTCTGGCGGCAGGCGTTGTCCTTATGCTCATGGGTATTTTTTTCACTCCCCATATTCTGCAATGGATGGGAACTCCCTCCGACGTACTTCCCCAATCCGTCACCTACTTCCGTATTTATTTCGGCGGCTCTATATTTTTTGTACTTTATAATATATTTGTAGGTATCCTGCAATCCACAGGCGACAGCAGGCATCCTTTGATGTATCTGATCGTTTCTTCAGTCGTCAACATTGTTTTGGACTTGTTTTTTATCGCCGTTTTGGGATTCGGCGTAGGCGCGGCTGCCTTGGCAACTATTATCTCCCAATTTATCAGCGCTCTTTTATGCCTGATCCGGCTGCTTAAAAGCAAGGAAGAATATCGGATCCGCATCCGCTCCATCCGTTTCGACCCCATTATGTTAAAACAGGTTATCCAAAACGGACTTCCCACAGGACTGCAGAATTCCATTATTGCTTTTGCCAATGTTATCGTACAGTCAAATATTAACGAATTTGGAAAACTGGCCGTTGCCGGCTGCGGCGCTTATTCCAAGATCGAGGGCTTCGGCTTTTTACCAATCAATTGCTTTGCCATGGCTCTCACTACTTTTATCAGTCAAAATCTCGGCGCCAGACAATATGACCGGGCAAAGCAGGGCGCGCGTTTCGGTATTCTTTGCTCTATCAGCATGGCGGAGATCATCGGTGTCCTTATCTATCTTTTTTCCCCGATCTTAATCGCCGCTTTTAACAGCAATCCCGACGTCGTCGCGTTTGGCGTTACACAGGCCCATACCGTTACCCTGTTTTACTTCCTGCTCTCGTATTCCCATTGTCTCGCAGCCATTTTCAGAGGCGCGGGAAAATCGACGGTACCCATGGTAGTCATGCTGATATGCTGGTGCATCATCCGGGTAAGTTATATTACGGTCATTGTCCGGTTTATTCCGGTCATTCATGTAATCTTTTGGGCATATCCGCTTACATGGTCTTTAAGTTCACTGATCTTTACAATATACTTTTTCAAATCCGACTGGATACATAATTTCGAAAAACATAAAGATCCCGAATCCGTAAAGACAAACAACGGATAGAAATAAGAAAAATCACGGGGACGTTTCCAATTAATGGAAATTGCCGTCCCATACCGGCAGACCGGAAAGGTATTTGCTTTCCACTGCCGGTACATAATAAGCGCCATACGTCTTAGCTCCGTCGAAAGCCCTTCCCTTTTCCTCCGGTATTTCAACATAAAAGCGATAATACGGCATATAATATTTCTCCCCTTCCCCGTATCGATAGATCAACTCTGCTTTGGCAATATAATCCGCCTCCGGCAGCCCGAAAGGAACGCTCGTTATAAAATATCCGTCTAACAGTAATTCTCTTGCCTTTTCTACACTAATAATAGGATAATCTCCCACTTTTTTTGACAGATTCGGCTTATGTATCCTTATCAGCCATATTCCCTCTTCTTCCGAAGATAAGATAAAAGAAACCTGATTAAAATTATAATTAACGATTCTTTCTTCTAAGTCATCCACACCATCGAAAAATCTGATATGATAGGTCTGTTCTTCGTAGATATTATAATCCCCCCCGTCAACATTGAGAGGCCGCTGAAAAACATACTGTTTTTCAGGTTTAAGTTTCAAATACACACAAA